>Ga0256845_1001044_pt1 | contig 23578 bp, 24 predicted proteins | sample RiftiametaG_FD_189101 | JGI IMG/M metagenome (GOLD analysis project Ga0256845, IMG submission 189101) | Tube worm associated microbial communities from hydrothermal vent at the East Pacific Rise, Pacific Ocean - Riftia | ecosystem: Host-associated > Annelida > Integument > Unclassified ... | reverse complement strand
CAGCTATCGCATTGTGTAAAGAAAGCCCCATTGACACAGATAAAAACATTGGAAATAAGAAAATAAAATGAAAAAGTGCTTTAAATTTATTATCATAATCGCTTGAGAGCGATACAAAATAATAAATACTTAAAAAAATCACACTCAAAATAAAGAAACTCCCCATTTTAAAGAGCAATGCATATTCAATATAATTATTTTTAATAATTAACATCGGAATACTCAAAACAGACAGCAATACAATACAAATAAAAATAGAACTATTCATTAAATGAAACAGTGCGTGAACTTTTGTATTAAAAGGAAGTTCTTTATTTTTTAAAACTCTTAATAGGTTCTTCTTCGTACACTCTGCAGCTCCTTTTGTCCACCTAAATTGCTGCGTTTTTAGTGCATTCATGGCTGCAGGTAATTCGGCAGGAGAACCTAGTTCTTCTAAATATTTAAATCTCCAACCTTTTAATTGTGCTCGATAACTCAAATCTAAATCTTCGGTAAGCGTATCCGACTCCCAACCTCCAGCATCATAAATACATGCTTTTCTCCAAATACCTGCAGTTCCATTAAAATTAATAAAATGATTGCCCACATTTCGACCTGTTTGTTCTACTGTAAAATGAGCATCTAAACCAAAAGCTTGTAAACGGGTTAATAACGAATAGTTTTTATTAAGATGTTCCCATTTTGTTTGAACCACTCCAATTTTTTCATTTTGGAAATATGGAACAGTTTTCTTTAAAAAATCAGTTCTAGGTAAAAAATCAGCATCAAAAATGGCAATAAACTCTCCTTTAGCGATTGCTAATCCTTCTTTTAACGCTCCAGCTTTATAACCTGTCCTAAGCTCTCTACGATGCTGATAAATATTAAACCCTAATGCTTTATACTCTTCTACTTTTTTAGCGACAATACTAACTGTTTCGTCCGTAGAATCATCTAAAATTTGTATCTCTAATTTATCTTTAGGATAATCAAACTTTGTAATAGAATCGACTAATCGTTCTACCACATAAAGCTCATTGTATAATGGTAGTTGAACCGTTACAATTGGCAAATCTTTTTCTAAAAGGGGAGTAACATCAGGCTCCTTTTTCCCTTTACGGAGATAATTGATTACCAAATTAATTTGTACAAGACTGTATAAAAAAATGAAGCAAAGCGTTAAGCCATATATTATGATGAGGATTAATTCCATTTGTTAAATCGTTTGCAAAAATACCTTATAAATACTTAAAAATAGTAGTAATAATTTTATACCCAGCGCCAATTGTTCCCTTTACAGTTCCTGAAACTTTTGAAAAACCTATTCGCACTCTATAATTTACTGGAACCTCGCAGGTGTTCATTTTTTGTTTAGTTGCTTTCACTTGCATTTCTACAGTCCAACCATAGGTTTTGTCTTTCATCCTTAGAGCAACTAAACTACTATATTTTATCGCTCTAAAAGGACCTAAATCGGTGTACTTTACCCCATAAAAAAGCTTTAGTAAAAAGGTAGCCAACCAATTTCCGAAAATTTGTTGTGGAGTCATGGAACCTTTTTCCAGATTACCCAAAGCCCGAGAACCAATAACCATATCCATTTTCTGCTCAATAATTGGTTGTATTACATCAACCATTTCTTCGGGATAATCAGAATAATCAGCATCTAAAAAAACAATAATATCTGGCTTTATTTCTTTTTGAGCGATATGGCTCATTCCTTTTAAACAGGCATTTCCGTAGCCCATATTTGGTTCTTTTAAAACTGTTGCTCCAGCATTTTTTGCATTTATAGCTGTACCATCAGTAGAATTATTGTTCACCACAATAATTTCTCTAACTAACTCTTTCGGAATCTCATTTACTACATTTCCAACCGAATTCTCCTCGTTAAATGCAGGTATTATTACATCAATAATTGGCTTACTCTCCATATTCTTCTACTGCTATAAAATCACCTTGTTTATTTAATGTAACCCATGTTCCTTTTTTAACATCATTCACATAATGACCTGCAAATTTTGGTTTTCCTTCTTCATAAATATGGTGAAACCCATTTTTTATTTCACCAATATAATGTCCTTCATTTGTTTTCTGCCCCATTTTATCATAAAAAATCCACCAATCTGTTTTTGCTCCCTTTTTATAACGCCCTTCTGCCTTTATTATCCCTCCTTTATAATAATCTTTCCAATACCCTTGTTTATTTTCTTGAGCATACCTTCCTTCAGATTTTGTTTCTCCGTTTTCGAAATAATAGATCCAAAACAATCCTTTTTTATCATTAATTAACCAGCCTTCACTTTTTAATTTTCCGTTCTGATAAAAGTTTTTTAAATATGATTTTTCATTCCCTTTTTGATAAGATAAATGCGTTTTTATTGACTGATCAGCATAATACTCATTTTCAACCTTAATGTCTTGAGCCACCAAAAAAGACCTGTAAAAAACCAGTATTAAAACTATTAGAAATCTCATTTTAAGGTGATTTTTTCTTTTCCAATTATAATCGGATTATCATCAACTCTATCAATATCTGGAGCGTTTTCTAATTTTAAAACTCCTCTCGGACAAACAGCCGAACAAACACCACAACCGACACAGGAAGAACGTACAATGTTTTGTCCTTTTTGAGCATAAGCTCTAACATCAATTCCCATTTCGCAATAAGTAGAACAGTTACCACAAGAAATACATTGTCCGCCATTGGTGGTAATTCTAAAACGAGATTTGAATTTTTGTACTAAACCCAAATAAGCTGCCAACGGACAACCAAATCTACACCAAGCTCTGTTTCCTAAAACAGGATAAAACCCTGTACCAATTACCCCTGCGAATATAGAACCTATCCAGAAGCCATACCAACTTTGAATGCTATACGTATCAACGCCTAAAATAGATGTTGCTCCAGAAAAATAAGAATAAAGTGTTGCTCCTGTCATTACCACCGCAAACACCAATACCAAATGAATAATATAACGCTCAAATTTCCAAACTTTTAACGTCTTATTAGATAAGTGTCTATAAGGATCCCCTAATGTTTCTGCCAAACCTCCACAACCACAAACCCAACTACAATACCACCTTTTTCCTAAAAAATAAACCATTACAGGAACAACAATTACTGTTAAAATAATTCCCCATACCAACATAAATAAACCAAGATGACCACTATTTAAAAGAGAATCAAGATTCCATTCAAAAAAGAACGTATAGTTAAGTGGCCAAGCGTTTTTAAAATCGTACCAAGGTTGGTTAAATCGCACCAACATCTCGGGAATTAAAAAAGCAAAAGCAATCTGAAAAAACCAAACAACAGTTGTTCTAATAACTTGATACAAATTGTGACGATATTTGACATAGATTTTTACTGCAAAAACCGTCATTACCGAACAGTAAATTAACCCATACATAAACCACTGGCTTGCAGGGTTTCCGCTTAACGATAAACTAATTTTATTGGTGGTTAATATTGGGTTGACTATCAAATCTGGAAAGAAATACAATGAAAAATAAAAAACAACAAAGAACACAGCTGTTACAATCCCTCCTAAACCTCTTGTTGTTGCTGAATGTTGAAACAACTTATTATTTTTAATTCCTGCAGGGCCTAATAAAATAAAGTCTGGTATAATATAAAGCAGTCCTCCAATTATTGCTAATCCGAACGTTAAAAAGAAAGCCAACCACGGATTATTTTTTACTGGGCTATTAATCGTTTCTTGAAGCAAAGGAAACGTAAAATCTTTATGTGTAGAACTCCAACTTGTCCAGATTACTTTACTCCACTCTTCATTAATTTCCTCATCTTTTCCGCCTTCTGTTTGCCAAAGTTGAATGTTGTTCTGATGAGCCTTAGCAGAACTTTCAGCAAGCTCAATTATTTTTGACGAGAGTTCAAAAGAATTGAATGATTTTCCTACAATCTCATTTTCGGCTGCTTTTATAAAAATTTCACTTTTTACCCCTTTATTATTTACCCATTCTTCAAATTTAGTTAGAGTAACAATATATTCGCCAACAAACATACTCCCGATAAAGAATGAGAAGCCTGCAACACAAAGAATTAAACCTATATTTTTAATTAATTTCATTGTTTAACTTTTAGCAAAAATTCGTTTCCAATCTCGCTTTTTCACTTTTAAAGTACTCCCATTTTCTTGGTTATATTGTGTTATAATTTCATCCTCATACTGTTTATAAAACTCAGGATCAAAATTAGCATCTTTTAAATGCTGCATAATATAATCCATTGTTTCTCCTCCTATAATCCACCTCTCACAAACTTCGTGACGCATTCTAATTCCGAAAGTATTAATCCCTAATAATTTTTTACTGATTTTATCATACACTAAATGCAAACAAATTTCTCCTGCTTTATGCTCCCAATAAAAATCAGCTTCATTTTCTTGTAACTCAGAAAATACCCAACCATAAGTTTGATATTCAATATCAAAAAACTTAGCAGAATTAAACCACACCCCTGGTCGATAAGCAGTTTTATTCTCACAAAGCGTTTGAGCAAGTGTTTCTCCCATCATTCTTCCCGTGTACCAAACTTGTTCTAAATTTTTTCTTCCTGTTGGGTGTTGATGAAACTCAGCACAATCTCCCAGTGCGTAAACATCGGGAACATTTGTTTCTAAAAACTCATTTACCAATATTCCTCTATTAATATCAATAGTACTCTCTTTTATAAAAGCTACATTCGGGCTAACCCCAGCAGTTAAACCAACAAACTGACAATTAATCTCTTCTCCGTTTTTCGTTATAACAGCCTTTGCCCTACCATTTTCATCCGCAATAATTTCTTTTAATTCTGTTTCAAAGCGTAAATCTACATGATGCTTTTTTATATGTCTTGATATTAATTCTCCTTCTTTTTTTGGCAATACTCCACCCCAAAACCTGTTTTCACGAACTAAAAAAGTAACTTTTATACCCCGTGATATAAACATCTCTGCCATTTCAACACCAATTAAACCTCCACCAACAATAACTGCTCGTTTTGTGGTTGGAGAATATTTTTCCATAGATTCTAAATCTTGGTAAGAATATAAACCTTGTACAGCATCTAAATCTTGCCCTGGCCAGCCAAACTTATTTGGTTTAGAACCTACAGCTAACACCAATTTATCGTAGGCTAAATCAGTTCCGTTATTGAGTTTTAATGTTTTATTTTGAGTATCAATATTCTGAACAAAAGCTCTCAATAAATCAATTCTATTTTTCTTCCAAAACCAATCTTCGTAAGGTTTAGTGTTCTCAAAATTCATGTGTCCCATATAAATATACATGAGTGCAGTTCTAGAAAAAAAATGATCAGTTTCGGCAGAAATTACTGTGATTTTTTTATCACTCAATTTACGAATATGCCGAGCAGTAGTAATCCCTGCTATTCCGTTTCCGATTATGACAATATGTTCCATTAAGTGCTTGTTTTGTATTACAAAATAATGCAGAATGTGCGGGCTTTCTTGTCAACAATGTGACATATCCATTCAAAAAATAATGCTTTATTTTGTTTCTATAACTTTTATAAAGCTATGAATAAAAAAACATTTTTGTTACCCCTATTTTTCATAATGTTGTCAACAAGCTTTGTTAATGGTCAAGGAAACTCAACCGGTAAAAGTGTTCAAGATTTTACTCCATCTCTTTTAATAAATAAAGGTCAAACAGAATTTAAACTCTTTAACAGCTTATATACACAATCAGAATTTTTTAATACTGAAAGTGAAAAATTAGATGCTGGTGGAAGAAGTAATTTTTTCACTTCAATTATTGAATATAATTATGGTATTTCATCTAAAGTAACCTTTGGTGGAGAAATTTGGTTTAGATCTGTAGCAAACGGAGCTTCTAACAGCAGTCCAACAAAAGTTTTAGCATTTTCTAACTCCACCCAATCTCGTACAGGAGTTAATTTGGCTGGATTTAAAATTAAGTTTAACCCCATCAAAAAATGGAAAAAATTAAGCGTACAAAGTGGTTTTTTATTTAGTGTTATTTCTGATCCCCAAAGTAAAGATTTAGACAGACCTTTTTTAGACAATAACCGCCATTTATGGATTACCAAACTACTATATGATAAAAAAATAAGCTCGAAATTTCAAGTTTTTACCCAATTTGCTGCTTGGGTAAGTATTGATAAAAATTTAGAAGATGAAAATACTGGAATAGCCACTCCATTAGATTTATTTATCAGTTATTTTCCCAATAAAAAAATTACGGTTTACCTTCAAAATCAATTCTGGCCATCACTCGGAAGTGAAGGAATCTCCTCTTATTTTGTGCAAGAGGGTTTGGGGCTTAAATACCAATTGGCGAGGGGGGTTGAATTAGAAACTTCTTACACGATGTTTGTTATAGGAAAAGATACTGGCGCTGGTCAAACGTTTAATTTAGGAATTAGAATTTTACATTAATTCTGATGAGATTGATTAAAAATATTCTCCTCATTTTACTTATCTTTTTTATTTTTGTCACAGTAAAAAGTCAAAAAATTAATGGCGTTTGTTTTGTTTCACCAAGCTCAAAAGAGTTGTTTTCTAACTTTAATTCTTTTAAGCGAATAAATGCGAATTGGGTAGCACTAACTCCTTATGCTTTTTCTAAAGCAAATGAACCGGCTGTTAAATTTAATTACGAGCATAGTTGGTGGGGAGAACAAACAGAAGGAACCATCTCCATGATTAAACAAGCCAAAGCTGAAGGTTTAAAAATAATGCTTAAGCCTCATGTTTGGGTAATGGGCGAAGGCTGGTGTGGTCAGTTCGATTTAAAAACAGAAGAAGATTGGAAAAAATGGGAAAAAGATTATGCCAAATACATTCTTTCAAATGCTAAAATTGCACAGCAATATAATGTAGAAATGCTATGCATTGGAACGGAATATAAAATTGCTACCGCCAAACGTGTTATTTTTTGGAAAGCATTAATTAAGTCCATTCGGAAAATTTATACTGGAAAAATCACCTACGCTTCCAACTGGGATAACTATACTAATATTAAATTTTGGAATGAATTAGATTATATTGGTGTAGATGCATATTTCCCTTTATCACAAACAAAAAATGTAGATGTTAACCGATTAAACACACAATGGAAAAAAATAACTACACGATTAAAATCCTTTTCAGAAAAACAAAACAAAAAAATTATTTTTACTGAGTTTGGTTATAAAAGTATTCATTTTTCGGCTTGGAATCAATGGGAAATAGAAGGCATTCAACCAGATAAAAATGTAAACCTCAACGCACAAGAAAATGCTTATCGTTCATTGTTTCAAAATGTATGGTCACAAAAATGGATTGAAGGAGGTTTTTTATGGAAATGGTTTGCTGATGATAAAAATTCTGGAGGATTAAATAATTCTGACTACACCCCTCAACACAAACCTGTAGAGAAAATAATTAAAAAATACTACACAACAAATTAGCTGTTAATTAGTTTAGCAACAGATTGGTTTAAAGATAACCAATGATTATTCATTTCTTTTAAGGCCATATTTCCACTTCCTGTTAAATAATAATATTTACGAGGCGAACTCCCTTCATTTATACTCCATTTTGAAAGAACTAACTTTCTATTTTTGAGATTTTTAAGAAGAGAGTATAATGTTCCTTCAGCTAATTCTATTCCAGTACTTTCTTTTATTTCTTTTATAATTTGATACCCATAACAACTCTTTTTTTTGATAATATTCATGACCAAAACAAGAAGTAACCCTTTTTTTAATTGAATATTCCAATTACTAGTAAATTCAGAATTCATTTATTAAAACTAATCATTACTATGTACATAGCAATGATTAGTTATTAAAATAATTAATCAATATTATAAGTAAACAGCTATATTTTATACTTTTGGCTTAGTCTTTGGTTTTGAGAAGACTAAATTTATAATTTATGAAAAACCTATTATCTATCATATTAATTATTTCCCTTTTTATTGGGTGTAAATCATCTAGCAAACAATTAGAACGTGGGGATTATGATGCTGCCTTAAAAAAATCTGCAAAAAAAATTAAACGAAACCCTAGTAAAAGCGATGATGAAGTTTGGGTGTTTAATGATGCTTATAAAATGGCAGAAACTCGAGATAATGATGCTATTCTTCTATTGAAAAAGAAAGGAGACCCTGCTCTCTGGGGTAACATCTACCGCACTTATTTAAAAATGGACAAACGTCAGAACCTAGCAATTTCTTTACCTCCTGTGGGAATTGAATTTACTGAAGTAAACTTTACTCCTGAGATTAATCATGCAAAAGCTAAAGCAGCAGAATATGCTTATGCTAAAGGAGAACAATTACTGAAAATAGACAACAGGTTTGAAGCTCGAAAAGCTCATAGTAGGTTTTTGGAAGTGAAAACGTATGATGCTCGCTATAAAGATGTGGATAATAAATTAGCTGAAGCTAAATTTAAAGGGACTACAAACATTTATTTTAAAATTGTAGACAACTCTCAAGTAGTTGCTCCAATAGGATTAATTGAAGAGGTTCAACGGATAAACATGGACGAGCTAAACGATACATGGAAAAATTATGACACCTATGCTGATGAGAATAAAACTTACCACTACTCTATTTTCTTAAACTTAAAACTGATTGATGTTTCTCCAGAAGAAGTAAAAGAAAATAATTACACAGAAAGCAAAGAGATTGAAGATGGGTTTGATTATTTATTAGATGCTAAGGGAAACGTAAAAAAAGATACCTTAGGTAACGACATTAAAGTAATCAGATACAAAACAATTACATGTTATGTTAAAGAGGTACACCAATTTAAAACTGCTCGTATTTCTGGAACAATAGATTATTTAGATAATTACAACAACAAGCTTTTAAAAAGCGAGCCTATAACTTCTGATACTAAGTTTGAACATCATTATGCTCTTGCTAATGGGAATTTGAATGCTCTAAAACCTGCAACACGCAGAAAATTAGGCGCTGAGCCTTTGCCTTTTCCTGCTGATGAACCGCTTATTTTACAAGCAGGAGAGCAATTAAAGAATATGACAAAAGATATCGTTGTTAGAAATAAGAACTTTTTGAAGTAAAATTACAAATAATATGAGAAGACTATTTCTTGTTATAGCTTTTATAGCATTAGGCTTAGCAAATTCATTACATGCTAAAACCGAAAAGATCTCAAGTCAAGACACCACTGTGAATCGTTTACTTCAAAAATTACACGTGGTAAAAAGTGATTCAATAAATATATATCTTTTAAACGAATTAGGTTGGGCTCTAAGAAACTCCAAACCTATTCTAGCCAAGAATTATGTCAATGAGGCCATAATATTAAATCACATGAATGGAATCATTAGGTTTAAGTCTCGATTGTTAGACAGCTATAATACATTGGGAATAATTAATAAACATCTTGGAGACTATCCGAATGCTATAAACAATTATTTAAAAGCATTGAGGATCGCAGAATCAAAAAACGACTCTTTATCTCAGAGAACTATTATAAATAATATTGGTTATTCATATAATCAACAAGCTAATATTGAAAAGACTAAAGAGTTTTGCTTGAAAGCGTTAAAATTAAGCATCGATGCCAACGATACGACAAATATGATTAATGCATATGAGACTTTAGGGATTTTATATAGTTCTAATAAAAATACTCATATGGATGGTATGAGATACTTACAAAAATCTTTACGATTAGAAAGGTTAAGGAAAAATACATGGGGAATAGGAGTCACTCTTTTTAATATCGCCTGTAACAAATTGGACAATGGATATTATGAAGGAGTTTTAGAAGAGTTTGAAGAATGTCTCCGAATATTTACAGAATTAAATCAAGGTTATATCATTGCTGCTTGTTTAGGAAACATTGGAACAATTCATATAGAATATTCTGCAGATTACCCCCAAGCTATCTACTATTTGAAAAAAAGCCAAAAAATTGCTAAAGAATCGAATTTTGTCGATTTACAAATTAATAATTACGAAAATCTATTTAAGGTCTATAATAAAAAGAAAGATTATAAAAACGCTATCAAATTTCTGGAGCTAAAAGTAATCTTAAGCGATTCTGTGCTTAATGAATCCAAAATTAGAATCATATCTGAACTCGAAACAAAATATCAAACAGAGAAAAAAGAACAAGAATTGCTGCTACAAGAAAAAGAAATAGAAGTATTAGAGAAAGACAAAAAAATCAAAAATCATACCCTTTTTGGGATACTAATGATTTTCGTTCTCGTAATTATTTCTGGAATCGGATGGTTTAAAAACTATAAAAACAAAAAAAGTGCCGAAGAGATTGAAATCCGACATCAATTAGATTTATACATTAAAGAAATAGAATTATTAAAAAAAGAGAACAATGAGTCGAAACCAGTTGTTGAAACCATTAAGCAAAATTTAAATTCTATTTTAATTGATCCCTTATCAGAAAGAGAATTAGATGTATTTGATGAGCTATCGAAAGGAAAAACAAATAAAGAAATGGCTGACAGTTTATTTGTTTCGGTAAATACTATTAAAACTCATTTAAAAAGTATTTATGAGAAACTTGAAGTAAACAACCGAACACAGGCAGTTAAAAAAGTTGAAGAATTAGAAAAAACTTAAATCTCAATCCTCTTATTTTCTTAAATTTTTACAATTTCACCCATATGGGTGAGAGAGAAACCCTTTATCCCTATTAGTTTTGAAATGTCTTTTCAGTTATTAACTAAATTTAAGAAGGTAGCAAAAAATAATGAATAATAGCATCTCATATGAAAAACCGGCTTTATCTCGAAATTTAACAGAAAGAGAACATGATGTTTTTATCGAATTATCTAAGGGGAAAACAAATAAAGAAATAGCCCAATCACTTTTTGTTTCTGTAAACACTGTAAAAACACACCTAAAAAATATTTATGCAAAATTTGAGGTGAAAAATAGAATACAAGCAATAAAAAAATAACTTAACTAATTAATAAAAAAAAGATGAAAAAAACAACTACAATTTTAATACTCAGTTTATTAATGATCGCAACAACAAGTTCTGCTCAATGGACAGTTAACACATCCCCAGTTTCTGGGTACTTTACTGCTTTTGACATTCATTTTAACAATAATAATGATGGATTTGTTGGTGGTCAAACAGCACTGATAGGCGGAAGTGGGAAAATAAGTAAAACAACTAACGGAGGAAGCTCTTGGACTGATGTGTTCAGTGTAGCTAACACCGTAGTAAAAGATATTTTCTTTGTAAACAGTAACTTAGGATTTGCTGTTGGAGGTGGAGGGTTAATTGCAAAAACAACTGATGGAGGAGATAATTGGACATCTCAAATTTATACTAATCCCAATACATTTAATTTCGAAGCTTTTGAATCAATTTATTTTATAGATCAAAATACAGGATATATTGCTGGAGGATTTAATGAAATGTGGGTTATGAAAACAACTGATGGAGGAAGTAATTGGTCTGCACTAACAATGCCTGCATATTTTCAACGATTAAAATCTATTTATTTTACAAATGCAAATACAGGTTATATTGCTGGAGGTGATAATACTGGTGGAGGAACTGGAGAAATTTATAAAACAATTGACGGAGGAACATCATGGACCCAATTAAACTCAAATGTTTCTAATAAGTATTATAATGATATACATTTTATCGATGCGAATAATGGTGTTATAGGGTGTAATGATGGAACACTCTTAAAAACAACTAATGCTGGATTAAGTTGGACAACTATAACAAATCCAGCTGGAAATGACGCAATAACTGAATTTGGTTTTGCTAACTCTACTTTAGGTTACGCAGCAATAATAACTGGAAAAATAATTAAAACTATAGATGGAGGTAACTCTTGGTCAATTGATGCAACTGTAAGCCCAACAATGTCAGCGTTATATTCTATAACAATTCCGAGTACTACTTATGGTGCTTCTGTTGGTTTTTTTGGGCAATATGCTGAAATAAATGAATCAACAAATGTTAGCAATATTTCTGGCAATACTAATTACTCCATTTACCCAAATCCAACAACTGGAGACATTTTTATTAACTTAACAGAGGTGAAGGCTCAATTAAAAGCTACTTTAACCAATAGCTTAGGTCAAGTTGTTTTTTCTGAAAAATTTGAGTCAAAAAACACAATTAAGTTAAACATTAAGACTCCAAAAGGGATCTACTTTTTGCAATTAGAAACTGAAAATGGAGATATAATTACTAAAAAGATTATAAAAAGATGAAATATGTTTTTATCCTAGCTATGGCATTCCTTTTTTATAGTTGCACTAAACATGAGAGCAATATTTTGCCAGAGTCTGTAACTTCAGAACAAGTTGTTCCAGTTCAGATGAATAATCCATCTCCATGTAATAGTACTCTCACCGATAATCAAGTTGAATGCTCTCCTAATATATTCCCGAATTCCATAGTTACTGTAACCTCAATATTGTCAAATTCAAAAGAGATAGACGGAAGTGCAGGAGGAGATATAGATGTAAGGTTTGGAGATTCAATTGCTCCAGGAGTATATAAATTAGTGGATAGTTCTACACCGGAAACAGGAGAGGCATCAATGTCCATAACACCGATTTTTTGTTCAATATGTCCATATAAAGCAACTAGTGGTAGCTTGTATGTTACTGAAACCTCAACCCAGTGGGTTGTGGAATGGTGTAGTGTAAATTTTAATTCTATTACTATCACTCCTAATTCAACTGTTTCAGGCCGAATAATAACAAATAAGTAATATTATGTTTAGAAAATACAAAACGTATATAATATCCTTTTTCCTCTGTATTTTCATGAGTGAGAGTTCGTCTGCTCAATGGAGTATTGCACCATCAATATCCTATCTAAATTTATTAGTTAAAGATGGATATAGTAATTATGGTCTTTCATTAAAAGCAGAAAAAAACATGCTTTATTTTGGACTTGGCTATAATGGAAAGGTTATAGGTGAAAGAACTGTTCTTGTTGATACAACAGTAATTGGAAGCGGTCAAGGGTATGCACTTTCTGCCTATTCTATTAAATCTTATACATTATTTTTAGGCGTAAAAAATTACTTTGTAGGAGATTATGATGAAGATTTTGGTTTCTACGGATTGGTTGATATAGCTTACTATTATTTACCGATAACAAAAAGATTAGATGGTCCTAAACATGCTAGAAGATATTATAGGCATATCTTATATGGCACCAATAAAGAACCAGATACAGAGTTTGTAGAAAAAAGCACATCAGAGGTGCTATTAACTGGAGGAGTAGGCTTAGGTCTGGAAAAAAAAATTAAAGGCATGTATATTTATTCCGAAATAAAAATAAAAATGTCTGTAACAGGCACCAATGAACAACCTGGTTCTGCAACTGGAGGAGGTTCCTCTATGTTTTTTCCAATGGAGATTAACTTAGGTTTAAGAATTCCATTAGATTACTATTAAAAAATATGAAATGAATAACATAAAAAAGAAATTACTTTTTCTCGGAATGTTTGTAATTACAATTACATCTTTCTCACAAAATTATACTAAAGAAATAAATCTAGAGGATGATTTTTCTTACTACAGAATTTCAGAAAACAGTAAACATTTTAAATTGAACCACAAAAAAAGTAAAGATACATGGTCCTTTTTTGATAAGATCAAATATAAAAATTAAACTTATTTAACTAAACGAAAATTATGCTAAAAAAATCAATAATAATACTTGTAGTTATTACAAGTGCTTTTAATAGTAGTGCTCAAGGAACATTTGTTACAAACGCTAAATTACTTAAAAGTGTAACTAGTAATGAGCTTAATGTTGTTATCCCTGATAACAAGTATGGGGAGCAATTAAGAGAAGTGGTTAAAGAATATTGGACACTAACAAAATATAAGTTTATAACAGAGCAAGAGCTGGAATCAATAGAGGATAAAAAAGAAATAAACCTATTAGGATCCTTTAAAGGCACTTTTATGGCGCATAGTTATGAGTTGTCCAACATTCCCTTTTTAGGGGTAGTAAATAAGTATAGCAGTAGAGGGAAATATAGTTATCAAAAGAAAAACATCGCAGCACATGTATTGTTGCCTTTAGAGACTATAGCAGATGAAGATTTAAAAACAGTGCTTATTATGCATGTTAAATCCATTCAACTTCTAATTAAAACAGGCGGAATGAAACAATGGTATGGTCCAATGTTGAAGTCTCGAAAAGAAGTTAAAAACAAAACTGTTATAATTTGTAAAGATGACTTAGATGGAGCACTTACTAATTTAAAAGAAAAATATTCTGGAAAAATTAAAGTCGTTGAAAAATCAGAGTATAACAAATTGATTTTAAATGATAAAAAATCTTTATTTCTAATGTCACTTAAAGATGACTCTATGTACAATTTCCTATCAATAATTTCTTCTGAAGGAGTTGTCTTTTGGACTGATTTAAATCATTCTGCCGCGAAAAAAGGTTGGGATAAAGAGTTTTTAATTCGATTTTTTAAGACTCTTAAATAAAAACCCTAAAGTTCAGATTTTGTCATTTGTTGAAAAATGTATCTTGAAAAGAATGCCTCATAATGAATTATGAGGCATTCTTTTTAAAACTCGAATTCCAATTGCTCTAAAAAAACATCTTTGTTTTCTTGTTCAAAATTAGAGGTTTGTAAACCTATCAATCGAATTCCTTTTTCGATGTTTGGAATAGCCTCTAAAAGATGATGAGCAATCTTTTTTATTTGCTCATTAGTGAGAATATCAGAGACTGTTTTACTTCTTGTAATTTGTTTAAAATCGCCATACTTTACTTTTAGAGTTAACGATTTTCCTGCTCCACCAGAACGCTCAATACGTTTAATTAAAATTTCTGCAATTAGATTAATGTTTTCGAGCATTTCTTCTTTGGTAGTAATGTCTTTTTCATAGGTACGTTCAGCCCCTAATGATTTTCTAATTCTATTCGGATTTACAACTCTGTTATCAATTCCGCGAGCAATGTTATAATAGTATTTCCCTGCTTTTCCGAACCATTGTGAGAGTTGTTGTTCTGATTTTCTTTTGAGATTGGCTCCCGTAAAAATACCTTTGAGGTGCATTTTTTTAGCCGTTACTTTTCCCACGCCAAAAAATTTTTCAATTGGTAATTGTTCTATAAATTTTTCCGACATGCTTGGTGTAATCACATAAAAGCCATCAGGCTTATTATAGTCTGATGCAATTTTTGCCAAGAATTTATTATAAGAAATTCCTGCCGAAGCAGTAAGCCCTGTTTTATCTTTTATTTTTTGTTTGATTTCTGTTGCGATATCCATCGCAAATTCCATTTCAAATTTATTCTCAGTAACATCCAAATAAGCCTCATCTAACGATAATGGCTCTACTAAATCGGTGTATTCTTCAAATACTTCTCGTATTTGTTTGGATGCTTCTTTATAAGCATCAAACCTTGGTTTTACAAAAATAAGTTGCGGACATTTTCGATAAGCAATCGATGAAGGCATCGCAGATTTTACTCCATATTTTCTTGCTTCGTAACTTGCTGCAGCAACCACACCCCTTTCTTTAGAGCCACCAACCGCTAATGGTTTCCCTCTTAATTCAGGATTGTCACGCTGCTCTACAGATGCATAAAAAGCATCCATATCTACGTGAATTATTTTTCTGATTAGCTCTGACAAAACACTTATTTAAACTTAAATTTTTTAGGAATAACAACCCCTAAACTCAATTTTACAGCTAAGTTATCTGATGCCTTTTCTAAACGATAAGGACCGTATCGATAAAATGCACCAATACCAAAAGAAAACGCAGAAATTTTTAGAATGTGATTAATCACCAACCCCGATTCATAATATCCTTTTTCCATCGTTTTAAAATCAACACCTCCATGGTCATCTTCATAAGATAATCCACTGAAATCAACACTAGAAGTTATTACGAATTCAGGTTCAAATTTTTTGATTTTTAATAATAATGAACCAAAGCTGTGTCTGAAATGAAAATGTACATATTCACTAGAAAAGAACTCATAAGGCAACATAGTTTCAAAAGCATTTTCTGTAGAAACACTCATTGATTTCCATGAGTTTTCTAAACTCATTGTTCCCAAAGAACTATTCAATTTATGCTGCGGTACTTTACCATTAATTAAACCTGTTTCAATATAAAATTTAGGGTGACCTAAGTTTTTGATGTAGAACCTTTTTTCAGCTCTAAAAGTTAACCGAGTGTATTCATATTCACCTTCAAAATTTTTAAGGCCTTGTTCAATTTTAGCGTAAAGAATAGGGTATTTACTTAGTATTGGATATATTTTGCTAACTGTTTTAACCATCTTTTCTTTAAAAGCATATCTAAACTCAACTCCAACCTCATTAAACGTGTAGTCCTTATCTTCTAAAGTGATATTATTATTACTTTGCTCCTTATAAAAATAACCGTTAGTTACATCAACTTTTTCCTGATTAGCAAACAGGTAAATTTTTAAATAACGTACCGTTCTAAATTGAAAACGAGCCTCAATTTTTTCAGAATTATTCATTCGTTCTAAATTGAAAAGTCTTCTACTTCCTGCAGTTGAAAATGTAGGTATTTTATATTCCTGAAAATCAACCACTCCAGGCTCTACAACATCTTTAGCATAAGCAATATTAAATTCAATATCATTTCTTTCATCAAAAAGAAAATTAATATCAGCTCCATATTTTTCTGTTTCATCTTTAAAAGCATAAGCTCCGTAACCTCCAATAGAAAACCATTTAGAAAATTTTTTACTCGTATGAATTCCTGCCCCTAAACGAATACCTTCATATTTATTCACGCCCCCAATTCGATTAAGATCAAAATCTATAATCCCCCAATTTATTTCACCTTCACCAAGGGCTTCTAGTACCTTTAATATTTTATCTGCCTTGTGGTGCTCCCCAACACTATCAATATAATGATAGGAGTTAATTTTTTTATCCGGGTAAGAGTGATAAGAATTATTTGCTATTTTTTTTATAGCTGAATGCTTATAGATGGTTAATGCATTTTTATAATTTGGATAAAATATGTGTGTGTGTTTCTTTTCACTACTAGAGGATTTATAAAAATAATAATATGCAATATATTGTTGTAGAATTATGGATTCTGGTTTTTGAGTAATGAATTGATTTTTATTTGTCATTTTACATTATTATTTCCAGCACTAATTTACTTTTAAAGTTCAATAACGTTAATCTTTACTTATTAGTACTTTTGAAAACCATGTTTGGTATCAACAGCGATCATATCAACTTATTATCTAAATTTTCTTTACAGAGAATGGTAAATGCTATCCGCATTAAATGGAGCTTTCATTATTCTAAATGGGTAAAAAGACCAGTGTTATCTGCACAGCCAATTAGCATTACTATAGAACCCACAACTGCTTGTAATTTGGGTTGTCCGGAATGCCCAAGTGGTTTAAAACAGTTTAGTAGACCAGAAGGAAATTTAAAACAGAACTTTTATAAAAAAGTAATCGATCAGGTTTACAAAAAGTCTTATTACTTAAACTTTTACTTTCAGGGGGAACCTTTTATTAATCCCGATTTTTTGGAAATGGTGAGTTATGCTGATAGTAAAAATATGTATACAGCAACAAGTACCAACGCTCATTTTTTAACTGAAAAGAACGCAAAAAAAACAATTGAATCTGGTTTAAGTAGATTAACCATTTCTATTGATGGAACTACTCAAGAAACATATGAAAGTTACCGTAAAAATGGGAGTTTAGAAAAAGTAATTGAAGGGACTAAAAACATCATAAAGTGGAAAAAGGAATTAAAATCAACAACACCTTACATCATTTTTCAATTCTTAGTAGTAAAACCCAATGAACATCAAATTGAGGATGCTAAAAAATTAGCTAATGAATTAGGTGTAAATGAAATTCGTTTTAAAACAGCCCAATTATACAATTTTAAACATGGCAATGAGCTAATGCCAAGTATTGATAAATACTCACGATATAAAAAACAAACTGACGGAACATTTCGTCTAAAAAATAAAATGCTCAATGAATGCTGGCGGATGTGGAGCTCTTGTGTAATTACTTGGGATGGGAAAGTAGTACCTTGCTGTTTTGATAAAGATGCGATACATCAACTGGGAGAATTGGAGCAAACACCTCTTAAAGAAATCTGGACTTCACAACCCTATAATAGTTTTAGAAAAGCACTCATTACCAACCGACAAGAAATTGATATTTGCCAAAATTGTACGGAAGGAACTAAAGTTTGGGAATAGATTCTCCTTTTTTGAATTCCATTTTCAGGTGATTATTTTCCCGTATTGATAGCAGGTTTAAGATTCTCTCTAAACGCATTTTTGACCATTATTTTAACAATTTGTCGGTGAGATGGTTTTATTATACCCATATAAATCTTTCCCATCAAATTATTATATTCTACCAGTGTGATAACTTTAATATTATTAATATCCGATTTATCATTGTTTATTATTACACGAAAATTCAAATGAGAATCATCTGCTCCTAAAATTACTTCATGATCTGACACTAAAAATATTTTAAAAAACTTAACATAACCTCCAACCTTATATTTCTCATTATAATCATCAGGTATTCCTGTTTTTAAACCAAATAACCTTACAATTTTATTTCTTAGCTTAAACAATGAATTAACCCAATTTGGACTTGTATTAAAAATAAGGTTTGTAATTTCCTCAATACTATTAATGTGATTAGTTGTTGAAAAAGTATCCGAAAAATCAATCCCAGCAAGTAACTCTTTCTGATTATCCGTCAATTGAGTCTCCTCTTCTTTTACTTTTTTCACTTATCACTAAGGGATTTGTGTATGAAATCTAGTGCATAAAAGTACATTAAATTTTAAGTTTAAGATATAGCGTGCAAAAAAGAAAGAGGCTAATTAGAATTCTAATTAGCCTCTTTAAAAAATGTAACTATTACTTTTTAGATAGCTGATGCTCCAGCTTCTGCAACAGTATGATCATTTTCAACAGTACTTCCACTTACTCCAATCGCTCCAATAATATTCCCTTCTGCATCTTTTACAGGTACACCTCCTGGGAAAGTAATTAAACCATCATTTGAATGTTCGATATTGAATAAAGGCCCTCCTGGTTGAGATAATTCTCCTATAATCCCTGTATTCATATCAAAATAACGAGCTGTCTTTGCTTTTTTAATTGATATATCTAACGAACCTAACCAAGCTCCATCCATACGTGCAAATGCTACTAAATTTGCTCCTGCATCTACAACCGCAATGTTCATTTTTGTATCTATTGCTACTGATTTTTCTTGTGCTACTGAAATCATTTTTTCAGCTTGTGCTAATGTAATATTCATAATTTTATGTTTTAGATTTTTAATTATAAATGTAAATGTACAAAAAGAGTTAGTTATTAAAAGTGTTAAAACAGTTCAACAACTTATGAAAAAAGGTCAAATACTAAGCAGAAGTTTCACTTGGACTAAATCCAAATTTATTTTTGAAGGCTATACTAAAGTTAGAAAGGTTATTATACCCAAAATCTGAATAGATGTCGGATGGTTTTATCCCTTCTTGTTCTAACCTTTCTTTTGCTTTTTGAAGTCGTTTTTCTTTTAACCATTTTCCAGGAGAGACTTTATACTCATTAATAAAATGACGCTTAAAAGTAGATAAACTCATATTACATAAAAAGGCAATCTCCTCCAGTTTTAAGTTAGAATGTATTTTACTTTCAACAATCTTTTTAAATGGAGAGGTTTCTTCAACTATTAATGATTGTAGGTATATTTCAAAAGCATTCCCATATTTATTAATAAGATAAAGCATAAGCTCTTCAAATTTTACAAAAAGTAATTTCTCCATAAAAACCGTAGGTGCTTCACTAATCATTGATAATGAGTTTATGTATGAAGTAATATAGGTATCATTTCTAATTATAAAATAAGGGACTTCATCTTTTACTATTTGTCTATTCTTCGTATGCTTTTCCAAAATTTCTTTGAGAATTTTTTCAGAAAAAAAGAAGAGTTTGCAATAATAAATAACATCTGTATCCAATAATTCTGTCCAAAGCCAATTTCCTTTTTTAAGAAGTAATGATTGGTCTTTATTAACGGCAACCGATGTCCCTGCAAAATGTACTTGCTTTTTTCCAACTTGTAAAAAGCTAAACATATTCATTCCTAAATTAACCTTGCTTTTAACAACATCACTCGTCATTTTAAAGTCATAGACAAATAAATCAGGATTTTCTTTTTTATCCTTAATGTAAATTTCAGGTATATTCTCTATTGCCATTTATTTTAAAATTATAAAATCAATCAAACTCCCTATTAATATAGCAGTTAAAGCGAATGTTAAAAATCCTAAAAAGTAAGAAAAGGATGCTTTAACATAATTTAAAAATTTACTTTTATCAAAAAACTGTCCAATCGCCCACGCTGAATAAATAAAGCTTATAACACCTCCAACTTGCATTAAATCAATATGAGTTAGGCCTTGTAAAATTGCAAAAACAGAATAAATTAACATTCCTATTCCCATTACAAAACATAATAATATTAAGGTTTCAAAATAGTTATAACTGTATTTTCTGAAAAATAATTTTGTCCAAAAGGCAATAAAAATCCCCATTATAATATTTGCATAACCATAATTATTTTGAATCCATTCAAAAATTGCAGTAGTTGATGTGTTTTCTAAACCTTCGTAATTAACGTAACCATCTTCTAAATGAAATAACTGATTTATAAGCGAATAAATTAAAGAAGTTACAATTATAAAAATAATAGGTTTTACAAGTCGATTTCTATCTTCAAGAATAAAATTTCTGATGGTTATTCCAGGTCTAATTAATAATTCTTTTATAGTATATAAGATTCCTTTATCAAAATTTAAAACACTCCCGATTTCATTGATAATATATCTTTTGTCTATCCTTTTTAATTCTTTCGAATTTCCACAGTTAGAGCAATAGTGTCCGTTAATTTCTTTTTGACACTTTTTACAATGTTCTAAATTATTTTGTTTTTTCATTCAGTGAATTATCGTGGTTTATCGACCAATTTAGCAAATAAAAACCAAATAGAAAATCCGCGAGGATTTCCCGAAAGGAAAATCAGTAGCATTGAATTATAAACGTTGTTGTACACTGTTTTATTGATTTTCGAGAATGAGTTTTTCTTTTTTGGGGAGTTTTGCAACAACTAAATCGTATGAAGTGTCTAACCATTCATAAAGTAATTTATCCGAAACAGTTCCGTCCATTATAACATTGCTCCAATGCTTTTTACTAAAATAGGATGGTTCTTGCATAGCTGGATATTCACCTCTTAATTCTTCAATAGTTTCTGGTTTACATTTTATACTAAAACTTGAAAAAGTATTAATGTCAGTAGCCGTAAACATTTTCCCAGCTACTTTAAAAACTAATACATTTTGTAATTTAGGAAACGGCAAAGATTCAGTTACTCCATTTTTAGTTAGGCAATATGTTCTGTATTCTTCTATATTCAAAATGTGATACTTATTTCATTTGCACAACGGTTTGGCTATAATTTCGTTGTGGAAAATGTCGGAGACTTTTCCGCTGAGAAATTATTATTTAAAGTTAGTAATTTTGATTGAATTAGAATGTAACAATGAATTATAGCCATTGTTGTGCACTTTTATTTTCTATGATGACTTAATCTCTTCTATAAAATTATTAAATCTTGATGAAATTATTCCTTTGAAATTTTCTTCTGTTATTTTTATCTTTTCAGATAATTTCGGACTCAAAGATTGACTATCACTTTTTACTAACGAAGTCGGAAATGCTTCTGTAGTCTTAATAAATTTACCTCCAATATTTTCAGCATTTCTTAATACCTGTGCATATCCATATTTGTCATTTTTCTGCTCATCGCTGGTTTCACAACTCACGGCAAAATGTATATTCTTAGAAGCTTTAACACATTGTTTAATAATACTTTTTAGCGGAGAAATCAAAAGGCCTCCCCAAATGGGGCCAAAGATTACTACTTCATCAAATTCCTCAATATTTTTCTGAGAAATTCCTGTTCCAACATTAATTTTTAATGCCGACATTAGAAAAACGATAAACAAACCGTTAATGTTAGGAGTAATTTTTCTTAAACTACTATTGCCTAATTCCTTTGCTAATTTTTCTGCGAGAAATTTACTATTACCTGTCTTCGAATAATACAAGATTAAATACTTTTTCATCTGCGATGTTTAATTTCATTATCTTTCGATTTGGTACAAAACGACTGAATATAAGGGCATATCTATATATCCCAACTAATTAAATATAAAAATAATACTTTTAATCAAATAAGCTTAAACCCCATTATTTGCGTTATGCTTTAAAACAGGTTATATTAGAAGGTTAACAGGAATAATAAAACTACGTTATCACTTCTTACATTATTATTACTTTTGTTGTTCAAATTTTAAGAAATGAACTTTATAGAAGAAATCCGTTGGAGAGGCATGATACACGATATGATGCCAGGAACAGAAGAGCAATTTGCTAAAGAAACGACCTCAGCATATATTGGCTTTGATCCAACAGGAGATTCACTACACATCGGTAGTTTGGTGCAAATAATGATTTTAGTTCATTTACAAAAAGCAGGACATAAACCTTTTGCTTTAGTTGGGGGAGCAACAGGAATGGTTGGTGATCCTTCAGGGAAATCAGCTGAACGAAACTTGTTAGATGAGGAAACATTAAACCACAATGTAGCTTGCATTAAAAAACAATTGGAGCAGTTTTTAGATTTCGATTGTGGTGATAATTCTGCTGAAATGGTAAACAATTACGATTGGTTTAAAGAGTTTAACTTTTTAGACTTTATTCGTGATGTTGGTAAACACATGTCAATTAACTATATGCTAGCAAAAGACTCTGTGAAATCTCGTTTAGAAACAGGCATGTCTTTTACTGAATTTAGTTACCAATTGGTTCAGGGATATGATTTTTACTGGTTAAATAAAAACAAAAATTGTAAAGTCCAATTAGGTGGTTCTGATCAGTGGGGAAACATTGTTACAGGAACAGAATTGATTAGAAGAAAAGGAGGAAGTGAAGCTTTTGCAGTAACAACTCCACTCATTAAAAAAGCAGATGGAACAAAATTTGGTAAAACTGAAGGCGGAAACGTATGGTTAGACAAAACCAAAACTTCTCCTTACAAATTTGTTCAATATTGGATAAATGCCTCAGATGAAGATGCTTCGAATTACATCAGAATTTTCACATTAAAAAGTAAGGAAGAAATTGAAGAAATTGAAACGCTACATAACGAAAACCGGGGAGCGAGATTATTGCAAAAAGAATTAGCAAAAGATATTACTTCTAGAGTTCATTCTTTAAATGATTATGAGGCAGCAATAAGTGCTTCTGAAATTTTATTTTTAAAAGGTGATGCAGCAGTAGAAGGGTTAAAAAACATGTCAGAACAAACTTTTGAAGATGTTTTTGAAGGGGTTCCTCAAGCAGAAGTTGCTTTATCAGAAATAGAAAACGGATTAAGTATTATTGATATACTCTCTGCTAAAACTGACTTTTTAAAATCTGGTGGTGAGGCAAGAAGGGCATTAAAAGAAAATTCAATTAGCGTAAATAAAGCTAA
>Ga0256845_1001043_pt1 | contig 23578 bp, 17 predicted proteins | sample RiftiametaG_FD_189101 | JGI IMG/M metagenome (GOLD analysis project Ga0256845, IMG submission 189101) | Tube worm associated microbial communities from hydrothermal vent at the East Pacific Rise, Pacific Ocean - Riftia | ecosystem: Host-associated > Annelida > Integument > Unclassified ... | reverse complement strand
CCGTTTCCGAGGCCGCCCCAATTGATCGACTGGTCGCCGTCGATCCCGGGAGAGGTGCTGTCCTCTCCCGGAGATGTGACCACGAGTACGAGGATGTCGCCGGCCTCGACATCCTCGGGCTGCTCGATGGGCATGACAAAAGGACCCCCGGACGTCTCTCTCAAGTCTCGCCATTTTCCCGTAAACGACGATCCCGGTGGCTTCCGGTGGTTCTCTGGTGGCTATAGACAGCAGCAAGTAGCGTAGATACCCAGCCCCGGTTCCGGTGCCACTCCCGGAATATCCGCGTCACAATCACCTTCGAACGCGAAGAAGGGATCTGGCGGATCGAAACAGCCTTGACCACCAATGCCAGCAAACAGGAGCGCAGTCGCACCTACGCACTGCCGAGGCATACAGATCTTATCGTATGCATTACAGACCTCGGAGCAAGTAATCGGATTCACTTCAAGTGACGGCACGCAACTCGTCCATGAGGGGGTGCATTCTCCATCGACACACCTGCCAGCCTCCCATTGAGGATCGACGGCAACAAACTCACAAACGTTGCCGCACTCACCGCAGTTGCTATTGTCCGAACTCAAGTCCGCACCACCGCAAGGGAGGTCTGGTTTGGAATCATCATCATCATCGAGATCTTCACCTTCGGAGCAGTCGGTGCACGGGAGAGGCTCCTGGCAGGCCACGCCGCAGAAAACGATGAAAAACACGAGCAGCGCTGAAACCTTCATGGTGACCTCTCCCGTCAAGCCTGCCCACGCCGAACTGCGCCCGAACACAGCCCACTCGGCCACAGCGTCCCGCTCGCCTCCGGCTCCCCGACCCCCTCCACATGCTCGAGCATCGCCTCGACACGGCCGCGGACCGCCCGCAGGTCCTCGATATGCGCATCGAGTTCCTCCAACTTACGCCGAAGCTGGAGCACGACCTGCGCATAGTCGACTCCGGCCTCCGTGAACTCGGGCAGGGCCTTCCCGATCTCGGCCAGCGAGAACCCCAGCTCCTGCGACTTCACGATCAAGCGTAGGCGCGGTCCGATCTCGTCCGGGTAGTCTCGGTACCCATTGGCCAACCGACGCGCAGCAGGCAACAGACCCCTGCGCTCGTAGAAACGGATCCGTGAGGTGCTGACCCCGCTCTGCCGCGCGAGCGCCCCGATCAACACCGACCCACCCCCGTGAGCTCAGGTGTCTCCCACGGCCCTTGACCTTCAACCATGGTTCAAGGTCTATGCTCTCCGGGTTCGCCCTGTCAAGGACCGCCATGCCCATCGACTCCCCCCTGTTTACGCCCCTGACCCTCCCCAACGGCGCCGTGCTCACGAACCGCCTGTGCAAGGCCGCCATGGAGGAGAACCTGTGTGAGCCCGGGCAGCTCCCCGGCCCGCGCCTGGAGACGCTGTATCGCCAATGGGCACAAGGGGGAGCCGGCGTATTGATCACCGGCAATGTCATGGTCACCCCCAACGCCATGACCGGACCCGGCGGGGTTGTCCTCGATCGAGACCAAGACCTCGCCCCCTTCGAGCGTTGGGCTCAGGCCGGGACCCCCAAAGACGGCGGGCACCTGTGGATGCAGATCAACCATCCGGGCAGGCAGGTCTACGCGGCCCTCGGCGAGCAGGCCGTGTCCGCCTCGGACGTCGCCATCGACATCCCAGGCTTCTCCAAACTCTTCGCTCGACCACGAGCGCTGAGCGAGGTCGAGATCGAAGAGATCATCGGGCGCTTCGCCCATACCGCCCGGCTGGCGGACCAAGCCGGGTTCACGGGCGTGCAGATCCACGCCGCCCACGGCTACCTCCTGAGTCAGTTCCTGTCCCCCCTGACCAACCGGCGCAGCGACAGGTGGGGCGGCTCGCTCGAGAACCGCTCCCGCATGTTGCTCGATGTCGTCCGGGCCGTGCGCGAAGCTGTACGCCCGGAGTTTTGTGTGACGGTGAAGCTCAACTCCGCCGACTTTCAAAAGGGCGGCTTCGAGCTCGACGACGCGATCACCGTGGTCGAGGCCCTCAACGACACCAAGGTCGATCTGGTCGAGCTCTCCGGCGGCAGCTACGAGAGCCCGGCTATGCAGGGCACGGCGAGCGACGACAGCACGGGGCAACGAGAGGCCTACTTTGTCGACTTCGCCCGCCAGGTCGCCCGAGTCGCTACAATGCCCATCATGGTCACCGGCGGTGTCCGACGCTGGGCGGTCGCCGAGGCGGCCATGAGCCGCGACGAGGCCGGCTTCGGGGTCGACCTGCTCGGCGTCGCCCGGGCCCTCGCCTTCCAGCCCGACCTCGTGGCCCGCTGGCGTGAGGGTGAACAGCTCGACGTCGAGATTCCGCGCGTAGCGTGGAAAAATAAGACCCTCGCCAGCTTGGCGGGCATGGCCGTGACCAAGGCTCAGCTCGGCCGCTTGGCCCGGGGGGAACAGCCCAAACCCGGTGTCTCTCCGCTGTGGGCGGTGCTCTCCGACCAACTGGCGACCAAGCTCAGGACCCGCCGCTACCGTCGCTGGCGACGGGCGACGAAGACTTGATCTGCGCGATCATGAAGCCGGCCAACCACGCCCGAAACTCTTTGCGTCCACGCGCCCCCTCCCCGAGCTGGAGGCTCTCGACCATCCCCTCGCCCGCGATCGCATCGCCGAGCAGGGCGAGCGCACCCAGCAAGATCAACCGGCGCGTGTCCTCGACGTCGGCGGCCCCGACCGCGGCCGTGCGCCAGGCGTGGGTGATGGTCACGAGCGGCTCGAGGTCGGGCTGCTCGACCCCCTCGACCCGACCACTCAAGATCAGCCACGCCAACAGCCGGCCCTGGTCGCCCTCATAGACCGCGTCGAGCACCCCCGCGAGGATCTCGGCGTGCTCTTCGGGAGTCGACTGCATCGCCGCCTCCATGGCACGAACCACCCGCGAAGTGACTCGGGAGGTCGTCCGCACGGTCAGCGCACGCAGCAGACCCTCCCGCGATCCAAAGTGATGCAGGACGTTGGGATGCGCCATGCTCGCGTGTTTGGCGACGTCCTTGATCCTCAGCCCCGCTGGGCCGACCTCGCGCAAAACCTGCTCTGCGGCATCGAGGATCACCGTGCGGGCCTCCTCGACTGTGCGGCGAATTCGCGTGGCCATTGGGCGTTGACACCCTACCACCCTCGCACTACATACAATGATGTCAGTAGCGCGTGCCGCGAAGTGCGCCTTGGTGCCACTGACCCGAGCTCCCATGTACTCGCCACCCAAGACCACCCCGAGGCGCCGCATCCCCATCGTCCCCCGCCGCATGAAGCTCGACTTCAGCGACATGGATGAGGAGTCCCTGGCTGAGAACCGGATCCTGAGCACGATGCTCGCGACTTTGTCGGGCATCTTCCCGCCCGGTGAGAAGGAGTTCATCCAGTCGGTGCGCCTGTTCATGGCGCAGCTCCACGACGAGGCCCTGATCCGCGAGGTCGAGCTGTTCTCGACCCAGGAGGGCCACCACGCCCTCCAGCACCGGGCCGTCAATACGATCTTCGAGCGTCTCGGCTACTCGGCGACCAAGGTCGCGGCCATGGTCGAGGACGAGATCGATCGCCATACGCGAGAGCGCAGCGACCGAGAGCGCATCGCTGTGACCGTGGTGATGGAGCACTTCACGGCGACCCTGGCCAACTTCATCCTCTCCCACCCCGAGCACTTCGACGCCCTGCCCGGGTCGCTTCGCGAGCTCCTGTTTTGGCACGCGATCGAGGAGATCGAGCACAAGTCGGTGGCCTTCGACGTCTACGATCGCTGTGTCGGCGACCGCAACCTGCTGCGCAAGTGGACCGTCATTCAGGGCCTGCTCTTCCCCTACATGGTCGCCCAATTCCAGGTCACGATGCTGCGCGAACTCGGCCATCGACCGCGCCTCGACGAGTACCTGGGCGCCGCCCGATTCCTGTTTGGTCGGCGGGGCCTGGTGATCAACGCCCTGCCCAAGTACCTGACCCTGCTCCGACCTGGATTTCATCCCTGGAACCACGACGACTCGGATTTGGTCGACACCTGGAAGCAACGCCTGTCCTCGGTGGTGGCCTGAGATGCCTGAACACTTCGACGTCCTCATCATCGGCGCGGGAATCTCGGGGATCGGCGCCGCCTACCACCTCCAGACCCACTGTCCGGGCAAGCGCTACGCCATCCTCGAGCGGCGGGCGAACCTGGGCGGGACCTGGGACCTGTTCCGGTACCCGGGCGTCCGCTCCGACTCGGACATGTACACCCTCGGCTACGGGTTTCGACCCTGGACCGGCGGCAAGGCTATCGCCGATGGTGCGTCGATTCTCGACTACCTCCGAGACACCGCCCGCGAGAACGGCATCGACAAACACATTCGCTACGGCTGCGGGGTCGAGGCCGCGCGCTGGTGCTCGGAGACGGCTCGCTGGACCCTCTCGGTTCGCAACATGAACGAGTCCGAGTCCGGGTCTGATCCCGAGCCCGGGCCCGAGGCTGAGCCCGAGCTGCGCGAGATCAGCTGCTCGTTCCTGGTGGTCTGCGCCGGCTACTACAACTACGAGCGCGGCCACACCCCGACCTTCCCCGATGCCGAGCGCTTCGCCGGCCCCATCGTCCACCCCCAACACTGGCCACCGGATCTCGACTACGCGGGCCGACGCGTGGTCGTGATCGGCAGCGGCGCGACAGCGGTGACGCTCCTGCCCGCGCTGGCCGAGTCGGCCGCCCACGTGACCATGCTCCAGCGCTCCCCGAGCTACGTCCTGGCCACGCCTGCGGAGGACCCGGTCATGCGCTGGCTGGGCGAGCGCCTCCCGCCGCTGCGCGCCTACCAACTCACCCGGGCCAAGAACATCGCCCTGAGCCAAGCCATCTATTGGTTTTGCCGAGCCGCTCCCAAGCGCGCTCGAAAGCTGCTGCTCGACCAGGCCCGCGCCCGCCTGGGGGAGGGCTACGACGTCGAGACCCACTTCAACCCGGACTACGAGCCCTGGGACCAGCGCCTGTGCCTGGCCCCCGGCGGCGACCTCTTCGAGGTCATCAAGTCGGGTCGAGCCTCGGTGGTCACCGACCACATCGAGCGCTTCACCGAGACCGGCCTGACCCTGCGCTCGGGTGCCACTCTCGACGCCGACATCATCGTCACCGCGACCGGCCTCGAGCTGCGTTTCCTGGGCGGCATCACGCTCGAGGTCGACGGCGTTCCCGTGGCCTTGAACGAGACCCTCGCCTACCGGGGCCTGATGTGCAGTGGGGTCCCCAACATGGCCCTGTGCATCGGGTACACCAACGCCTCGTGGACCCTCAAGGTCGACCTCAGCTGCGAATATATCTGTCGGCTGCTCAACTACATGGACGAGCAGGGCTTCGCCTACTGCGCCCCCAAACACGACGAGGCCAAGGTCGGCGAGGCGCCGCTCCTGGACTTCGACGCGGGCTACGTCAGGCGTAGCGCCCACCTGTTCCCGCGTCAGGGCACCGAGGCTCCCTGGCACGTGTACCAAAACTACGTCCGCGATCGGCTGACCATGCGCCGGGTGTCGATCGCCGATCCGGCCCTGCGCTTCGTTCGCTGACCGACCCTTTGACCTCTCAGAGCGCGAGTTCGCCTCGGCGGCCCTGGACCGGCCTTGGTCGGGGCCGCCTCTGCTGTCCGGAACACCCTACCAGCGACTGTCCGTCGGGACAGTCGCTGGTCAGCACAGTCACGGTCCGCACAGTGTATGGGAAGGCATGGGTTGTCGGTCCACACCCTGAACAAACCTTTGTACAGGAGAATGATTGTTTCGACCTGCCCCTTCCTGCCCCTCCGTCTATATTGTTTGGCCTTTTTGTGATGCCAGGCCGATGTGCCTACCGATGTTGTCAGGAGTTTTGATGTCAATCCCTGTTGCGCTATCAACAACTGCTGTAACTAGCGTCGCCAACCCGGGAAGCCGCAACTGTTAGACTGCCCCCAGCTTCCCCACACACACTCGACCGGCCACTCATGAGCCTCTCACTCGTGCTCCCGACACTCCTCTCTATCTCCCTTCTGTTCGCACCCGCCGAAGGCACCGACTACGCTCGGGCGCTCTCGGAGCTCGACACGGCGATCGCCAATTCGGCGAGCGCCGACAGGGACGCGGCGCTCGAGGCCCTCGAGCGGGCGATCGAGGCCAGCGAAGGATTCCCCGACGAGGCCGCCGCACGTCCGCAGCTCCCCCAGTCCCTGCTCGAGGGCAGAGTCGTCTTGGTCCGCCTCTATCTGGCGCAGGGAGACCGAGCCGAGGCCAGCGAAGCCATGGACGCGTTGATTCGCCTCGCCGCCGACCAACCCGCCCCAGTCAACTCTTACGGGCCCCAGGTCAGCGACTTGTACGCGGACCGTCGGGCCGCCCTCTACGCCCGGGGTCGGGCCAGCATCGCTGTGAGCTGCGCCGTCGACTGCGATGTCGTGGTCAACCAGCGTTTGATCCACAGCCCCCAGGTCATGCTGCCCCTGGGTACCTACCAGGTATGGATCCGGGCCCGCGCGGGCCCGGCGGCCTGGGAACACCACGAGGTCACCCTCGACACCGCAGATCTCGAGACTGCTCTGTACTACGCCAATCCCAACCCGATTCCGGTCGAGTTCGACGATGCGGGCCCAACCGAGCCCAAACCCGAGCGGAGACTCTTGCCACGCGGTGCGGAGCTCGCCGGTCTCGGCGTCGGTCTCGGCCTCATCGTCGCCGGAGCCCTGTTGGCCGGCCTACATGGCCAATGCAAAGACGACCCGCCAAACAAAGACTACTGCGACGACTTCTACGAATCCAGGAACAGCGGTCTCTCCCTGCTCGGCGTGGGCGGAGGCCTGCTCGTGGTCTCGGGTGTGCTCCTGGGCATCGACGAGGTCAGGGTCGGCAAAGCCCGGGCGACCCAGGTGACCCTCGGCGTCACGCTTCAGTTTTAGGTCTGCCGGTTTTTGCTACAGGTGTCGCCAATTTTGTCCATACGACCAGCTCTGTTCTTCCTACCCCTGGCTGAGGGTTTAGTTGACACCGCGGTCAAAGCCGCGTGATCTCGGCGGCGGCGATGCGGAAGTTCGGTAGATACACCCTCAGCCGCCGACTCGGCGTCGGCGGTATGGGTGAGGTCTGGATGGGTCGTCGCGAGGCCCTGGGGGGGGCCGCCCTCAACGTCGCCATCAAGCTGCTCACCGGCAGCCGGGCCGGAGATCCCGACGCCCGCAAGATGTTCCTCGACGAGGCTCGCCTCTCGATGCTCTTGAACAACTCCAACATCGTGAAGGTGTTCGACGTCGACCAGACCGACGACGGCACCTGCTACATGGTGATGGAGTGGGTCGACGGTCTGGACCTCTCGCAGCTCAGCGCCCAGCTCAAGGCCGCCGGCGAGCGCCTCCCCGACCCGATGATCGCCTACATCGTCGGAGAGGTCCTCAAGGGCCTCGCACACGCCCACGAGCTCACCCATCGGGGGGTCACCAAGACCATCGTCCACCGGGACATCTCCCCTCACAACGTCATGATCTCCGTGTTCGGCGAGGTCAAGATCATGGACTTTGGTATCGCCCGAATGGCCTCCGAGGACACGAGCGGCACCCACGTCCGGGGCAAGCTCCGCTACATGCCCCCCGAGCAGCTCCGGGGCGAGACCCGGGAGCCGACCCTGGACTTGTTCTCGCTCGGCGCCATGCTCCACGAGCTCCTCGACGGACGGCAATTTCGCGGCAAGGTCATCGACGAGAGCCGCCTGTTCGGGATGATCCTCGACGGTGAAATCCCTCCCCTCGACCGGAACCGGGCCAGCTTCCCCCACGAGCTCGAGGCCCTGCGGATCGGGCTGCTGGCCACGGCCCCGCGTGACCGCATTCAGAGCGCGCGCAAGGCTTTTCGCCTGCTCACCCGCTGGACCGGCTACCGAGACATGCGCTTCGAGCTCGACGACCTCGTGCGTCGCTTCGTAAACAAGAACCGCAACGACGAACCGGGCCCCGATCTCGGGCCCGGTGCCATGGTGATACCGGAAGGACCGTCCGCCTCCGACGCCTTTCCCACGATGGTCGTATCCACGGCCTCCCGCTCCCGCCCTATCCGCCCGCCCGCCCCAAAACCGAAGCCCGAACAGATACCTCGTCCCCCCCTATTCCCGAGCGTCCCCGATGACGAAGCCACCCTGATTCTCCCCGACGGCTCAGACACAGACCTCACCCTGCGCCGCAAGCTCGCGCCTCCGGCCCACTCCCTCGAGACCACCGCCCTCTCACACTTGGCCTCCACCTCCCATGCCGGGGGCGGGCTGCTCCACAGACGGCTCCCCGCCATCTTGATCGGAGTCGGGATCGTGCTCGGACTCGGCGTCGCCGGATCCCTCGCTCTCGATCTCGGATCCAAGGATGAACCCACGGCCGAGGTCGAGCTCCCAGGCGCAAACACTGACGAGAACCCCGAGCCCGACTTGCAGGCCTCGGCGGTGCGCGACGACAATCCAGTACCCGAACCCGAGCTCATTCTAGGCCCTGAACCCGAGCTCATTCTAGACCCTGAACCCGAGCTCATTCTAGACCCTGAACCCGAGCTCGCTCTAGACCCTGAACCCGAGCTCGCTCTAGACCCTGAACCCGAGCTCGCTCTAGACCCTGAACCTGCTCCTGCGGAACCCAAAATCCCGAACACCAAGGTCTCGATCACGCTGGGTGCGGGCGTTCCCTGGGCGGAGGTCAAGATCGGCCGCCGCAGCTTCGAGCTCGACGCGTTCTCGTCCAAGACCAGCACCACCTGGTTTCCCGTGGGCGGATACAGCGCCTCGTACCGCACCAAGGTCGGTGGGCCGTGGAAGAAGACCAACCGGGTCACGATCCCCGAGGCCAAGACCGCCTCTGTGACCCTGAAAAAGGGTGGCAGTTTGGCCGTCGAATAGCGAGAGCAAGCTCCACGATCAAAGGCCACGCCCAACGAGCGCTCGGTCCGAAGCGCTATGGTGGAGCGATGGACCCGACTATACGCAATCACATCACGATGACCGAGCGGCTGCTCCTCGACGCCGGTATCACCGCAGACATGCGCGTCCTCGATGTCGGCTCCGGCCGGGGGGAGGTGAGCTTCATGCTGGCTCGGCTGGTCGGCCCAAGAGGAGCGGTCGTCGGGCTCGACTGGGATGCGCGAGCCACCGCGATCGCTCGAGCCCGCGCTCGTGAGCTCGGGCTCGAAAACGTGGAGTTCGTCACTGGAGACCTCCGCGAGCCTCCCATCGAACACGCTTTTTACGACGCGCTCGTCGGGCGGCGCGTGTTGATGTATCAACCCGACCCGGCGGCCGCCCTTGGTCCGCTCGTCGAGCGGCTCCGACCCGGTGGACTCGCCGTGTTCGAAGAAGTCGACGCGAGCATGGTACCGGCGTCCTCCCAGCCCCACCCCCTCCACGAGCGGGTCTACGGTTGGATGTGGCAGACGGTCGAGCGTGAAGGCGCGACCACGACCATGGGTCTGGAGCTGTCTGGCGCACTGGAGGCCGCCGGCCTCGAAGTCGAAGGAGCCCGGGCCGAGGCCATCGTGCAGACCGCGAGAAACCGTCACATCACCGCCGTTATCGTGCGGGCGATGCTGCCGCGAATCGTCGCCCAGGGGGTGGCTTCCGAAGCCGAGGTCGACATCGAGTCTCTCGACGCGCGCCTCGCCGAGGAGCTGGCACTCACAGGTGCCGCGTTTGTCGGCGACATGATGTTCGGTGTCTGGGCTCGGAAGACGTCAGCGTGAGGCGGTAGACCGAGCTGGGCTTCACAAACTCCTATGGAGCTGGGACGGTCATGCACGCGCCCTGGCCTCCGCCGATGTTGGCGCAGTACTCGAACTCCCCACACTCACTATCGTCCCCTTGGGGGTCGCAGGACGTCCGGCACAGCGGAAGTACGTCGGGGTTGGCGTGGCAGATCTCCCCCTGCGCGCAGGGAGGCATCTCGGCGGTGCAAAACGGCCGGCAAATCCCGAACCCAGGCAGCGGGTCGTAGTCGCTACAAAACAGCCCGGCGGCGCAGTTGTCGTGGATGATGTCGTCGGGAGAGCCGTAGTCGACCTCGCATACCTCGAGGGCCTGCCTGTCACCGGCGCCGAAGAACGAGGCGCAGACGTTCTCCAGTGGCGGCTGCCAGTCGCCGTTGACCAAGAACACGCTGCACTTCTGGTCCTCGGGGCAATCTTGCAAGTAGGGGTCGCAGGCTTGACCGGCGCCCCCGGTGGTGTCGCCGCTCGAGCTCTCTTCGTCCTCGCTCTCTTCGTCCTCACTCTCTTCGTCCTCACTCTCTCCGTCCTCACTCTCTCCGTCCTCACTCTCTTCGTCCTCACTCTCTCCGTCCTCGCTCTCTCCGTCCTCGCCGGACGTAGCATCTTCGTCCGTGCCTTCACTGCTCTGTTCGCCAGATCCATCCGTGCCGTCTTCACTCGCGTTTTCACTGGACGTATCTTCTTCCCCCGTGCTCCCGTCGCTGGAGCCGTCGGTACCGTTTTCACCCGATCCCTCCGTGTCCGTATTGCCCTCGTTCGAGTCGCCGGCCTGACCAGTATCGCCGCCCTCGTCGTCCGTGCACGCCGTCCCGAGCGAAGCCAAAGCCAAGACCAATCCCGCTCCCAAACACCTTGCTGTAAGTTTCATAGGCCCACCCTAACACCGGCGGGGATGCCACTCGGTGCAGACCGACCACCTACGCGGGGGCCTTCAGTGTCACGTGTAGAGCTGTCGAATCGAGTATCGATCTGCAGCCGCGGTTCCTGCCATTCACGACTGGGCACCGTATGAAATATGTACGGTTAGTTTCCAATTTCATAGTCCTCGACTGCCGTTGGCATCACCCCGGGTCCTCGTGCCGGGCCGCGACGAACGCCGGCGACTTGGCACTCGGCGAAAGCTCGACGGGGAGCTCACCATCCCTCGGCCCCGGACGGGCACGACCGCGCACAGGTCCGCTCCGAGAGCTCGCCCGTCGCCCGCATACACCGGAGGCGGATGCGTGGGTACCAACGCCGCTTCGGTCGGTGCAGGAGTGCCCGGGTCACTCGAGCATCGTGGTCACGGTGCGCGACGCCCACTCGGCCGGCGGCATCCGGGACTCCAGGGTCCAACGCCTCGATCTACCCGCAGATTGGTGTCCCACAGGTATCGGCTCGCGGCACAGAAACAGCGAAGGGATGGCGAGAGGTGGGAAATCGGGCTCGCACAGGGCGCTAGCGCCCTTCTCGGCGGTCATACTCGAACCTGTTAGCCTCTGCGTCCGTGCCGCTCGACGTGACCCCAGATATGGCCGTCCACATTCACACGCTGGACAACGGTCTGTGTGTGTACTTGGCAGAGAACCACGACGAGCCATGGATCTCGTGTCGGGTCGCGGTCCGAGCCGGGGCCGCCCAGGAACCCGTCGAGGCCACCGGCCTCGCCCACTACCTCGAGCACATGCTCGCCAACAAGGGCAGCCGTGCGTTGGGTACCCGCAACGCCGAGGCCGAGCGCCCCTTGCTCGATCAAATTCGGGCTCTCTACGAACAGCTGCGCAAGCACGAGCTCGGGTCCCCCCAGCGGGCGGCGACCTTGGCGGAGATCGACGGCGTCAACCAACGCGCGAACCACTGGGCGATCGCCAACGAGCTCAAGCAGGCCTATGGACTGCTCGGAGCCCGCAGGCTCAACGCCTCCACCTCTCACGACCGCACCGTCTACACGGTCGACATCCCGAGCAACCGGCTCCCGGCCTGGGCCCTGCTCGAGGGCGACCGATTCTCGGCGCCCGTGTTTCGTGGATTTCCCACGGAGCTCGAGACCATCGTCGAGGAGAAGAACCGGGCCCTCGACAACCCCAGCCGCGTGCTCCACCGGGCGACTATGGGCCTGTTGTGGGCTGGACACCCCTACGCCCGCGATGTGTTGGGCGAGGTCGCCCACCTGCTGTGTCCCTCGATCCTCGAGACCGAGCGGTTCTTCGCGCGCTGGTACGTGCCCAACAACATGGCGGTGATCCTGGTCGGTGATCTCGACCCCGCCGCGGCACTGACCCTGGTCGAGGACAACTTCGGTGGGCTCGAGGCCCGGGAGCTCCCGGCCTACACCAGCCCGGTCCCGGCCCTGAGCAGCGGCACCCAGCAGGTCCAGATTCAGCACCACGGCGACCCCGAGCTGCGCCTGGTCTGGCGCACGGTCCCCCGCTCCCACGAGGACGCCGAGGCCCTGATCTTGGCGGACATGATGCTCAACAACAGCTCGACCGGGCTCTTGGACACACGCCTGACCCAGCGCCAGAAAGTCCGCGGAGCGGGGTCTTTTCCGGGCATGCGGGTCCAAGGCGGCACCCAGACGGTGTGGGGGCGACCGCGCATCGACCAGAGCCTCGACGAGGTCGAGGCCCTGCTGCGCGAGCAGGTCCAGGCCCTGTGCGAGGGGGACTTTCGCGACGACGACCTCGAGGCCCTGATCGCCAACTTCGAAGTCGGCGAGCTGCGTCGCCTCGAGAGCAACCAAGCCCAGGCGGCGCTGATGATCGACGCCTTTGTCCACGGCCACAGCTGGCCGGCCGTGCGCGGGCGTGTCGCTCGCCTGGCGACCCTCGGGCGCGAGCAGGTGAGCGATGCGGCACGGCGCTGGCTGGGCGAGGACCTGGTCGTGGCTCGGCGTGTGGAGGGCGATCCAGAGGTCACGAAGATCCCAGTGTTCGGGCTGAGTGAGCTCGAGCTCGACGACAGCTCGCGCTCGGCTCTGTTCCAGCGTGCGACCACCCTGCCCGGACCCAAGCTCGAGGTTCAGGTCTTGGCCCAGGACCAGCACTACACGCTCGAAACCACCTCCCAGGGCCGGATCTACCGGGCCGCGAACCCCAACAACGATCTCTTCCAACTCACCGTGCGCCGCGAGCTCGGCAGCGCCCACGATCCGGTGCTCGCCAAGGCCCTGGCCCTGTGGGGGCAAGCCGGCGTGGGCGAGCTCGACCTCGAGGGTTACCGCCGCGCCCTGTTTCACGAGGCCGCGGGCATGGCCGTGGACTGCCGGCGACAGCAGACCGACATCAGCCTCGCCGGGCGGGCCTGCAGCCTGCCGCGGATCTTGCCCCTGATCCGCGCTCGCCTGAGCGCCCCGGTCCTCAGCGACCAGGTGCGCCGGCGCTGGGCCGAGGATCTCGTCGGCAAGCGAAAACAGCGAATCGAGACCGCCGGGTTCAAGTTCCAGGCCCTCAAGCAGTGGGCGCTGCGGGGCCCCGACAGCCCCTATTTGGCCGAGGCCCTCAGCAACAAGGCGGTCCTGGATCTCGGCCTCGACGCCCTGCGCAGCGCCCCCGGGCAGCTGCGCCAGGTCGAGCAGACCGTGTTTTACGCGGGTCCCCACTCGCGCGAGGAGGTCTACGCCCTGCTCGGTCTCGACTCGGCGGACACGCTTGCCCCGGCGCTGGCCCCCGCCTACCGAGCCCAGCGCTACACCTCGCACTCGGGCACGCGGATCTACGTCATCGACCACGAGGCGGCCCAGACCCAGATTGGCCTCTACCTTCCGGCTCGGCGCTTCGATTCCGCCGACTCTGCGCTCTACCGCCTGTTTCAGGACTACATGGGCGGACCCGCCGGGCTCGTGTTTCAGGAGCTGCGCGAGTCTCGGGGCCTGGCCTACACCGCCCAGGGGGGCTTTGGCTCGGGTGCACGTCTGGGGGACGACAACCTGGTTTGGGCCCGGGCGGCCTCTCGACCCGACCGCACGGCCGAGGCGGTCACCCTGCTCTTGGACCTCTATCGGTCTTTCCCCGCCCAGACACAGCGTTTCGAGCGAGCTCAGGCATCTGCGATCGAGAAGCTGATCGGCACCCGAATTCGGTTTCGCGGGTTTGGACTCACGGCCGAGGCCTGGCGTCTGCGCGGGCTCGAGGGTGACCCCCGTCCGCAGGTACTCGCAGCCCTGCGCGAGCTCGACCTCGACGCGCTCTCGAGCTTCGCAGCTCCCCTGGCAAACGCGGGCGCGGCCGTGGTGCTCGCGGGCGACACCCGACACATGGACATGGACGCCCTCGCCCGGCTCGGCGACATCGAGCTCCTGACCCTCGACGACCTCGTGGCCTACTGAGCTGATACTCTGAAGCGGCACATGCATGTCGACCGCTCCCGCTTTCTGCTGTTGACCGCCTCGCTCGCGGCGGCGGCCTGCAACCAACAGCCCGCACCCACGACCCCAGACACGAGCGGGGATGGGGACGACGCACACCGGCGCCAGGAGTCTTCCGCCTCCGCTGGAGCGGAGGCGGAAGACTCCCCAGGGTCCCAGACCGACCCCGGCGCCCCCCAGGTCTGGCTGGAGATCGAACCGGGCACCGAAGACCGGCCCGAAGACCTGGACAAGACATGCAACAACCACGGCCAGAGCGTGCCTTCATGCTCGTCCCTGCGGGCACCGGCAGGCCACTGCGAGAGCTTCGACTCGACCCTCACACTCTGTGACGCCTACGCCGACGTGCTGCTTGCCCGCCCCGCCGCCGCCGCGACCCAATGCATGCTCGACCTCAGCGGGACCCCGGAAATCTGCGACTGGGAGGTCTGGCAATCGTGCACCGAGGCGGGCCTCGGGGCGACCTGCGTGGATCCACGCAGCGTCGAGCCCTGTATTCGAATCACCAGCCAGTGCGGTGGCTCGATCCCGGCACAGACTTGTCAGCGGGCCCTCTCGGGTGTCCAACCGCGACACCACTCGGCGCTCACCAGCTGTATCCAAGAATTTTGCGAGCTCTCGTTTTGTATCTCTGATCTCGCCATCTTCTGACCCCTCGACACATCTCTGCGGCCTTCCTGGCGTGGACAGAGGCCCGCTTTCGATTCAACCTTCCCGCGCGTCTCGGCGCGTCTCCCATGTCCCCTCCCCAACCCAACCGCCCGGGCATCTCGCTGCGCCTGAAGCTCGCGGTTTTGGTCGCCCTGCTGGCGACCTTGCCCCTCGCGGCCGTCGGCCTGATGGCCCTTCGGGTCAACGCCGAGACCCTCGAGACCACCCAGCTCGAGCTCCAGGTCGCCGTGCTGGAGGACCTCGCGGGGACCATCGACAACGAGCTGAGCGACGCGGACGCCGGCCTGGCCACGATCGGGCGGGTGTTGTCGGACGCGAGCATCGACGAGGACGCGCGCATCGCCCTGGCCCAGGCCGTCGTGGAGGCTCGCATCTCCCTCGACCACGCGGCGATCTACGACAGCTCGGGCGCGCTTATCGACGTTATCCGCGAACAGGGGACGGACACGAGCTCGATCCCCGAGCAGCTCCCCGAGCAGCTGATGGCGGCGGCGAGGCTCGAACGTTCGGCCACCGGCGACGCCGTGCCCGCTGCGCAGGCGCCCCGCGTCAACATCCTGGTAGGCATGCGCCCAGACGGCCCCAAGGGCCCGGTCAGCGGCTATGTGCTCAGCCAGATCTCGACCCTCGGCATCCGTGACCGGGTGGTTCACCTCGCCGAGGTCCACCTCGGCGGACGCCCCGATGCGCTGATCATCGTCGACCGGCAGCGGCGGGTCCTTTCGCACAGCGACCCCGACGCGGTCCCCGATCTCCGCCCGAGTGACGCGGGCGCCCTCGAGGACATCGACCCGGCGACCTTGACCCCGATGATCGCCATGTCCGGCGACTTCGAGAGCGCGGGTGAGGGCATGGTCGGGACCTTGGTCGCGCTCCCCGATCGACCCTGGGCCGCGATCGCCCAGGTCCCGCGCTCGCTCGCCTACGCCAGCTTGGAGCGGATGCGGCGGGTCGTGATCGGCGGGGTCGCGGGGGTCATGTTCTTCGCCGGGCTCATCGGTCTGCTCGTCGCCGGTCGCCTGACCGCGCCCCTGACCGAGCTCACCCAGTTTGCCGCCCAGCTCGCCGAGCGCCGCTTCGACGGCCGGGTCGCGCCCCGGTCCAGAGACGAGCTCGGTGTGCTCGCGGTCGCCATGTCCAACGCGGCCGCCTCCCTCGAGGCCAGCGAGGCCAAGCTCGCGGCCGAGATCGAGATTCGCCACGACCTCGGCCGCTACATCCCCCAGGAGGTCGTCGAGCGGGTGATCGCGCGCGAGCAAGACATGGGTCTAGGTGGGCAGCGGCGAGATATCAGCGTCATGTTCATGGATGTGGTCGCGTTCACGCCCCTGACCGAGCGGCTCAGCCCCGAGGCCATCGTCGAGCTCCTCAACCACCTGTTCACCATGTCCACCGAAATCGTATTTCGCCACGGCGGGACCGTGGACAAATTTATCGGCGACAGCATGATGGCGTTTTGGGGTGCGCCCGGTGACTGTGAGGACCACGCCGAAGAGGCCGTGTCCGCAGCCGAAGAGATTCTCTCGTGGCTGGAGGTCGCCAACGAGAACTTTCGCCAGCGCTACGACTGCACCGTGCGCCTGGCCATCGGCATCAACTCGGGGTCCTGCGTCGTGGGCAACATCGGCTCGGACCGGCGCATGGAGTACACGGCCATCGGCGAGGTCGTGAACCTGGCTGCACGCCTCGAGGCCATCGCTCGGCCCCAGCAGATCCTGGTCTCGGCGCAGACCCGCGCGCAGGCTGCGGAGAGCTTTGAATTCATGTCTGTCGGGGAACGCACGATCGCCGGACGCGAGACCCCCGTGGAGCTCTTCGAGGTCAGGCTATGAGCGACCTGGGAACTCTCGACCTGCACCCGGGCTCGGTCGTCGCCGGGCGCTACGAGATCGTCAGTCTGCTGGGCGAGGGGGGCATGGGCGCGGTCTATCGGGCCCGGCAGCTCAACCTCGGCCGAGACGTGGCGCTCAAGGTGCTGCTGCCCTCCGAGGTCGACAGCCCCGAGAACATGCGTGTGCGCTTCAATCGTGAGGCCCGGGTGGCCTCGGCGATCAAGCACCCGAACGTGGTCGAGATCTACGACGTCGGCCTGGACGGAGAGCTCGCCTACCTGGCCATGGAGGTGCTCGAGGGCATCACCTTGCGCGAGCGCATCCCGGCCGATGAGAGCGTCCTCGACCTCGATCTCATCCTCGACATCGCCTCGCCCCTGGCCGAGGCCCTGGTCGCGGCCCACGCCCTGGGCGCGGTCCACCGCGACCTCAAACCCGAGAATATTTTCTTGGAGCAGGTCGGCGCTGGGTTTCGGGTCGTCGTGCTCGACTTTGGACTCGCGTTCATCGAGGAGGACGAACACGCCGGTCGGCTGACCCGCCACGGCATCGTCATGGGGACCCCCGACTACCTCTCGCCCGAACAGGCTCGAGGGATCGAGGTCGGGCCGCCCTCCGACGTCTACTCGCTGGGCTGCGTCCTCTACGAGCTGCTCACGGGCAGACCGCCGTTCACCGGCGCCCAGCTCAACGTGCTCACACAGCACGTGTACGTGGCCCCAGAGCAGCCCAGCGCGCAGCGCAAAGACGTGCCCCGCGAGCTCGAGGAGCTGGTCATGGCCATGCTCCGCAAGCGCCCCGAGAGCCGGCCGCGGATCTGGGAGATCCGGGACGCCCTGGCCGTACTCGGCGCGACCCTCTCGGGCCGACGGGGCCGACCCCGGGATGCCGCCTTCCTCCAAAACCGGGCCGAGCGCATGCTCTCGTGCTCGCCCACCGCCCTGCTCAGTCCCGCGAGCGCACCGATCTCGCCGCTCGGGACCGACTCGGACCTGCGGGTGGCGATCGTCGGGACCCTGGTCGAGGAGGTCGAACTCGGCCTGCTCAGCAACGACATGACCCCGGTCCCCTGGACTGTCGACAATCTTCATGACGCCAGTTTGGTGCTGATCGTCGATACCGACCAAACGAAGATCCCCGACTACGTCGCCGCCGGCTTGCCCGTGGTCGCCGTGGTCGACAGCAGCGATCGGGTGGCCATCGGCGAGCTCGCCCGCCTCGGCATCAGCGAGCTCACCACGCTCCCGATCGCCATCGACAACCTCGTCCGCGCCCTTCGACGCGCCAAACGGCGCGACGATCGACGCAAGCACAAGCTCTCTCAGTCCTAGATCACCACGAGACCCCCAATGCAACGGACGCTCAACCCTCGCGCCTCACGACTGCTCATCGGCCTGCTCAGCACCGGCACCTTGCTGGCCACACAGGGCCGGGCCGCCGCCCACGACGGCCCGGACGCCCAGATCAGCCACACCCACAACGAGGTCCGCTCTCAGCCCGCCCCGAGTACACAGTGGCACGACGCCGAGCTCGGCGAGGCGCTCTACAAAAAGGGTCGGGTCAATACGGGCGACGAGGCCACAGCCGCGATTCTCCTGCGTGACGACAGCACCATCGCCCTGCGCGCCAAGACCTTGCTGATCGTCTATGGGCACCATGCCCTGCGCAACAAGAAGATCATCGCCATGGACGCGGAGCTCGAGCGCGGGACCTTGAGGGCCCGCCTCGGCGAGCTCGAGGGCGAGCGCAAGGCCGGCGTCAAGATGCCGGGCGGCGAGGCCAAGCTCGCCGGCGGCAACAACCTCATCAAGGTCGACGACGAGGGCACGGGCAGGGTCGCCAACCACGGCGACGGTCAGACCTCGGTGGTCGGCAACAAGGGTGGCAACAGAAAGCTCAAGAAGGGCATGGGGGTCAAGGTCAAGAAGAACAAGCCCGTCGAAAAGCCCATCCTCCTGCCCCCCACCCCCAGCTGGACCCCCGGGACGACCGTATTTTTGACGGCTCCGGGTCGGCGCAGCACCATCCGCGGGACCTGGGGCACTATCCCCAAAGCCGAGACCTACTTTGTCGAGGTCGCCAGCGATCCGGTCGGCCTCGACGTCTTGAGCGCGGTCGAGGTTCCCAAACAGGTCGACAACTTCGAGGTCCACGGCCTCCCGGTCGGGCGCTACCACGTCACAGTGGCGGCGGTCGACGACGACCAATTCGAGAGCATCCCCTCCGAGGTCTACAGCGTGCGCCTGGTCGAGGTCGGCTTCGAGGGTGCGGGCGGCACCCAGCCCCTGTGGTCCGAGGACAACCTGACGCCCGTCCCCACCGTGCTCCCAGGCACGGTCGTCACCCTCCCCGAGGGGGTGCGCTGCGCGAGCTCGGCAGACGCCCCCCTCGAGTCGAGTGTGACCTTGATGAACCCAGGGACCGCCGACCTGCGCTGTGAGACCGACGCGGGCGAGACCGTCGAGGGCTTTCCTATCGAGGTCGTCGATCTGGGTGTCGGCATGGCGGTCCCGGACGACGCCAAGGCCGACGCCCTGATGGTCACCCGCGGGCGACAGGTGACCCGCGAAATCCAGATCGACGCCGACATCCCCCTCCCCGACCAAATCTTCCTCGACACCCCCGAAGGTGTGCGTGTGGACTCGATCGAGTCGCTCGGAGAGGGGCGGTGGTCGGTCACCCTGTTCGCCGAGGAGGGCTCGCCCGCGAACGCCGACATCGGGGTCAGCTTCGTCGGCGAAGACGGAGGCGCAGCCCCCGGGACCACCTTCACGACCGTGAGCCTCACGGTCAGCGATCCCGAGGAGGCCGCCCCCGAGCCCCTCGAGCCCGAGCGCCACATGTTCGAGCTCGGGATCGGCGGCGGTCTGTTCCTGGCCTCCGATCGCCACGCCCTGTTCCGGCCCGCGGTCGCCGACCAGCAGCCCCTGCGCCGGCCCAGCCCCGAGGTCCTGATCCGCGCCGGCTACTACCCGATCCGCTGGGTCGGTGTGGAGATCGCCGGGCGCTATGCGGCGGCCCGCACCGTCGACGGCGGCTTTGCCCCCCTGTGGTCAGCCCGCGTTCAGCTCGTGGGCCAACTCCCCTCTCGGGTCACCCCCTATATCAACGCGGGCATCGAGGCCATCGGCATCAGCTCGAGTGACGATGTCCTCGGCCGAGACACGGACTACGCCCTGGTCGTGGGCGGCGGCCTCAAGGCCTACGTCACCCGCCGGGTCGCGCTCCGCCTCGGTGCCGGGGCAGTCATCGCCGACGGTCCCCTGCGCAGCCTGGTCCCCAACTTCGAGGTCGACCTCGGTGTTGCCGTAGTCCTGGGCCGGCGCAGCGCCGACCGGCTCTGAGCGGGGGATGAACCCCTATCCCCCACCGCCCCCCTGGGCCCACGAGCTCGCCAGCGTCGGGGTCACGGGGACCAACGGGAAGACCTCCACCACCCAGTTCATCGCCGCGGCCCTGGCCGCGGGAGGCTCCGGCTGTGCAGCTCGAGTCACGACCGTGGACGCGGCCCTCGTGCGCGCCGAAGGGACCGTGGGGGGCACCTCGACCGCCCCCCCGACCGACCACCACCACATGCTCGAGATGCTCGCGGCGTTTCGGGCCCAGGGCTGTGGCGCCGTCGCCCTCGAGGCGACCTCCGCCGCCCTCGGCCTCGGCTTCGCCCGGGCCTGGCCCTTCGACGTCGGCGTGTTCACCAACCTCGGCCATGACCACCAGCGCACCCACGGGAGCTTCGAGCACTATCTGGCCTCGAAAGCCCAGCTCTTTGTGCACCTGCCTCCCGGGGGCGCCGCCGTGCTCAACGCCTCCGACCCGAGCGCGGCGTTGATCGCCGAGGTCGTCCCAGCCCACGCCAGGATCCTGTGGTTCGCCGGGCCCGGCCACACCGACGCCCGCCCAGACACCCGCACAGAGATCGATCTGCGGGTCCGCCGGACCACCCACGACTGGGCCGGCCTCGAGGTCGAACTCGAGGGTTCGGGCGTCGCTGCAGGTGTCCCAGAGCGCCTGCGCCTGCGCAGCCTGCCGGCGATTCAAGCCGAGAACGCCGTCGCGGCCATACTCGCTGCGATCGCCCTGGGCGTGGCCCCTGAGCGCGCCGCACGAGCCGTGGCCGACTGCCCCTCGCCCCCCGGTCGCTTCGAGCTCATCACCCTCGGCGGCGCGCAGTTTGATCGAGACCCACCGACGGAACCCTCTGAACCCTCTGAACCCTCTGAACCCTCTGAACACGGCCCCTCACCGCGGGTCGTCGTCGACTACGCCCACAGCCCCGAGGCCCTGCGCACAACCTTGGCCAGCGCCCGCGCCCTGTGTCCCGACGGACGGATCAGCGTCGTCCTCGGTGCCGGGGGAGACGCCGACGCCAGCAAGCGCGCGCCTCTGGGTGCCGCCGCGTCTGCGGCCGACCGAATCGTGCTGACCAGCGACAACCCGCGCAGCGAAGACCCGGCGCAGATTGCAGCCGAACTGCGAGCGGGCATCCCCCCTGGGCACAGCTACTGTGTCGAACTCGACCGGGCACGGGCGATCGGCCTGGCGATCGCCGAGGCCGGCGAATCGGACCTGATTCTGATCGCGGGCAAGGGCCACGAGCAGACTCAAGTCTCCCGAACTGGGACGCAGCCGTTCTCCGACCGAGCGTTGGCGAGAGATGCGCTCGTCCTCAGAATGAAGCGCTGAGCGCTCAGCGCCGATCGAAGGCTCCCTGAATAGAGTCGGGCGAGACTACCTACCCTCGATGCCATTTCATGTCCGATTGGACAGTCGTAAGTCGTCCCCAGACTACATGATCCATCCGTGCCCCAAATCTCTCTCTCAAGGTAGTGGACAAATTTCAAACAGCACTCTGTATCAGCCTCACCACCCTCTTGACGACCACCGCAGGAGGCTGTGCCCTCGACGAGTCTATGGACGGTGATCCTCGAGGTGAGTTGATGTTCGACCTCACTGATAGCGACGTCGAACAACTGCACACACGATACCTGGAGGACGAGGACATCGAGATGACATTCGATCGCCTGACCGCGCCTTTCAACTGTGATCTCTTTGACGGCCTCTGTGATCAGGTCGGCGAGCAACAAGCGATCGAGATCACCGGTGAGTTGGTCGATCTTGGACTCGATGGGGCGACCCCCGATGAGGTCGAGACCTACCTCGATGCTCGCCTCGATGCCGCCATGGATGGGCTCGAAGAACAGAACCTCGAGACCACCGGTTTCCGTGGCACAACATCGTCCCCCTGGGTCTACAACCAGACCGGAAGTGCTCGCATGAAGGTCCGCACCGGCATCACCACACCCCTGATCGGCAAACGAAAGGCCTGGACCGTGGCGGTCAGCCAAGTCACCAGCCCGGGGACAAACTGGTATGGTTGGGAGGCCGACGCGATCTGTGTAAATGTGGGGACAAACACTCAAACTCGAACCTTGTGTGGAGGAGGCTCACCCTGCGCCACCGAAACTTACGAATCCCAGAACCCCGGGAACAGCTGTGTCGTCGACGAACGTCAGCACAAAGTCCAGACCTCCCACAAACGCAAGACTGGAAAGAACTACGCTGGCGGGGTTTGGTCTTTCTACACCCTGACTTCGCGCGGATGTGCGACCGCGAACATCGAGGGATTCAACTTCTCGGTTTGTGGTCTGAGCCACTCCCGAACCTACTGAAGAACCCCAGGGGGGGGGGGGGGGGGGGGGGGCGGGGGCAATTCGACAAGAGCGACCGTAGTCGCCCAGGCCGGATAAAAGAGCGCGAGGAAGCCCCTCGTGCTCTTCTCGAATCGGCACGACACGGCACATGTGGTGGGGAGGGGGGAAGAGACACCCTCCTAAGTAGCGATTATGTCCCAAGTTGGGATCTATCGTGATCCCTCCGGGGCCCGCGGCTCTCTCTAAAAGTATGAACAACTATGCGAGAGCACTTGGCCTCAGCGCCACATTGATAGCCACCGCCGGCTGCGCCATCGACGGAGACCTCGACGACGCGACTCCTCGAGGTGCGTTGATGTTCGATCTTCAGGACCGCGACGTCGAGCAACTACACACACGGTATCTTGAGGGCGAAGACATCGAGCTCACCTTCGACCGCCTCACCGCCCCCTTCGACTGTGACCTCTTTGACGGCCTCTGTGATCAGGTCGGTGAGCAACAGGCGATCGCTATCACTGGCGAGCTCGTCGAGCTCGGTCTCGAGGGAGCGACCCCCGAGGAGATTGAGACCTACCTGGACACACGCCTCGTCGTCGCCATGGACGGGCTCGAGGCACAGGACTCCGAGGATCTCGGTTTCCGCTCGGGCACGTCCTCTTCTTCCTTGGCCTACGACCAGATCGGCTCCCTGCGGCTCCGAGCTCGAAACGGCATCACTACTCCGGTGATCGGCGACCGCAGGGCTTGGACCGAAGCGACCGCTCAACAGCTCGGCGTATCCGGCTGGCGGGATCGGAACGCTGCCCTGATTTGCGCCGACGCGGGACCCAACGATATCGATTATATCGAATGCGATGCAAACCTCTCGTGTGCCACATTCCCAAAATACTCGACGAACCCGCCAACGAGCTGCGTCAGCGGCCAGACTTTCCGCAAGGTTCAGACCTCCCACGACCGCACGAAGGCGTGGTCGGAGAGCCCTAGTGGAGAGTTGACCTTCCTTACCCTGACCGCACGAGGATGCGCGAATGCGGAGATCGACGACACCAAATTCAACGCGTGTGCTCCGGCCCACTCCCTAGACTACTAACTTGAGTCCCCGGCCGAGTCTGCACCGCGCGGACGCTGCCGGAGCACGGCGAAGTCGCTGTCGAACCCGACTCCGCAGGCGAAACCCGCCTGCGGAGCTCGACCTGTCCCGGTCCCGTCTACAGATCGCGGACGAGCAGCGTCTGGTCCCTGCCCATGTGGGTCCACGCAACCAAGAGGTGGAGTACGCTCGTCGGCAACACGTCTCGGCGCCCGAGATGCACTCCCCCCCCCCCCCCCCCCGACCGCCGCCGTTG
>Ga0256845_1001042_pt1 | contig 23648 bp, 20 predicted proteins | sample RiftiametaG_FD_189101 | JGI IMG/M metagenome (GOLD analysis project Ga0256845, IMG submission 189101) | Tube worm associated microbial communities from hydrothermal vent at the East Pacific Rise, Pacific Ocean - Riftia | ecosystem: Host-associated > Annelida > Integument > Unclassified ... | reverse complement strand
AAAGCTTTGGTATAATACAAGCAGAATTAGAATCGCGTGAAATAGAAATATTATCTTCTGGTTTTGAGCGCATTCCACAAGTTACTAAACAAATTACCAATGTAGAACATATTGCAGATATTGAAAATCTTTTAGAAAAACTTGAAGAAGACGACGATGTGCAATCGGTTTACCATACTATGGAAGAAGTAACAGAATAAATAGACAACCTTAAATGTCATCAAATATTATAAATTGGGGAATTATTGGTTGCGGAAACGTTACCGAAGTTAAAAGCGGACCAGCTTATAAAAACACAGAAGGATTCAATTTAAAAGCAGTTATGCGTCGTGATGCTGGTAAACTTCAAGATTACGCAGAAAGACACAACATAGAAAAAACTTATACTGATGCTGATGCATTAATTAATGATAATTCTATCAATGCTATTTACATTGCAACACCACCCGATTCTCATAAATATTATGCTTTAAAAGTTGTTAATGCGGGTAAAATTTGCTGTATTGAAAAACCATTATCACCAAGTTATGCTGATAGTTTAGAGGTTTTTAATGCATTTAATGATAAAAACATTCCACTATTTGTTGCGTATTATAGACGCTCTTTACCTCGATTTCTTCAAATTAAGGAATGGTTAAATAAAAAATATATTGGTGATGTTAGGCATATAAATTGGAATTTAAGCAAGCCTCCAAGTGATATTGATTTAGCCGAAGCATATAACTGGCGAACAGATTCTGAAATAGCTCCAGGTGGTTATTTTGATGATTTAGCGAGCCATGGATTAGATTTGTTTTCTTTCTTTTTTGGTAATGTAAAAGGAGCTTCGGGGTTTAGTACAAATCAGCAGCAATTATATACTGCGAAAGATGCTATTGTTGGTAGTTGGTTATATGAAAGCGGTATTACAGGCACAGGGAACTGGAATTTCGGTAGTAATAATCATGAAGACCAAGTAAAAATTTATGGTAGTAAAGGCTCAATTGGATTTTCTGTGTTTCATGATTATCCAATAGTTTTAAAAAGTGAATCAAAAAACGAAGAACTTTTTATTGACCATCCTAAGCACATACAAATTCATCATGTAGAAAATTTGAAAAAGGATTTAAATAATGAAAACTTCACGCATCCATCAACAGGAGAATCGGCTTTACATACCAGTTGGATTATGGATAAAATCCTAGGAAAGTTATAGAAATACTTAGTTTCAAGAAAATCACTTATTCTTCACATAAATTAGTTTAAATCTTGAATTATTTTTTTCTCTTTGTTCCATTTCAAAGGTATCTAACGATTTAAATAATGGTGTTAGTTTTTCATACCCAAAATTTCTAGAATCAAAATTTGGCTGCTTTTTAAGTATTAATGAACCTACATCACCAAGAAAAGCCCAACCATCTTCATCGGCAGCATCAGAAACAGAGTTTTTAAGCAACCTAACTACTTTAGGCGTAATATTATATAAATTGGCTTTTTTAGACTTTCCAGAGGCATCTTGTTTTTCATTATCATCGGTCTTTAAAATTTCCAAATAAATAAACTTATCACAAGCCACAATAAACGGATTTGGTGTTTTCTTTTCACCAATGCCATATACTACCATAGCAGCTTCACGAAGTCGTGTTGCTAATTTTGTAAAATCACTATCGGACGAAACCAAACAAAATCCATTCACTTTTTCAGAATATAATATATCCATAGCATCAATAATCATGGCAGAATCTGTTGCGTTTTTGCCAACTGTATAAGCATATTGCTGTATAGGTGTAATGGCATTTTCAAGCAAAATATTTTTCCATTTAGATAAATGAGGCTTTGTCCAATCACCATAAATACGTTTTATAGTTGGTGTTCCGTATTTTGTGATTTCTTCCATCATTTCTTTAATATATTTTGAAGGAATATTATCACCATCAATTAATACGGCAAGTTTAGTGTCTTGTATCATAGTGTTAAAGGTACAGAAATATAAAAGATATTATGATTATTCAATGTTTTTAATAGGTTTGGATTTTACTCAAAACAATACCTTATTATTTTTTAACATTAATTAACAGAATATACCATTCATTATTTTTAATTTTATCAAGACTAATTTCAATAATTAAATTCATTTAATATTATGAAACACCAACAACTAAAAGCATTTAAGTTTATTTGCTTAGTATTTACAATGATGCTTTTTTTAATTCCTCAAAACATTGAAGCACAAAATAAAAAGAAAAGAGGTAAAAAGAATAAAACTGAAGTTCCTATAAAACCTGAAAAGAAAAAATCAAAGAAAAAAACAATTAAAGAGCTTGTAAAGTCTAGTAAAGAAATTGATGGGTTATTTAAAATTTATCAAGACACTATTACAGGTTCGTTACAAATGGTGATTTCTGACGACCAAATAGGTAAAGAGTATATTCATTTTTCTCAAATAGCAGAAGGTGTCTTAGATGCTGGTGCATTTAGAGGTGCATATAGAGGTTCTAAAGTATTTAAAGTTGAAAAATATTTTAACAAAATTGAATTTATAACACAAAACACATCTTTCTATTTTGACCCTGAAAGTCCACTTTCAAAATCAAAAAGCGCTAATATTAGTGAGGGAAATATGGCGAGTTTAAAGATTGAAGCTCATGACAAAAAAAATGGTCTTTATCTAATTAAGGTAGATGATTTGTTTTTAAAAGAAACATTTTCTCAAATAAAACAACCAAATTTCCCTGGACAATCTCCTACAGCGTTTAAATTAGGAAGTTTAAATAAAGGCAAAACAAAAATAAGTTCTATTAGAAATTATGCTAAAAACACTGACGTAGCAGTAGAATATGTATACTCAAAAGGATCAGTTTTAAATGGCGGGTCTAACGCCGTTTCTGATGGACGAAATGTAAGCATTAAGGTGTCTCATAGTTTTATTGCTATGCCAGATAATGATTATGAAGTTAGATTTGATGACCCAAGAGTTGGTTATTTTTTAACTCAAGTTACAGATCAAACATCAACCAGTTCTACTCCTTACCGTGATTTAGTACACCGTTGGAATTTGAAAAAGAAAGATGAAAATGCAGCAATTTCTGAACCAGTAGAGCCTATTACTTGGTGGATTGAAAACTCTACTCCTTTAGAATGGAGAGAAACTATAAAAAGCGCTGTTTTACAATGGAATGTTGCTTTTGAAAAAGCAGGTTTTAAAAACGCAATGGCTGTAAAGATTCAACCAGATGATGCCGATTGGGATGCAGGTGATCTTAGATATAATGTATTACGCTGGACGTCTTCTCCCCGCGCACCGTTTGGAGGCTACGGTCCAAGTTTTGTAAACCCAAAAACAGGTCAGATTCTTGGTGCAGATATTATGCTAGAATTTGTACATTTTACTAACAGAGTTCTTTATGACAAAGTATATAAATTGGCTACTTTAGAAGAGTCTTTTGAACCTACAGAATATTACAAAAATGATGTAATGTATTGCTCTTTAGGTCATCAAATACATCAAGATGTTATGTTTGCTAGCGCAGTAGTTTCAGCTACAGACGCATCAGATTTAGAAATGGAACGTGTTAAAAAAGAGTCAATGATTGCTTTAATTATGCATGAAGTTGGTCATACTTTAGGACTTAATCATAATATGAAAGCGAGTCAGTTATTTTCACCTGAACAATTAGCTGATGCAGATTTTATAAAAGGTAAATGTTTAACGGCTTCTGTAATGGATTATGCTACCTTAAATATTACTAGAGATAGAAGTAAGCAAGGACAATACAGTGATGTAGCTGTTGGCCCTTATGATGTTTGGGCTATTCAATTTGGATACACGCCATTTAAAACAGGAAAAGAAAAACAAGATTTATTAAATAAATCTACAAATCCTGAGCTTATTTTTGGAAATGATGCGGATGATATGCGTTCGCCAGGTAAAGCAATTGATCCTAGAGTAATGATTAATGATCAATCTAGCAATCCAATTGCTTATTCAATTGAAAGAATTGAACTTTCAAATGATTTAATGAAAACTGTAAAAACAAAATTTGCTAAAAGTGGAGAATCGTATCAAGAATTGCGTCGTGTATATTATTTATTAAGCGGTCAAAAAGCAGGTGCAGCTAATATTATTTCACGTTATATTGGTGGTGTTTATGTTGATAGAGCTATAGTAGGTCAAAAAGGTGGTACACAGCCTTACACACCTGTTAGTTTAGCAGATCAAAAAAGAGCTATGGCAGCTTTAAGTAAATACGTATTCGCGCCTAATGCATTTGATGCTCCTAATGATTTGTATAATTATTTAGCAATGCAACGTAGAGGTTATAATTTCAGAACACCTGAAGACCCAAAAATTCATAATCAAATATTAACGTATCAAAAAAATGTGTTGCGTCATATTTTGCATTACAATACATTACAAAGAATTACAGATTCTGAGTTGTACGGTAATAAATATAAGTTATCAACTTTTATGAATGATTTGAATGGTGCTATTTTTAAAAAGGATATTTATTCTAATGTGAATTCATTCAGACAAAATCTTCAATTAGAATATACCAATATGTTAATTGATATATTAACTGGAAAGCAAAGTGGAAGATACACTCATGGTGCTAAATCTATGGCTTTATATAACTTGAAGAATATAAGAACTATGGCTACATTGTCAGGAAATATATCTTCAAGAGCACATAAACAACATTTACGCACACTTATTGATAATGCTTTAAAAGAAATTAAATAAACAAAAAAGTGTTAATACAAAAAAGCTACTTCAAGTAATTTGGAGTAGCTTTTGTTTTTTAGGGAATTACGTCGTGTTTCTTTTTAGGGACAAGTAATTGTTTACTTTATGTTTCACTACGCAATAATATATATTCAATTTTTATGCCATACTGAAGTAATTTAATAATATTCAGGTATTTTTCCTTGTACACCATCATAAAAACGATACATAAACTTAAAATCTGCTTCTATATTATCCGTTGGATAAAAAGGTTCTGAGAATTTATTTTCTTTTTTACCATAATCTAATGTAAACATGATTATTGGTACATTTGCAGCTTTAGCTATGTAGTAAAAACCGGTTCGCCATTCCTCTACCTTTTTGCGTGTGCCTTCTGGAGCAAGCATCATTCTGAACACTCTTTTCTTTTTAAATAAACGCGCAATAGCTTCTACTTGATTTTCGTTGTTTTTACGTTCAACAGGTAAGCCACCAAGTTTTCTGAAAATCCAACCATGGGGAAATTTAAACAAAGCTTTTTTACCCACAAAATTTGATTGAATATTGATTACAGATCGTAATAAAATACCAATATAGAAATCGTCCCAACTTGTATGTGGAACAGCAATAAGAACTGCTTTTTTAACACTATCGAAATCATTAAATCCAGTAACTTTCCAACCTAATATTTTATGATAAATAAATTTTGCTAACCAACGCATATTACATTTTTTGATAAAGCTCTTTTAATTTTTTTGGGGTCATTATTTTTTTCCATTTTTTTCCAATAGCATTCTCCCAAAGTGGTTCTAAGCTAAGAGCAATATTAATCATTATATCGAATTCTTTATCACTTAAATCTGCACAAATGCCTTGTGGTAAAATAATGTTATGCTTCTTTTTCATGGTTTTAAAAAGAGCTACTCCTTCTGGATAAAACTCTTCTAAATGGTCAAAAACAATACAGTTACCTATACCGTGTTTTGTACCTAGTAAATAAGAAAGCCCATAACTCATAGCATGTGCAACACCAACTTGAGAATAAACAATACTCATGCCTCCATGCCATGAAGCCATCATTAATTTTTCTTGAGCTTCAACATCAGATAAATTGTCTTTTAAAAATATGTCTTTGCACAACTCTAAAGCCATCTCTCCATAAGTTTGACTAAATGTATTTAAATACGTGCCATTTAACGATTCTATACAATGAATAAAACAATCCATTCCTGTAAAAAACCATTGTTGCGTTGGAATATTTTTTGTTAGTTCGGAATCTAATATAACTTGATCGAAAGGTGTGAAATCTGAATTTATACCCAATTTTTTTTCTGGACCTGTAAGAACTGTCGTTCTTGAAACTTCTGCTCCTGTACCTGAAATTGTTGGAATACCAACATGATATATTGCAGGGTTTTTTACTAAATCCCAACCTTGATAGTTTTTGGTTTCCCCATCGTTAGTTAACATAATAGATACTGCTTTTGCTAAATCTAGTATCGTACCTCCTCCTATTCCTATAATTCCAGATGGACGGTCTTTTGTGTTTAAAATTATACCCTCAACCAATTCATCTACTTGAGATGTTTTTGGTTCTTCTTTTGAAGATATAAACATGATTTTATCATCATAAGACAATGGTATTCTAGAGGTTAACCAAGAATTATTTTTAAACACATCATCTACTAAAAAAATAAATGGAGCATTTATATTTAAGCGTTTTGGGGATAATATTTCAGTTAATTGATTGAAACTACCTCTACCAAAAATTACTCTTGGTACCATTGGAAAGTTTTTATAACTCATTTAATATGTTTTCTTTTTAAAAAGTAAAAATAACATTATTTTAAATTTTACTTATTTATATTTTTTAATTTAATAATTTTATTACCTCACTAATATGCCCAATTGTTTTATAGGCTTTCCCGTTTGTTTCTTTTTCACTAACCTCTTCATGTGCCCAAGTTGTATGAAAAGGTACATGAATAGCATTAGCTTTTATGTTGACTAATGGCAAAATATCTGATTTTAAAGAATTACCAACCATTAAAAATTCAGGTGGATTTATATCTAAATGATTTAAAAGTTTAGAATAATTCTCTTCTTTTTTATCACTTAATACTTCTATATGATGAAAATATTTGGTTAACCCAGATTTTTCTAATTTTCGTTCTTGATCTAATAAATCACCTTTTGTGGCAAGAATTAATCTATACTTTTTTGACATAGTTTTTAAAACATCTTCCACGCCATCCAGTAATTCTACTGGTTTATCAATCATGTCTTTTCCAATATTCAAAATCTTCTCAATAGATTGATGTGAAATTGTATTATTAGATAAATCTAAAGCAGCTTCAACCATTGATAAAATAAATGCTTTTACACCATAACCATAAAGTTTAAGATTTTTCATTTCAACTTTAAAAAGTTCTTGATCAATCTTATTTGGTGTTTCGTATTCTGATAACAATTTAACAAAAGCTTCCTCAGCTTCCCGAAAATACGTTTCGTTTACCCAAAGCGTATCATCGGCATCAAAACCAATAACTTTTATATTTTGGTAATTTATTTCCATAGTTTCTTAGCGCGTTCTAAATCTTTTGGTGTATCAATTTCAACACCTTGCACATCTGTTTCTACCATTTTTATACGTTTTCCGTATTCCAAATATCTTAACTGCTCTAACTTTTCAGAAGCTTCCAAAGGCATTATAGGTAATTTATAAAAATCTAAAATAGCTTCTTTTCTAAAAGCATAAACGCCTTTATGTTTATAATATTTAACGCCAACATTTTTTTCTCTTGGATATGGAATTGGGCTTCTTGAAAAATACAATGCAAAATTTTCTTGGTCTAAAACTACTTTTACTGTGTTCGGGTTATTAATTTCATCTTCATCAGTAATATGAACCATTAGCGATGCTAAATCAATTTCTTTGTTGTTATCCTCTTTAAAAACTTCAATTAATTTCCTTAAAGATTCTTTATCGGTAAAAGGCTCATCTCCTTGAACATTAATTACAATATCAATATCCATGTTTTCAACAGCCTCAGCAATTCTATCACTTCCGCAATCGTGGTCTTTTTTACTCATAATGGCTTCTCCTCCATTATTTATAATCTCATCGAAAATAATTTTACTATCGGTAACAACAAAAACATTGTCAAACAAATTAGCAGCAACTGTGGCTTCGTAAGTACGCAGTATCACGGTTTTACCACCAAGGTCTTGCATGAGTTTACCTGGGAAACGAGATGCACTATAACGTGCAGGAATCATTGAAATTATTTTCATTTGGTATAAATCAATTCAACTTCAAAAATAGAATAAATATTATTCGTTTTTAACTTTTGAAGGCTTAAATTTTTTAAACAATTTAAAAATTATAAATAATATTATTAAAACAAAAACGATTGCTAAAATGGGTAGAAATATGGAAACTATAGACATTGCAGCCGCAGTTCCTGTTTCTAAAGTAGATACTATTGGGTTTGCTAAACCTCCAGTTGTTGCTGTTGAAGCTAATCGGGTTGTACTAGAAGTTCCTGCAATGGCTGCTGCCGTTCCTCCACCAGCAATAATAGCTAACGACCATGTTACAACTGGACTTAAATCTACAACTGTAGACATCATTACTGCGGTTCCTGCTAAAGCAGCTAAAGGCACTGCAATGGTATCTAACAAATTATCTACATAAGGAATAAAATATGCTACTATTTCAATAACGGTTGCTATTCCTAATGTGATTAAAGCAGTTGAGCTTCCTATCCATTGCCAAGATTCGTTTAATTCCCAAACATTAAAATAAGCAGCTAAACTTAACGTAAATAATGGCAGAAAAACTCTAAAACCAACCGATACTGAAAGACCAACACCAAGGCAAATACTAATTATGGTTTCTATTGTCATACTTAAATGTAATCAAAAAACTATTCCTCAAAAAAATCATCTTTAAAACCAATAAGATACAATTTTTCTTTGGCTCTAGTTACCGCTGTATATAACCAGCGTAAGTATTCTTTATCTACGCCATTTGGTAAATATGGTTGTTCTACAAACACGGTGTTCCATTGCCCACCTTGTGATTTATGACAGGTTATTGCATACGAGAATTTTACTTGTAATGCGTTAAAATGCTTGTTATTTTTTACTTTTAAAAATTTACGATATTTACTACTTTCATCTTCAAAATCTTTCATTACTTCTTGATACAATCTATTAGAATCTTCGTAAGGTAATGATGGTGTTTCTGCATCAATAGTGTCAAGTAATAAAACGGTTTCAAACGGACGCATTTTTGGATAATCTACCATACGTACTTTTACTTCCGCGAAGCGAAAACCATATAATTCTTGAATAGAAAAGATTTCTAATACTTCTATAATATCTCCATTAGCTATAAAACCAGCTTCAGTTGTTGGCTTTATCCAAAAATAATTATTCTTCACGACCATTAAATAATCGCCAGTAGTTAATTCATTTTCATTGAATAAAACCCGACTACGTATTTGCTGATTATATAAATTTGCACGTTTGTTACTTCTTACAATAATGGCAGTTTCTTCATTTCCTAAATTGCTGTATGCATCATTTATAGCATCCATAATTTCGTAACCATCAACTAGCCTAACAATATCTTTAAAATCGCTCAAATCGAATTTAAACGTATCGTGCATAGAGTTTGATAAAGCCTCTCGTAAAACAGTGGCGTTTTCAAGAATACCAGAGCCTTGTTCTTGCCTAACAACCTCGTCTAATTCCATTTTTGTGACTTCCTTATTATAATTTAATTCTAATATGCGCTCATCTAAAGCTGGGCTTAAATCTAACTTTACGGGCGGTAATTGTGCAGTATCACCTATTAAAAGTAATTTACATTGATGCCCAGAATATACATATTGCATTAAATCGTCTAACAACGAGCCATTTTCAAAAAGTTTAGATTCCCCTGGAGTGTCAGGAATCATTGATGCTTCATCAACTATAAAAATGGTGTTTTTGTGCTTATTGGGTTGCAAAACAAATTTTACACCGCCATTTTTTTCTTTTTTTGGAAAATAAATTTTCTTATGTATTGTAAACGCTTCTTTTTTTGAATAAAGTGAGATTACTTTTGCAGCTCTACCTGTTGGGGCCATTAGAACAGCACTCTTTTTGGCTTTCCATAAATTGGTAACAATTGTGCCAACAATAGTGGTTTTTCCTGTACCTGCGTAACCTTTAAGTAAATACAATGCATTTGGTGCTTTACTAAAAATAAACTCTGAAAGCTGTTGTAGAACAATATCTTGTTTCAGCGTTGGTTGAAACGGAAACTGTTGCTTTATAAGAGTGTGAAAATCAGATGAAGTCATTAAAATTGTTGAAAATTTATAAATTATTCAAAGATATAAATGATTTTTACGCATAATAGGTTTTTACGATTAAAAAAAAATTGTAGATTTGCGAGAGACCATTAATGAACTTTTTAATTAAAAAACAATATGTTAACAATTATTATCATCACTGTTGCTGTAATTTTAGTTACAATTGGCTTAGTAAAGCTAGTAGACAAATTTATTCCTCAAAAATTCAAACCTTTTTTACAAATAGCACTTTGGGCATTTATAGCATATTTTGGTTATCAAACATTTAATTCTGTTTACGAACCAATAAAATTTAATAAAGTAAAACAAAAACGTTATAAAAGAGTAATTAGTAGTTTAATGGATATTAGAGATGCTCAACTTGCTCACAGACAAGTGACAGGTACATTTGCTAGTGATTTTGATAACTTGGTTAAGTTTATTGATACTGCAAAATATACAATTACACAACGTCGAGATTCTACTATTATTGATGAAGAATTAACAAAACGTTATGGTGTTGATACTACTAAAGAAATTATAGTTATTGACACGTTAGATTTTGAGCCTGTAAAAGATTCATTATTTAAAGGGTCAGACCGTTATAAAACCATGATGAATGTGCCTGTTGGTAAAAAAGGTGCTAAGTTTGAACTTAAAGCGGGGTTTATAGAGCAAAACGATTTTAGAATCCCTGTATTTGAAAGTTTAGTTAAGAAAAGCGTGATTTTATTTGATCAAGATAATGATTTAATTATTCAAGAAAATCAAGTAGTAGCTGTTGATGGTGTCAATGGAAATAGTCTAAAAGTAGGATCAATGGATGAAGTAAATACAACTGGAAATTGGCCAAAAGTATATGGCGAAAACGAATAATATAACAAACAAACTAACTAATCTAGAATTGTCCATTCAAATAAGTTTGAATGGACTTTCTTTTTGTATACTACAGAAAGACACAAATACAATTTCAACTTTAAAGCATTTTAATTTTAAAAAAAAGCTAAATTCATTTGAAGTATTAGATAAACTCAAACATCTTTTTAATACTGAAATAGCTTTACAAACAACATTTGTAGCTGTTAATGTTATTCATGAAAACGAACTATCAACATTAATACCTAAACCGTTATTTAATGAAGATTGCTTAGCAGATTACTTAAAATTTAATTCGAAAATTCTTAAAACAGATTTCATAGCTTTCGATGAAGTTATAACAAATGACAGCGTAAATGTTTATGTGCCGTATATAAATATTAACAATTTCATTTATGAAAAATTTGGAACATTTACTTTCAAACACTTCTCCACTATTTTAATAGAACATATTTTACTTATTGAAAAAAATGTAGATACTTCAAAAATTTATGCAAATATAAATGCTAATCATTTTGAAATTATAGTAGTAGAAAGAGGTAAACTAATACTTTATAATACATTTGAATACACCACTAAAGAAGATTTTATTTACTACATACTATTTACTGCAGAACAATTAAAGCTAAACCCAGAAACGCTTAATTTAGTGCTTTTAGGCGATGTAGAAAAAGATGATAAACTTTATACAATTGCCTATAAATATGTTAGAAATGTAAGCTTTGGTGATAGAGGTGATAACTTTAACTATCTTGAGGATACTAAAACAAAACATTCAGATTTCACTTTAATAAAAAGTTTTTAATGCGAATTATTTCAGGTCTTTATAAAAGCAGAAGAATTGTTGCACCAAAAAATTTGCCGGTGCGACCAACAACCGATATGGCAAAAGAATCGTTATTCAATATTTTAAATAATCTGTATTATTTTGATGATGTATCGGTATTAGATTTATTTGCAGGAACAGGTAATATAAGTTACGAATTTGCATCAAGAGGCACAGAAAACATAACCTCCGTAGATCAAGATTCTGGATGTATTAAGTTTATAAATAAAACGGCTGAAACATTTAAAATGCCTATTAACACTATAAAAAGCGATGTTTTTAAGTTTTTAGAAAAATCTACTTTACAAGCCAATATTATATTTGCAGACCCACCTTATGCGTTTACAGATGAGCAATTTGGAAGCATCCCAAAACTCATTTTTAAAAATAATTTTTTACTTGACGAGGGGTTATTAATCATCGAACATTCAAAACACACCAAATTATCAAACCTCGAAAATTTCAGTTATTCAAAAAGTTACGGTGGTAATATGTTCAGTTTTTTTGAAATTAAAGAATAAAAACAAAGCCCTTTAAAAAATTAAAGAGCTTGTTTTAAAAAGCAAATCTATAAGCCGGATCCTGTACTCTAAAAAGAGCCCTTATCATTTATCTTAATGCATTGTTACCAATACACTTTAGCTGCCTACCCTCCAACAATCGAGCGTGCAGCCCTCAAACGTTGGTATACATGACATTGCACCACAAAGAGTTTACCTGGTTTCACTACAGCATTACCTGTACATACTTTCTGTTGCACTTTTCCTAGCCTCACAGCTGGTGGCCATTAACCACTAAGTTGCACTATGGTGTCCGGACTTTCCTCTATTCGTTTACACAAACAGCGATAAGGCGATTTACTTAGCGCAAAATTACAATAAAGAAATCCTACAATCTAAATATATTTAAACACATATTCAATAGATTTAGGTTTTCGAGAATTTTGACAAATTAATTTTTCCTTTTAGCAATTCTAAATTTTCAAGCATAGCCTTAGTTAAGGTTTAAAATTTAGAGGAAGATAAAATGAAAAAGAAAGCGTAAAAAAACCAAAAACCTATATGCATTGAATATAAGGGCGTTACCCTAAAAAGGGTCAGGCTTTCCGCTATATCTTTTTAAATACATCATTGTGAGGAGGCAGCGACGTAACAATCTGTTAAATTGTAGTTCCACACTAAGTTTATAACTTGAAATTTTTAAAAAGGATGCCACTACAATCCTTAACGCATTAATTCGCTAGCTATGTTTTAAACTGAAAAGTTATTTTATTTTTGATGAGGTTTATATAAGAATAAACGATATGACATACAACATTCAATATTTTATATCAGATACTAAACGAAGTTATCAAGAATAAATATTTGTTAATAACTCATATTAAATTCTAAGCTCAAAATTCTAAATTCTGAATTGAATTTTTAACTTTGTTATTCTTAATAAATCAAGTTTTTAACTGGCATCGAAAGATGCTGAAACAAATTCAGCATAAATTGGAACACTTTGTAGTATCGGCTAGAAAATACAGACCACAAACGTTTAAAGACGTTGTTGGTCAGCAAGCTATTACAAATACTTTATTGAACGCTATTGAGAATAATCACTTAGCTCAAGCCCTATTATTTACAGGTCCGCGTGGTGTTGGCAAAACAACCTGCGCACGTATTTTGGCTAAAATGATTAATAGTGACGGTAAAGAAACAGGTGACGAAGATTTTGCATTTAATATTTTTGAATTAGATGCAGCTTCAAACAACTCCGTTGATGATATACGGAGTTTAACCGATCAGGTTCGTATTCCGCCACAAGTTGGAAAGTACAAAGTATATATTATTGATGAGGTGCATATGCTCTCGCAAGCAGCTTTTAATGCTTTTTTGAAGACCTTAGAAGAACCACCAAAACATTGTATTTTTATTTTAGCAACTACTGAAAAGCATAAAATAATTCCAACCATATTATCACGTTGTCAAATATTCGATTTTAAACGTATAACAGTTAAAGATTCAAAAGAGTATTTAAAATTTATAGCGAAAGAACAAGGTATAACTGCCGATGATGATGCGTTGCACATTATTGCTCAAAAAGCTGATGGCGCCATGCGTGATGCACTCTCTATATTTGATCGCGTTGTAAGTTTTTCGGGGAAAAACCTAACAAGGCAAGCGGTTACAGAAAACTTAAATGTACTTGATTACGAAACCTATTTTACAAGCACAGATTTAATTCTTGAAAATAAAATACCAGAACTTCTAATTCAGTTTAATAATACGCTATCAAAAGGATTTGATGGTCATCATTTTATTGCTGGCTTAGCATCGCATTTTAGAGATTTGCTAGTTAGCAAAACACCCGCAACTATTGAATTGCTTGAAGTTGGCGATAAAACTAAAACAAAATACTTAGAACAATCTAAAATTACCTCGCAAGAATTTTTACTCAAAGGCATAAATCTCGCTAACGATTGCGACCTTAAATATAAAACCAGTAAAAATCAACGCTTACTTGTTGAATTATGTTTAATGCAGCTTGCCTCTATCACTTTTGATGGAGAAAAAAAAAATAGCAGACATTACATAATTCCGCCTTCTTACTTTAAAAAGAAAGGCATCACTCCTATTCCTGTTATATTACCAACAAAATCTTCTGAGAATAAAGTTATAGCAAACCTAGTTCCTGTTGAAAAAGAATTGGTTGAAGTGTCTATTTCTAATAATTTGGAATCTTTACAGGTAAAAGAGCCTCCTCCAAAAATTGTGTTGAAGCAAGACACAAAACGTAGTTCGGGACTGTCTTTAAGTAGCATCAGAGCAAAAAAAGAACACCTTATTAGGCAAATGGATGTTGTTATTGATGAAGAAGATTTACCAACAGAGGATTTTACAGAAGAAGAACTAATAACTCTTTGGGACACTTTTATTAAAGAATTAGAAAAAAAAGGAAAGCATAATTTAGCTTCAATTTTATCTATAGACACTCCAAAAATTAGAGGAACTATTATACATTTAGAATTCCCAAATTCTACAAACAAAGTTGAAGTTGAACGCCAACAATACGACCTTTTATCGTTTTTAAGAAAATCTTTAAATAACTTCGATATTAGTTTATCTATTACTGTAAATGAGGAAATGGAGAAGAAATATGCTTTTACAGATATTGATAAATATGAAAAATTAAAAGAGAAAAACTCAAATATTGATGTTTTAAGAAAAACTTTCGGTTTAGACATTTAAAACCTATTATATGAATAAGTTATGCTTAATTTTCGTTTTGTTTTTAATTGCTTTTACAAGTTGTGACGGACGCGGTAGAAAACACAGAACTAATGCAGAAATTTTAACAGAAAGCAACCTTTTAAAATCATTCTCTGAAGTAGTAAAATATATTCCAGAGCATTATACAGAAATAATTACCGATACTATTCTTAGTAATAATTTTAGAATTAAAATAAAATATTATTCACTTAATAATGATTATGTTTCATCTAATAATTCTTCAAATGAAGCTTTAGTAATCAATCATTACAAAAATTTTGAAGCAAAAATTCAAGTTTTAAATAACAATAATATTATTACCGAAAACATTATAAATAAGCACATTTTTTCAAAATTTGAAAATCCTGAATTCTGGTCTAAAGCTATAATGCAATTTATTTGGGTAGATTATAATGCTTCTACAAAAACTAGCGTAAACATTAATACATCTTTTTGTTTGCCTGAAACCGAAACATGTAAAGATTACGCTATCACAATAAATAAATTTGGCACTATTCAAATTAAAGAAATCAATCTTATATTAAACACCATTTAAGCATGTTAGGATTAAAATTACCAACCGATCCACGTTGGGTAAACATTGTAGAAAAAAATATTGAAGAAATATTAACCGACCATGCTTTTTGTGAACAAAAAGCAACAAGTACAGCTATTTCCTTAATTGTAAGTTTTCCTGAATATACTGAGCTAGTACAAGAAATGACAGCTTTAGTAAAAGAAGAAATGAGTCATTTTAAAATGGTGCATGATATAATTATTGCTCGTGGCTGGATTCTTGGGAGAGACAGACGTGATGACTATGTGATACAATTAATAAAATTTTTCCCGAAAGGGGGCAGCCGAACAGCCCAATTAGTACACCGATTACTTTACGCGGCATTGATTGAAGCCAGAAGTTGTGAACGTTTTAGATTACTATCAGAAGAGTTACAAGACAAAGAACTTGCTGTTTTTTATAGAAATTTAATGGCTAGTGAAGCCAATCATTACACCATATTTTTAGGTTTTGCTAGACAATATGGCAATAAAAAAGAAGTTGATGCCAAATGGCAGCAACTTCTTGAATATGAATCTAAAATTATGGCTAACCTCGGAACTTCCGAAACTATACATGGTTAAAACTTATAACCAACTCCAATTTGAATATTTGAATTTTTAGCTGAAATACCTAAATGTTCATCAAAAATATTTGAGAAACCATACGTGTATCTTACATCTGCAAATAGCATAAGGTTTATTTTATATTCTACACCAGCTAAACCTGAATATGCAAAATTCTTAATACCATCTTCGTATTTGTGTACTTTCAATCCAACTTGTGGACCTGCACCAATATGAATTTTTTCATTTAGTCTAAATCTAAAGAAAATTGGCATTTGTAAGTAATCTAAATGTAATACTTCTGCGTTTGCGCCTTCAGAAGAAAATTGTATTTCTGGCATAACAGATATGGTTTTTGATAAACCAATGTTAGCAAAAAAACCAACATACATACTGTTTCTGTGTTTATTAGTCATGGTTGAATTACCATCAAACGCTAAGTTTGAAATATTATAACCACCTCTAACACCATACTTTACACCTTTAAATGTTGTGTTTTCTGGTTTTACAGCAACTATAGAATCAGTTTCTTTTTCTTGAGAAAAACCTTGTAAGGAGAAACTAAGTAGTATAACTAAGAATAATAATTTTTTCATAATTAAATAGGTTTGGGTTTGATATGAAGCGAATATATATGATAAACTTAAAGAAAAACTATTTTAAAAGACGAATGGCACAATTTTACTGTGTATTACTAGAAACAGTATCAAAATATATACTTTTTATAATACCATCGGCTAATCCAATTTTTGGGACATATATGTGTTTTGCACTACTCCATTTCATAGCAGAAAGATAAATTCGAATAGCAGGAATAATTACATCGGCTCTATCTTGATTTAAATTTAATACGGTTATACGTTCTTCATAGGTATAACTTTTTAAAATATTATAATAAGATGTTAAATAGAAATATGTAAGCGGTTTACTTATTGCTTTACCTGATACTTTGAAAATTTTATTGATATTCCCTCCTGAACCTAAAACATCAATTTTATCATAAGGTTTAACATTATTCTTTACCCATGCTTCTAATTCTGACCATGCATCTTTTTTAACTCTATCGTTTAGAAGTCTTACTGTTCCTATTTTGAAAGATTTTGATGCTGCAGGTTTACCATTATTAATAATGGTAAATTCGGTACTACCACCACCAACATCTACATATAAATACGTTTTATTTTTATCAATAAATTTATTCAAATCTGTTGCTGCAATAATAGCAGCTTCATCTTCTCCATCAATAATATCAATTTTTATTCCCGAGTTTTGCTCAATTAAATATACAATTTCATGTCCGTTTTCAGATTCTCTCATTGCAGATGTTGCGCAGGCTTTATATTTTACAACTTTATGTGACTTCATTAATAGTTTAAAAGCCAACATTGTATCAAGCATACGTTGTGTATTTTCTTTAGAAATTTTCTTGTTAAGAAAAACATCGGCTCCCAAACGAATTGGTACACGAACTAATGAGTTCTTTTTAAAATGAACAGGTTTTCCTTCTTCTTCAATTATATTTGAAATTAGCAATCGTACAGCATTGGAGCCTATATCTATTGCCGCATATTTTTTTATGGAGAGCATACTAATTTTCAGGCTTTTTTAAGTAATAATCGTAAATAGCGAATTGAGATCTTACTTTTTCGTTATCATTTATTTTATACTCATTTTCATTTGATGTATTTATTAATCGCGATTTTACATTATCATTCCAGCTAATATTAAACGAATCAATAATTTCCTGTTTTATATCATCATCATAAATTGGGCAACTTACTTCTACTCTGTTTTCAATATTTCTTGTCATCCAATCTGCCGATGAAATATATACTTTTTGATTACCATTATTACCAAAAATATATAATCTGGAATGTTCTAAAAATTTATCAATAATACTAATAACTTCAATATTTTCACTCATTCCCTTAACTCCAGGGATTAAACAGCAAATACCTCTAATTATCATTTGTATTTTTACACCTTCTCTACTTGCTTCATATAATTTATCAATCATTTTATAGCTAGATACACTATTCATTTTTAATTTTATAAAACCAACTTTTCCTGCTTTCACACTTTCTATTTCATTGTCAATCAATTTAAAAATTGAAGATTGTGTATAGTGAGGCGATGTTATTAAATGCTTGTAGCTGTAAATTTTATAATTCGTATTAAAGAAATTAAAGATTTTATTGACGTCTTTTAAAATACTTTGATCTGATGTAAATAACGTATGATCTGTATATATTTTTGCAGTAGATTCATTAAAATTGCCAGTGCTTATAAAACCATAACGCTTTAGTTTATCTCCTTCTTCTCTTTCTATTACACACATTTTACTATGTACTTTTAAACCTGTAACTCCGAAGATTAAATTAACACCTTCATGTTGCATTTGTTGTGCATAATCTATATTTGCTTGCTCGTCAAATCGTGCTTGAATCTCGATTGAAACCGTAACATTTTTACCATTAATTGCTGCATTTATTAACGAACTGGCAATGTGTGAGATTTCTGCCAAACGATAAATCGTGATTTTAATTGTTTTTACTTTTGGGTCTAATGCTGCTTCTCTTAAAAACTTTACGATATATGAAAATGTATGATATGGAGCATATAACAAGTAGTCTTTTTTATCAATAGCTTCAAATATGCTTACTTGTAAGCTAAGACCTTTTATAGGTAGTGCTTCTATTTTATCATAAAGAAGGTTTGTTCTCCCTAAACTTGGAAAACTCATATAATCTCTTCTGTTATGATAACGTCCGCCAGGAATAATACTATCTGTACTATCAATACCCATTTTAGTTAATAAATATTGTAATGTGTCTGGATTGATTGTTTTATCGTAAACAAAACGTAGTGGATCACCAACTCGTCTATGTTTTACACTATCAGATATTTTTTCAAGAAAACTTTTACTCAAATCACTTTCAAAATCTAATTCACCATCACGGGTAATTTTTATCATGTGCGCTGAAATACTTTTATAATCAAAAATATTAAAAATATCGCTTAAACAGTAGCGCAATAAATCGTCAACCATAATTATATAATCCTTATCACCTTGTTTTGGTAACTCTACAAAACGATTTACAGATTTTGGAATTTCTAGTAATGCGAATTGATTACTATTATCGGCCATTTGCATTCGTACGGCCAAATATGCAGCACTATCTTTTAAATTTGGTAACTGTACTAAATCCTTTAAGATAATGGTTACTAATGCTGGGCTTACCTTTTCAAAAAAGTATTTTTTTATAAAATCATGCTGTGAATTATCTATTTGAGTTTCATCAATTATATAAATATTTTCGGCTTCTAATCGATTAGTAATATTATCTAAAATACTTAAACTTCTACTTTGTTGTTTAATTACAATTTGAGTAATAATTTCTAGTAATTCCTTGGCTTTAATACCACCAAGCTCATTCTTACCTCCTTTTCCAGCTTCAACAATACGTTTTACAGTTGCATATCTTACTTTAAAAAATTCGTCTAAATTATTTGAAAAAATACCTAAAAAACGCAAGCGTTCAATTAATGGTACAATTTCATCTGAAGCTTCTTGCAAAACACGTGCATTAAATTGCAACCAACTTATTTCTCTGTTTATATATTTATTATTATGCTTTTCGACTTTTGTCATTAAATTACTTTGATTGAAAATATTAAGACAAATATATTCTATTTATGCTAATTTCAAATCTTTTGGGAATACTGTTTTTCTTGTTTTTCCTTGAGTTAAATCGTTCCAATCTTCAATATCAAATTCTATTATAACTACGCCGCAAGTTGGAACATTATCAATACCTATATTTCCATATGTATTTACAAAAGCTGTTATAGCATGATTATGACCAAAAATCATTAAGTTTTTAACCGATTTGTCACAGTTTTTAATTACTTCTACTAGATTAATTCCTGAAAAATCATATAATCCATGATTGAAGTGAATTATATTTTTATTGATTTTCAGTTCAGATATAAAAATATTTGCTGTTGATTTTGCTCTATAAGCATCACTAGAAATAACCATATCTGGCTTTAACAAATATTCTTTAAAATAGTTTGAAACTAAATAAGCATTATTTTCACCTCTTTTATTTAAGGGTCTTTCATGGTCGATAACATTATATTTCCATGAAGATTTCGCATGCCTTACTAAAATAATTTTTTTCATGTAATTCGGATTAAATGCAATTTTTATCGATAAAATTCAATTTATTTGTTCTTTAAATATAGAAAATTAATATGAAAAAACAGACTTGGCTAAACGTCATATTTACAAGTAGTGGTTAATTATACACTATCGTTGAATTACTCTGTTAAATCGATTAAATACATACAGTCACCATTTAATCGAATTAATTAGTGATTTAACACTTTTTTTTGATTAAGCAATAGTATATATGTTTTTTTGTCTAACTTATTAAAATCGAAAATTATGACCCCAAATCTAATTTCAAATATTAATTCAGCATTGGCATCCAATGTTCTCCCTCTTAATTTTTTCCCTCAAAAAAAATTTACTCTGTTTAGTATTTTAGTCTTTAAAGTGACTAATTAGTATCTAAATATAGTATTATAGTTTAAAAGATAATTATAAAAAATTATGAAGAATAAATCAGCTTTAACAATTTATACCGCTTTGCTTTCTTGCTTAGTGTTTTTACTTTCAGTAAATATTACTGAAGCACAAGAAAATGACATTTTTGAGCTTTCAAATAATTTAAAGACTTCTAAATCTTCAATTTCAAAGAAAAAAAACAGATCCGATTTTTATAACCTTACATATAAACTTCATTCAACAATATATATAGGGAAAAATTCCATTGAAAAAATTTATGGAAAAGGAAAAGCTAAAAAGCTTACATTTTCAGATACTGATTCATTTAGCTTATTAAATAATAATAGCAAGCAGTATAATGATATTGAATTAATAACGATAACATTAAGATCTCCTACTGATTTAAATAAGAGTTTAAATTTATCGAATACCAATAAATTTACAAACTTAAAATACATTTTTATTAGATGCTATTTTAAATGTACACCTGAACAAATAAAGGCATTTGTAAAATCAAATTCTAATGTTAGAGTTTTTTATAGCAACGAAATCCCATCTTAATACCATAATAGGTAAAATTAAATAATTAAGCCATGAAGAAACTATACATAAATAAAACTAATATAAATTCTACTTCAATTAAATTGATGGTGTTTTTAATTTTAGTGTCCATATTTAATAGTTATAGCCAAGTTAGGGTCCCATTTACTCCAAGAACTTCAAATTTGACTCCTGCAAAAACAGTCTATAATATTAAGGGAGATTTTTCGATGATTGGAAACACAAATCTTACTTTAGTAAATTATAATGAGACAAGTGCTAATAATCATGATATGGAATATGTTGATATTGATGGTGATTTAAACACTTTTAACTCTTCATCTGCAACATTAGCTTTTTCTACTGAAAATGGGGCTATTCCAGATTGCTCAAATATTATTTATGCTGGATTATATTGGGTTGGAAGGGCTGAAACCCAAAGTCCAGATAATAATGTTGATGGTGATAACAACCCAAATACATTTCAAGTTACTAAAAATGGGATTACTAAAAATTTTGATAAACAAAAAGTATTAATTAAAGGCCCAAATGAAACAAACTATACAGAAGTCACTGCCGCTTCTAGTGATATTTATTATCCTTCAAATACTGATAATAACATTTTTACAGCTTATACAGAAATTACTCAATATGTAAAAACTAATGGTCTTGGAGAGTATTTTGTTGCAGACATTGCTTTAAATGAAGGTAATTTAGATGGTACAGGATTTTCTGGTGGTTGGGGTATGATAGTTGTTTATGAAAACTCAAAAATGAAATGGAGAAATGTAACGATTTTTGATGGGCATGCTTATGTTGCAGGAAATAATTCTGAAGAATATACTATTGATATTAATGGAATTAATGCAGCTACTAGTGGTGATGTGAATTTAAAATTGGGGCTTATGGCTAGTGAAGGTGAGTTACAATGGAATTCTGATTATTTTGAAATAGAAATTTTACAAACAAATACTTATCAAAAATTAACACATAGTACTAATTCCATAAATAATTTTTTCAATTCATCTATAATTACCGGTGGTAATACAAGAAACCCAAATTTAGTTAACAATACCGGACTAGATATTGTCATGTTTGATATACCAAACACCAGTAACAATATTATTGGTAATGGACAGCAAAATACATCTTTTAGATATGGATCAAACTTAGATACTTATGTGATTTTTAATGTAACTTTTTCAGTTGATGCTTATGTTCCTGAACCTGAAGGTGTATTAAATATCACCTCTGTTAATGGAAGTACTCCTAATCCTCCAGACACATTAGAACCTGGTCAATCTTCAGATTACATATTAGAAATTAGAAATACAGGTACTGAACCTACAAATAATACAGTAATTACAATTCCGCTTCCTGATAATGTTAATCCTAATGATTTAAATATAACCACTAACACATACCTTCCATTTTCAACAGCTAATATTCCTGTTTTTAATTCAGGAATTGGTGCAAACGGTGCTATAGTATGGGATTTAGGAACACTACCTGTTCCAACTGACCCTAGTACTGTTTTAGCTGATATTAGTTTTAAACTAACAGTAACTACAGATTGTACAATGTTAAGTAACCCAACTTTTAGTCCAGACGTTTCACTAGGAGGAACTATTACTGGTGTTGGTGCAATATCTAATGTTTCTTTTAGCTTTCCTTTAATACAAGGCTATATAACAACAGGTTTATGTACTGGAGAGCCAGTCCCTACACCTGTTATTATATCTATTGATTACTTAAGCTATATTAATCAGCCTCCAACAGCAAGTAATCCTACACCCATAAATATTGAATGTATTGCTGATTTACCTACTCCAGATGTGACTGTAGTAACTGATGAAGCTGATAACTCAGGTATAGCACCAATTGTAACCTTTGTTTCTGATGTTTCAGATAATAATTCATGTCCAGAAGTGATTACTAGAACATATAGTGTTACAGATGATTGTAATAATTCAATAAATGTAACACAAACTATAACTATTATTCCAAATACAGCTCCTACAGTACCTGCTAATGCTAGTTCTACTGTTGAATGTTTAGCGGATGCGGTACAACCTACGGCTCCTACGGTAACAGATGCTTGTAATAATGATATTACACCTGTAATCACTCAAAATGTAGACCCTACTTGTGAAGGAACTAAAATTTATACTTTCACTTACACAAATTGTGCTAATAATGTATCTGTATATACCTATACTTATACGATTGATTTAACAACATCACCTACAGTACCTGCTAATGCTAGTTCTACTGTTGAATGTCTAGCGGATGCAGTACAACCTACGGCTCCTACAGTAACAGATGCTTGTAATAATGATATTATACCTGTAATCACTCAAAATACTGACCCTACTTGTGAAGGAACTAAAATTTATACTTTCACTTACAC
>Ga0256845_1001041_pt1 | contig 23653 bp, 10 predicted proteins | sample RiftiametaG_FD_189101 | JGI IMG/M metagenome (GOLD analysis project Ga0256845, IMG submission 189101) | Tube worm associated microbial communities from hydrothermal vent at the East Pacific Rise, Pacific Ocean - Riftia | ecosystem: Host-associated > Annelida > Integument > Unclassified ... | reverse complement strand
ATGGTCGACATCCCCCAGCTCTCGGACCGCGGGAACGACATCATCTTGTTGGCAGAACGAGAGCTCGAGGCGATAGGCCGTAGCCACGGCCGGCACATGGAGCTGACCCCGAGCGCGACGGCCGTGTTGCTGGCCTACGAGTGGCCGGGCAACGTCCGGGAGCTGAAGAACGTCGTCAGCGAGGCCGCCTTCACCTCCGACGGCGTGATCAGGGCGGAGGATCTACGGCTCAGGGGGAGCTCGGACTGGGGCAGTCGACGGCGTTCGGCTGCGGTTCAGAGCGAGGGCGGATCCTATGAAGAGTTACACCGGCAGTTTGACCTGAGTGTGCTCCCGCCGGTGCTGGCGAGTACGGGGTCGATCAAGGCTGCGGCCGAGCGGCTTGGGATCTCTCGCAGGCGGCTCCGGGAGCGGCTGAAAACGCTCGGGCTGCGGCCGGCTTAGGGTGGCTGGGCTCTGCGGGGATGAAGGTACCGACCACGATGCTAAGCAACAGCGAGAACGTGTTGTCTGTGCTGGGCGCAGGCACAGCGTCGGAACCTGCCCCAACTCTATTGGCAATGGTTGAGTTACTGAGCGTGGTCAGGTGCAGATTGAGCTGCACGCAAGCAGCTCACGCGGTGAACCCCCGGTTATGTGTGCAAAGTACTGAATTTGGCCACTGAGTGTGTGGTGGTGAGTGTGGCGGGGTTCCCAGGATTCGATATCCATCGATGGATTCTGTCAATCCGGCGCACTGTGTTGCCTCCCAGATATGCCAGGGGTCTTCTGCTCTCGCGCTGCGGACTTCTGTATTTTACCGCCTCTTGGCTACCCACCCAACTCCCCATGCTATTGTAATGTGCTGAACATGGATGAGAACACCTACTGCACGGCTCAGGTTGAAGGATCACTCGCCGGACTTGACAACACCTGCCCGCCGAGTTGAGGCAGGGCATGATCGCAGGCGCGATCGCGCCCCACAAACGTGGTCTTTAGCTTGGGCCACAAGCACCCCATGAGACGAGTATGAGCCCCACCGTACTCTTGGACCGGAAATTGCTGCCCATGGAGTAGCGGTCCGTGAGCTTGCAGGCCGAGACGTCGGGCTTGAACTTCTCGACCCCAAATAGGGGCCGGTCGCTGGCTCGCTCGAGCTCATCGCCGACGCCCGGGCCCGATGCGATCGACACAGATCAGGCCGAGAATCAGGGCGCCAAACAGCCTGCAACCAACGACCGTCTGTCCTGATCAGGGGTCCACTGGAGGAGCGCTCAAGGGCGCGGAGGTTCTCGTCGGCGTAGGCCTCAAAGCTCGCGCGCGACCCCTGTTCTCTTCGAGCTCGCGCCTGAGCCCTCCGGGCGTCCGCGGATCTGGGCCGAGAGCGTGGTCGGCCCTGACGAGTTCGCAAAGCGCGATGGCGCTGATTCGCTCAGAGCCCGTGGGAGACCGGCTCCGGGGCCCGTCACCACAGGGTGCTTTCTTCATCCAGGTTCGAGACGCCAGCGGTACCATGTCGCCCCCCATGTCCCCGACGACTCGCAGCATCCTCGAGCAGCTCAGTCGCAAGCGACTCATCCGGCTGAGCCAGGACCTCGAACTCACGCTCTCATCGTCGATCGACAACGAGGAGCTCCTCGCCGTGTTGGTCTCCAACTCAAGGGCGAGCCCGGAGTTCATCATTGGCCAGCTGAACGCTAGAGAGCTCGGCAAGCTGTGCAAGGCGCACGAGCTCCCCAGCGCGGGTGACAAGGCTCAGCGCGCAGCGACGCTCCTATCGGCGAGTGTTGAACGCTCTGGGGGGGAGGAGGCGCACGAGCTCTCTGGGGGAGCTATCGAGGAGCAGGCACCGACGGCGACTGCGGCCCCCACAGCGATCACGGCCCCCGTAGAGCCTCCCAAATTTCGCTGGGCCGACGCGGCCCCCCTCGAGCCTGGGCAGATCGTCCACGTGCGCTCGCGCCAGTACCTCGTCGAAGAGGTCATCCCGCCTCCGGAGCCCAAGCACGACACCCTCGTGCGCCTGTCCTGCCTGGCCGACGACGCCCAGGGCGAGGCCCTTGAGGTCTTGTGGGAGCGCGAGGTCGACGCGCGGGTCATCGGCGCGACGCCCTGGGACGTCATCGCCAAGCGCGGCTTCGACGATCCCGAGCTGTTCTCGGCCTACCTGCACACGCTGCGCTGGAACTGCGTCACCTCCACCAACCCCAACCTGTTTCAGGCCCCCTACCGCGCGGGCATCCAGGTCAAGGCCTACCAGCTCGAGCCCCTGCGCAAGGCCCTGAAGATGCCGCGGGTCAACCTGTTCATCGCCGACGACGTGGGCCTGGGCAAGACTATCGAGGCCGGGCTGATTCTGCGCGAGATGTTGATCCGCCAGAAGGTCCGGCGGGTGATCGTCTCGTGCCCGCCCTCGGTCGTGCTCCAGTGGCGTGAAGAGATGGAGGCCCGCTTCGGCCTGACCTTCCGGGTGTTCGACCGCGACTTCGTCAACCAGGCCCGGCGCGAGCGGGGCTACGGCGTCAACCCCTGGACGACGCACACGCGCTTCATCATCTCCCACGCGCTGCTGCGCAACGAGGACTACGCGACCCCCCTGCGCAGCTGGCTCGGCGACTTCGCCCCCGGGACCTTGCTGATCCTCGACGAGGCCCACAACGCGGCCCCTGCCAGCGGGGCCAAGTACGCGACCGACTCGCAGCTAACCCACGTCGTCCGCGATCTCGCCCGGCGCTTCGAGCATCGCCTGTTCCTCTCGGCCACCCCCCACAACGGTCACTCCAACAGCTTCGCAGCCTTGCTCGAGATGCTCGACCCCCAGCGCTTTTGCCGAGGTTTCCCCGTCGGCGGCAGCCCCGAGCTGCTCGACGCCGTCATGGTCCGGCGGCTCAAGAGCGACCTGCGCGGGATTGAGGGCGACCTGCCCGATCGCAAGGTCATCCCGATCGTGATCGACGAGCTCCCGCCGGACACCCCCGAGCTGCGCCTGTCCGAACTGTTGCAGGCCTACCGCAGCGCCCGATCCGCGCGCCTCGCCGAGGCCCCCAAGTCTCGGCGCACGGCCGGTTTGCTGGTCCTGACCTCCCTACAAAAGCGACTGCTTTCCTCGATCGAGGCCTTCGCCCGGACGCTCGGCGTGCACAAGCCCGCGGTCGAGCGCCGCGCCGCCGAAGCCAAGTCCACAGCCAAGCCCCCAGTCGGGCTCACGGACCTCACCGACGACGAGCTCAAACTGCTCCACGAGTCCCCCGGGGCCGACGACGAGCGCGCCGAGCTGTCCGAGTCCGAGCTCGAGGCCGAGGACGACGCCGCGATCGAGGCCGCGACCCGGGTTCAAAGCGGCGGCGACGTGGCCAGCGACGATGAGCTCGCGCTCTTGCAAGAGATGCAGGATATCGCCGACTCTGCGCGTCACCAAGTCGACACCCGCCTCGAGCGCTTGCTGGCCTGGCTGCGCGAGCACCTGTGCGCGGGCATCGGTATGCCCGGCCAGCCGGCCAAAGACGGCGCCGCGTGGACCGAGCGCCGCGTGCTGATCTTCACCGAGTACACCGACACCAAGCGCTACCTGCTCCAGCAGCTGCGCGGGGCGATCGCCGGCACCGATCAAGCCCAACACCGCATCGGCCAGTTCCACGGCGGCATGGGCGACGAGGGCCGCGAGGACATCAAGCGGGCCTTCAACACCGACCCCAAGAAGCACCCGCTGCGGATCTTGATCGCTACGGATGCCGCACGCGAGGGCGTGAACCTGCAAAACCACTGCGCCGACCTGTTCCACTTCGACGTGCCGTGGAACCCATCCAAGATGGAGCAGCGAAACGGTCGCATCGACCGCAAGCTGCAACGATCGCCGATCGTGCGCTGCCACTACTTCTTGCTACCCCAGCGCGCCGAGGATCGCGTGCTCGAGGTGCTCGTCAAAAAAACCGACATGATCCAGCGCGAGCTTGGCTCCCTCTCGCCGGTGCTGATCCGCAACGTCGAGAAGCTGCTCAACCCCGGCATCACCCACGCCGAGGCCGACGACCTAGCCAAGGCGATCGACAAGGCCGACCTCATCGACGCCGCCTCGCGCCAGGCCAAGAAGACCATCGAGCAGGAGTTCGGGCCCACGCGCAAGGTCAAGACCGCTGTCGAAACCCAGATCGAAGAGCTGCGCGGCTTGCTAAAAGACTCGCAGGAGTGGCTGGCCCTCGACGATCGCCACTTTCGCAGCGCGATCTCGGCCTCTCTGCGGCTCCTCGGTGCCGAGCCCCTGACCCCACAAGACGCGAGCGCGGCCGCCGAAGATCCCGCGCGGGCCCACTGGGTGCTACCGGCCCTCGACACGCGCGCAGGCGCAGACCCGAGCTGGGCCACGACCCTCGACACGCTCCGGGCCCCGCGCAAGCGCGGAGAAAAACTGTGGGAGTGGCGCAAGAACTCGCCGATCCGCCCGGTGGTTTTTAGCGACCCGGGCACCCTCGACGACGAGGTCGTGCACATCCACCTCGAGCACCGCGTGGTCCAACGCTTGCTCGGCCGCTTCTTGTCGCAGGGTTTCGTCCACGACGACCTGACCCGGGCCTGCGTGCTGCACACCGACGACCCGCTCCCGCGGGTGATCTTGCTCGGTCGTCTCTCTCTCTACGGTCAGCGAGCCGCCCGGCTCCACGACGAGGTCGTGTCCGTGGTCGCGCTGTGGGAGGACCCGGCCTCGCGGACCACGAAGCTCAAGTCCACGACTGAGGCCGAGAAGCACGACGTACTCGAGCTCCTCGAGACAGCCCTGGCCACGCCGCGCCTACGCGATGTGCCGGAGGCCACGCGCCGCCGCCTCGCCAGCGGCGCGGCCCGGGACGTCGCCGATCTCATCGCCCCGCTCGCGCGCCGGGCCAAGAGCACGGCGGCCTCGGCCGAGAAAAAACTCGCCACCCGCGGCAAGCGCGAGGCCAAGGCCATGGTCAAGATCCTCGAGGCCCAGCGCGAGCGCATCGCCGAGAAGCTCGCCGACCCCAAGCAGGAAGAGCAGCTCACGCTCAACTTCCCTGAACAAGAGCAGCGCCAGCGCGAGGCTGATCGGCGCCACTGGAAGCGGAGGCTAGAGAAGCTCGGCGAGGAGCTCGTGGGTGAACCGGCGCGCATCAAGGCCTCCTATGGGGTCAAGGCCGTGCGCAACGACCCCGTCGGCGTCGTCTACCTGTGGCCGGTGTCGGGCTGAAGCCCAGGAGTTCCATCATGGCTGCCAAAGATCCCGAGACCCGCGCACACCTCGACTGGCTGGGCATGCTCCAGCCAGTCGGCCTCGTCGTGTCCCCTCCGGCCCTGGTCAAGGGCCAGGCGCTCGTCCCGCGCAACACCGTCGAGTTGCAAAGGCGCTTCGTCGCTGCGCTCGGGCCCAAGCTCGAGACCGAGACTGAGTCCAAGCCCAAGCCCAAGCCCAGGCGTGCCCAAGACCAGGCCCCCCCGGCTCGGCTGCGAGACTTCGCGCGCTTCGTCGTTCAGTTCTTCGACTGGGAGGGCGAGGACCTCGTCGGCGGCGACGCGCTGCCCAAGTCGCTCGAGGTCTCGCTGCCCGAGTACCAGCAGATCCTCGCGCCGACCTGGGCGATCCAAGACCCTGAAGCCAGCGAGGACGAGCCCGCATGGCTCGCCCTGATCGTCGAGGTCGAGGCTGATACCACCAGCTTTGATGAAGCCGGCCGTGACAGCCACGGCCGGCGCGCGAGCCCCCAGCGGCGGCTCGAGTGGCTCCTACTAGAGACCAAGATCGACATCGGCCTGCTTGTGAGCGCCCACGCGATTCGCCTGGTCTACGCTCCCACCAGCGGGTCCTCGGGCCACCTGAGCTTCCCGATCGCGGCCATGGCCGAGGTAGGAGGCCGCCCGATCCTCGCGGCGCTGCACATGCTGCTGTGCGCCGAGCGGCTGTTCACGCTGCCCCGCGGCCGCCGACTGCCGGCCCTGCTGGTCGAGAGCCGCAAGTACCAAAACGAGGTCTCGAATAGGCTGTCCGAGCAGGTCCTGCGCGCGCTCGGGGAGCTGTTGCGCGGGTTCGGAGCGGCCGATGATATCGCCAAGGGCGAGCTGCTCGGGGAGACCGCCCGCGAAGACCCGCAGCACATCTACGGGGGTCTCATCACCACGATGATGCGCCTGGTATTCCTGCTCTACGCCGAAGAGCGCGAGCTGATGTCCCAGGACCAGGTCTACGTCCAGCACTACGGCGTCTCCGGCTTGTTCGAGCAGCTGCGCGCCGACGCCGGCATGTACCCGGACACCATGGACCAGCGCTTTGGCGCGTGGGCGCGGCTGCTGTCCCTGTTTCGCCTGGTGTTCGATGGCGGTGCGCACGGGAGCATGCGCTTGCCGGCGCGCACGGGCCAGCTGTTCAACCCCGACACCTACCCCTTCCTCGAGGGCCGCCCCTATCGCGTCACGCGGGTCCTCGGGGAGCGTATCGAACCCCCAAGGGTGTCGGACGGCGTGGTCTACCGTGTGCTCGAGGACCTGCTGTTGCTCGCGGGCGAGCGCCTGTCCTATCGGAGCCTGGACGTCGAGCAGATAGGCTCGGTTTACGAGGGGATCATGGGCTTCGAGATCGAGCGGGCGTTCGGACCCTCGATCGCCCTGCGGCCCCAGCACGTCGTGGTGAACCTGCGCGAGCTGCTCGACGCCAAGCCCAAGCAGCGCGCCAAGCTGCTCGACATCGGGGCGGGCTGCAAGCTCAGCAAAGGCGACGCCAAGGTGCTGGCGGGCGCGACCAACGTGGACGAGCTCGTCGCCGCGCTCGGTCGCCGGATCTCACCGCAGACGCCCACGCCGCTCGCGCCGGGGTCTTTGTACCTGCAGCCCACCGAGGAACGGCGGCGCTCCGGTTCGCACTACACACCGCGCGCGCTGACCGAGCCGGTCGTGCGCAAGACCCTCGCTCCGCTGCTGGCAGAGCTGGGCCCGCGGGCGACGCCCGAGCAGATCCTGGCGCTGAAGGTCTGCGACCCGGCGATGGGCTCTGGCGCCTTCCTGGTCGAGGCCTGCCGACAGCTGGGCAAGGCCCTCGCGCGCAGCTGGGACCTCCACGGCGCCCCGCCCGAGCTGTCGGCCGACGACGACGCGCCGCTCTACGCCCGCCGCCTCGTGGCCGAGCACTGCATCTATGGGGTCGACAAGAACCCCTTCGCGGTCAACCTCGCCAAGCTCTCCCTGTGGCTGGTCACGCTCGCCCGCGACCACACCTTCAGTTTCGTCGACCACGCGCTCAAGTCCGGCGACTCGTTGATCGGGTTGGGGCGCAGGCAGATCGCAGAGTGTCGCTGGGGCGAAGCGAGCGAAGACCACGACGGACCCCTGTTTGCGTGGATGCGCGAGCAAGTCGTCGCGGCGACCCAGGCGCGCATGCGGATCCTCGACTGTCGGGACGAGCGTGACGCGGAAAAACGACTGTGGCACCGCGAGGCCGAGGACGCTCTGGATCGTGCGCGACGGCGAGGCGACGCGACCCTCAGCGCACTGCTGCACTCGACCAAGGCCAAGCAGCGGGAGAACCAACGCGCCCACATGCAAGAGCTGCTCACAGACGCAGACGGGGCGGTCCGCCACGCCGAGCTCGATGCCGCGATCCTCGACTACCGTGAACGCTACGGCCCCCCCTTTCACTGGGAGATCGAGTTCCCAGAGCTCTTCGATCGGGCCAACCCGGGGTTTCACGCGATCGTGGGCAACCCGCCCTTTCAGGGCGGCCGCGTGATCTCGGCCAGCCACGGCACGAACTACCTCAAGGCCCTCATGGAGCTCTACCCCGGCGCCTCCGGTGGCACCGATCTCTCGGCCTACTTTCTGCGTCGAGCCTACGGGCTGTTGCGAGAGGGTGGTTGTTTTGGGCTGATCGCCACCAACACGATCTCGCAAGGGGACACGCGCGTCGGCGGGCTCGCGGTGCTCCGCTCCGAGGGCGCGAACCTCTACGACGTGCGTCGCCGCGTCGAGTGGCCTGGCGCCGCGGCGGTGATCGTGAGCGTCATCCACTGCCGACGCGGGGCCACGGAGCACAAGCGCATCGACGGGGCGATCGTCGACGACATCACCGCGTTCTTGATGCCCTCCGGCCCCGACGTCCCGCCGCAAAAGCTCGCGCGTGAGGGCTACCGCTGCTTCCAGGGCAACATCGTGCTCGGCATCGGCTTCACCTTCGACGACAAGAGCGACAAGGCGACCCCACTCGCCGAGCTCGGGCGGTTGCTCGAGGCCGATCCCAGCAACCAAGAGCGCGTTTTCCCCTACCTCGGCGGGCGCGAGGTCAACGACCACCCGGCTCACCAAAACCATCGCTACGTCATCAACTTCGAGGAGATGAGCGAGGCCGAGGCCCGTCGCTGGCCTGACCTGTTCGCACTGCTCGAGGCCAAGGTCTACCCCGAGCGCGCGACCAAGGACGCCAAGAAGTACCCGCGCATGGTCCACGAGTGGTGGAAGTACTGGTGCTACCGAACCGAGCTCTACGAGCACACCAAGGGCTTCGAGCGTGTGCTCGTGGTCCCGCTGATCTCCAAGCACCTGTCGATCTGCCTGTTGCCGGCCGACTACGTGATCAGTCACAAGCTCGCGGCCTTCTCGCTCGAAGGCATGGCCGCGTTTGCGATCCTTCAGTCCCGTGTGCACGAAATCTGGGCGCGCTTCTTCAGCTCGACCCTCGGCGACGGGCTCAACTACTCGCCCACAGACTGCTTCGAGACTTACCCCTTTCCCACGGGGTGGGAGGCCAACGAGGCCCTCGAGCGAGCTGGGCAGCGCTACTACGACTATCGGGCGCAACTGATGCTCCGGACCGAGACAGGGCTGACCAAGACCTACAACCGCTTCCATGACCGCGACGAGGACAGCCCCGAGATCCAACAGCTTCGAGAGCTGCACGAGGCCATGGATCACGCGGTGCTGGAGGCCTTTGGCTGGTCGGAGCTCGCGGAGCGCGTGAGCAACGAATTCCAGCTCGAGTATGAGGTCGCCGAAGACGAAGGTGGTGGGCGAAGCAAAAAGAAGCCCTGGCGCTACAAGTGGCCGGAGCGGGTTCACGACGAGGTGCTCGCGCGTCTGCTTGCCCTCAACCACCAGCGCGTCGTCCAGCGCGTCGTCGGCCGCGCTGCCACAGACAAGTCATCGAAGAAGAAGTGTTCCAAGCGCAAGCGGACCAAACGAAAAACCAAGCGCAAGCCAAGCGCCACCCAACCCGCGCTCTTCGACGAGCCCGACGACACCTGAGCCCGCCCCTGCCCGAGGCCCACACATCGCCATGCCCGGACTCAGCACCCACACCCACGTCCCCCGCTGCGTGAACTTCGAGGAGCTGTGCGCCCACCTCGCAGACGGCCGCCCGATCGCGGAGTGTCTACCCACCAACGTCGCAGATGCCCTCAAAGACGCCCCCGCGCCGCGGGTGCTCGTCGACTTCGCCGGCCGCGATAGCGTCGCGGCCGCTCTCGCCTGGCTCGCCGACCACGAGGTCGGCACCTACATCCCAGTTGGAGATGTCGTGCCGACGCGCTACGGGGACTGGTCGATCTACGAAGACAACTGGCAGCAGATGCGGAACCAGCTCGCTCAGCGCCACCCAGCCGTGCGTTTCACACCCTGGTTCGTGGTCGAGGACACGCAGATGTGGCGCCTGCTCAACGCGCGCTACCTGAACCAGCTGATCGCAGCCTTTGGCTTCTTCACCCCCTGTCTGGGCTGTCACCTCCACTTCTATGCCATGCGCGCGGTGCTCGGCCACGCGCTGGGGGCCGAGGTGTTGATCTCCGGCGAGAAGGAGCTGCACGGGACCCGGCGCAAGGCCAACCAGACCCCAGAGGCCGTCGAGGGCTACCGCAGCTTCAGCCACGCCCACGGCATTCGTCAGCACTTCCCGATCTACACGCTCGAGGGCGAAGCCGAGATGGAGCGCTTGCTCGCGTTCGAGTGGAAAGAAGGCGAGCGCCAGCTTCGCTGCGTCATGAGCGGCAACGACAGGGCGGCGGACGGCAGCCTGGCCATGCGCCCCGATCAGATCCGCGCCTACATGAGCGGCTTCGCCGTACCGCTGGCGACCACGATCATCGAGCTGCGCCGGGCGAGCGTGGGCCCCGATGAGCTTCAGCTTCGTGTCGACGCCGAGGTCCAGAGGCTGCTCGCGGAGGTCAACGGTGACTGAGCGCGAGGCTACCGTGGGAGGCAAGGCCGTGATGTGGGCGCGACTCGAGCGGGCAGGGTTAGCTGTGCCGCGAGGTTTTTGCGTCCCCGCCGAGGCTGAGCTCGATCTCGCCGAGCTCGAGCGCGAGCTCGCTGTGTTGCGCCGGGAGGGCGTTAGCAGCGTCGCCGTTCGCTCGTCGGGCGCCGAGGAGGACGGCCTCGAGCTGGCGCTCGCGGGCTTGCTGGAGTCTTCGCTCGATGTTCCTGCTGCGGCGGCCGACGTGCACGCCGCGGCTCTGAGCTGTCGCGCCAGCGGAGGCTCCGCGCGGGCGCGCTCGGCCCTCGGCCGTCCGATCGAGGTCGGTGTCCTCATCCAGGAGATGATCCATCCCCGTGTGTCGGGGGTGCTGTTCACGAGGGACCCCCGACACGCGGACTTCGGAGCTCCCGATCGCATGGTGCTCGAGTGGGTCGAGGGACATCTCGAAGGGCTCGTCGGCGGACGGGCGACGCCGACGCAGCTCACGCTGAGCGAGGACACACACGATGCCGCCCTCGCAGGTCTCGGCGTGGACACCCGCGAGCTGTGGCGCCTCGCCAAGCAGGTCGAGGCCCTGGTCGAGGGCCCCGCCGATCTCGAGTGGGCGCAGACCCATGAGAGGCTCGTCACCCTCCAGGCCCGCGCGATCACCTCGCTGGGGAGGGGCATCGAGCCAGGACTGACGCTGGTCGATCTCGCGGGGCATGAGCGCGTCGAGCTACCGAGCAAGGTCGCGTGCCATGACAAGGTCGCCCTGCGCGCACGCGCGGCCGAGCTCGGTATCGCCATCTCTCAGGGCTTCGTCGCGCTCGCGCGTGGCCCCGAGACGCGAGACGTCGACGCGGTGGCCAAGCAGATCTGCAGCTGGGGGGAGTTCATCGCCGTGCTGCTCGCGCCCTTCGATCTCGACGGAAAGATCATCCGTCACTTCGGCACGGGCCCGACGGCTGCGCGGGACCTCGGCCGCTTCGTCGACCAGGTCGCTCCTCGCTGCGAGAGCTTCGCCTTCTTGCTCAAAGAGCTGCAGCCAACCGCGGCGACGGGCGCCGCTACGCGTCTGCCAGACGGCGGCACCCGCGTGGAGCTGATCCACGGTCACTTCTTCACCAAGGGCTTCGCAACTCCGACGAGCTACACCCTCGGCCCAGCCGGCGATTTGCTCGCGTCGGAGCTGGGCGATCAGCGCGTGGCGGTCGAGCTCGTCGACGGAAAACAACACAAATACCCCGTCATGACACCGCCGAGCGCGACGCCCGAACAGCTCGCCGCGATCCACCACGGTGTTACGGCGCTCGAGGTCCACTACCCCAGCGCCGGCCTCGAGTTTGGCCTCTCAACGCAGGGAGCCTTCTTCCTCGTCGACCTCTATCAGAACGCAGCCGTCGCGCCCCCTGCCCAACCCAACGTACTCAGCCACGGCCAGGTCAGCGGGCGGATTCGGATGTTCGAGGTCCCCGAGGACGCGCTCGAACAGAGCATCGAGGCCCACGTCCATTCACGGCGCAGCGGTGAGACACAGGCCGAGCACGAGGCTGAAATCATCGTCGTGCGTCGACCCTACAGCTTCTTGGATCAGCTGATCTACTCGGCCCCCAAGGGCACCCTCGGCTTCATCTGCGATGGCGGCGCTTTGCTCTGTCACCTCGCCGTGGTCATGCGTGAGCACGGCGTCCCCGGCCTAGTCCTCGCTGGGGCGACGCAGCAATTTGTCGACGGCGATCAGGTCACGCTCACGACCCTGGCGGGGGGCCCTGCCACCGTCACTCTGGCCTGAGGGCGGGCCCCATTGGTAGAGGCCCTTGCGCTCGAGGAAGCCATCTACGTCCCACCCAACCTGGCGAACCGCCTCCCACACACCCACGTCGAGCAAGGACTCGGTGTAGACGTGCTCTCCCGTGCGGTTGTGAAAGAAGCGCGCGAGCGCGTCGAGCATGAGGTAGGTGCCCGTGAGCGCGCGGTTGTCTTCGGCGACGGGTCCGAGCCCCTCCTCGTCGAGCTCGCTATGACGTGCGATCCACTCGTCGAACTCCGGCTTGGTCACGAGCAGGTCCTCGACGAGCCCATCGTTTTGACCCCGCACCGGCAAGACCTGGAACACCTTCCAACGTTCGGGGCGTAGGCGCCTGATTAGCCCGCGCATGTCGTCATGGAGGTTCAGGCGCGTGACCACCGTGTTGATCTTGAGGCGGAGGTGGGGGTGTTTGGCCAGCCCATCCCAGCACTTGACGCAGCGCTCGAGAAAACGAGCATTTCCGCGGCCCATGGCCGCCATCAGCTCGGGCTCGCTGGCGTCGATGCTCAGGGAGACCCAGTCGAGATCGGGGGCGAGGGCGTCGAGGTAGGGCCCCCGGAGCTTGGTGCCGTTGGTCACCAACATGGTCACCAGGCCGATAGCCTTGGCGTGATGGATGAGCGCGGGCAGGTGCGGGCACAAGGTCGGCTCCCCACCGACGAAGGTGACCTTCTCGGTCCCAGCCTCACGCAGCTTGTCGAGGGTCTCGAGCGCCCGTCTCTCGTCGAGCGTGTCCTGTATGTCCTCGAAGGTCGCGTAGCAGTAGCTGCACTTCAGGTTGCACTTTGGCCACAGGTGCCAGGACACGTTGATCGGGATCGGTAGGCCTCCAGGGCCGGCAGTCTTCCAGTCAGACCGTCTCATCGTCCGTCTCCATGATACGCGCGACAAGCTGCTTTCGCAGCAGGGGGGTGGGAGGCTGGCAGCGGTCCTCGACAAAGCGAAGACCCGTCTGCTCGAAGAGCCAGCGCGCGAAGAGGTCGCTCGACGCGACGAGCAAGGACGCGGCGAGGTCGGGGTCAACGAGGTTGAGGAGCGCACGCTGACCGAGGGCTCGCAGCCCCGGGGTGCAGGCCTCGGCGAGCCCGAGCGCGCTTGGGCATTCGAGCTGCGTAATCGTGAAGGCCCCGCCGGGGTGGTCGAAGGTCTTGGTCTCACGGCGGAGCGCAGCGTCCAGGTCCTCGAGGATCTCGGTGCCGCGCGCACGAAATTGCTCGTCGACCAGGATGGGCGGAAGCGGCCACAGCTCGGCCAAGCTAGCGGCCGCGCTCCTGTCACGGGGCGTCGTCACCGAGCCCGCAAGACGCTGGGTGTTCGAGTGGATCGCGGCCTGAAGCAACGTCGCGCTCACACGGCTTGGCTGAACCTGCGCGGCCATGAAGCGCTCGAACACGAGGGTCGCGGCCGCGCCGACGAGCTCGATCTGGACCCGGGCGTTGGGGAACAGGCGCTCGGCCTCGTGGTGAGCGCGATGATCGATGACCTCGATGACCTCGGTGGGCTCGACTTGGGCAGGCAGACCCCGGAGCCCGCTCATGTCGACGAGCACGACCCCCTCCCACTCGCTGGGCCCAGATGCGAGCCGCGGTTGGCGTGAGGGGTCGACCTGCTCGAGCACGAAGCACGCCTCCGCGTCGGGCCGGCCGGGCAAGAGCGGGGTCGCTGGCGTCGCGCGGGCGCACAGGAGCTCGGCGTAGGCGATCGCGCAGGCGACTCCGTCGAGGTCGGGGTGTTCCCGGGGTGTCACGAGTACAGAGGGCATGGGGCCCAGCTCAACGGCTCAGGTTCAGGCTGATGGGCTCGAGGGCCAACCCCCACCGCTCCCGGATACCAGAGCCAAAAGCATGGTCGAGCATGTCGATGCTGAGTGCGACAAATTGTTGGTTTGTGTACAGATGTGGGGTGACCTCGGTCGCCCACATCGAACGGATGATGTCTTCCGACTCACTGGGAAGCACGCCCTGGACCCGAGAGATCGCTGGTTTGAGCGCCACTGCGTGCCTCCGCCATTTTTCTAGCAAGCCCGCTCGAACACGACCGAGCTCCGGGTGATACAGCTTCAATGCTGTGAGCGTCGCCATTCCGCGTAGCGACCCATTGCGAGGGAAGGGCCACCAACTGCCCGCGACGGGAAGGAACTGGATATGCGCGCGAGGGTTCTCGTTGCCGCTTGGATCGAGCAAGAGCGGTATTTCTTTGTCGGGGGGCGGCTTCTCGGTAGCGAGGGGTGTCGACCCTGCCGAGAGCGGGAAGCTCGCGCCCTTGCGGTGATTGCAGATCTCACAGCTAAACAGCAGATTGGACCACGTCCAAGTCAACCACCAATAGCCCGGTCGCCTCTGCCCGTCCTGCTCGGCGGCGACCTTGGGCCTGTAGTGCTCCACCGTGTTCCAAAGATGCGTGTCCTGTATGCTCTCGCAGTAGCAGCACTTGTAATGTTGCATCTGGTAGAGCGCCAGCTTAGCGACGCTGTAGTTCTTGCCGACGAGCTCTCCCGACGGCGTCGCGCCCCCTGCGAGCGCTTTGCGTACGCGCTCGAGTTCGTCGGTCCGAATGGACGCGAGGTCGGGGCAATCGGTGGCCTCGTCGATTCGTGTGATCTGAATCATAGCCAACTACGAGACACGGGGCGTGCTGCTGCGAAGGACGGGGCGCCAGTCTGGAGCGACGCCTGCTTGGTCCAGAGCGCTGAGTAGCTCTTGCATCTCATGATCCTCAGCGTCGCTCCGGTACGGGTTGTTGGCGAGGAAGCCGAAGCGCTGAAACTTCATCGTCAGCTGTGTGGGGTCGAGCTCATCGACGCCAAAGTAACGCTCCAGCAGCTCGCCGCTGGTTTGAAGCTTGGGCGTTTGAAGATCGTGCCTCGCTACCACGTCCCCCGTCGCCGGGTCTTGATCGAGCAGGACGATCTCGTCGTGCTCGAGGCCGGGTAGCAGCATCGGGGAGTGGGTGGTGACGATGAACTGCATGTTTGGCAGGGTGCGCTTGAGCGCCGAGATCAGGCCGACCTGCCAGGCTGGGTGGAGGTGGAGATCGAGCTCGTCGATGAGCACTAAACCCTCCAACTTGTCGGGCTCGATCGTACCCAGGCGACCGTCGGCGCGAGCCTCCCACAGAATGTGGCCGACGAGGTCGGCCAGCCAGGCCAAGGTCGCCTGGTAGCCGTGCGAGAGCCAGGTCGCGGGGAGTCGAAGCGCTTTCGGTCCGATCTCCATGTCGAAGCGATGGCTGTTGATCAGTCGATCGGTCGTGGAGACGCCACCTTTTCCGCGTAGCTCGAAGGCCGAGATCTTCGGCAGCAGCTTTTCTTCGGTGAGCAGCGCACGGTTCAAGAGGTCCGCGAAGTTGCGCGCCTCCCCCTCGCCGAAGCGCTTGGCGAGGTGGTCGGCGAAGTCGGTTGAGACCAGGGCGCCAGCGTCGAAGAGGGTCTCAAGGCGTACTCGAACGGAGTCGTCGGGGCTCTTCGTGGCTGCGCGGGGCAGCGAGCGCTGCACACCGTAGCCAGCGACGAACCAGTGGGGCAGGCTGCGCTGACGGGCCTCCTCAAGGGGGTCTTGGTTCGGAGCATCCGAACTCCGCATTTCGTCAGGGTCGAGATAGCTCGAGCTACCGGTGAAGGACCTCGCCGCGGGAGCCAGAGACAAGGACGTATCCAGGACCTGGGGTGACCCTTTCGCCGACCAGTTGGGGAACTCTCGGTTCAGTCCGCTCCCGACCTCACCAAAACCAAATTTTGCGCGGATTGTGGCTGGCTCACCCGCCCGGCGAAGATCCATGAAGGACGGACGTTGCTCGCTCGACAACTCGTTGGCGAGATCGCGCCCGCTCGCGGCCAGGGCGATCGCGCGCAGAAGCGATGTCTTGCACAGCCCGTTGCGGCCAACCAGCACGGTCCACATCCGTGGTCGACCGTCGCGGGTGAAATCGAGGCTGAAGTCTCGAAGCAGCTTCAGTCCGTCGACGTGGAGCTCACGCAGATACACGGAACATTGTACCCGAACCAAGCGAGAGTCGAGAGGTTCAGCTCCCGGGTGTATGGTTGCGAGCGCCCCGAGCGCTCGCGTCATGCCAACCTCCGCCGAGATCCGCCGCAGCCTCATTGACGCCCTCCGCCTCGACCTCATCGGGCCGCACCCCGAGGCTCCGGAGCACACCACCGAGCTCCTGTCCCAGGCCCCCTCCAAGTGGTACCTGACCGGCTTCCTCGTCCCCCGCGAGGCACCCGTCGAGCAGCGCTGCGACGACAGCGGTGACGACCAACTCGACGAGCTCGCCAAGCCGCGCCAGGCCGACGACGACGCGAAGCCCGAGGCGGCGAGCACGAGAAAAGTCTCCTTCCCCTCTTCACTTGGCCTGAGCCTCCTCGTACGCGGCGACCAGCCCCTTGAGGTCGAGGTCGGCTGGGGAGACTACGCGCCCGAGCCCAGCGATGAGCAGCTCGCCGCCGCCAAGGAACAGAACAAGGAGCTCTCGGGCCGCGAGCTCATGCTGCATACCAACTGGCGCCGGACGCCTGGCGGCACTCGGCTCCCCATTGTTCCCGAGCTCGGGACCCACTCCCATGCACTCACAGACGACGGTCTGCGGGTGGTCGTCGCCGCCCGCGAGGTCCGGACCGCAGGTCTGCCCACGGGTACGCGCTCCGTCTCGCTCTTCCTGGTCAACGACCGTCGCCCCAGCCCCGATGACCTGCGGGACCAGTCCTACCTGTTTCAGGGGTGGATGCGCGTGCGCTCTGCTCAGGCTCTGGTCGCCCGCCCCGACGCCCGCGGCGGGAGCGTTGAGGAATGGGACGAACAGGTCGCCGACCTGCAATACCGCAACGACGTCGAGCATGCCGTCGGCCACAACATCTCGGTCCGCGCGACCGTCACCGACAACGCCTGTCATGAGGTTCAGACCGAGTGGATCCCCGAGGGTACGGTGGAGAAGGTCGAGGCGGCCAAGCCCGAACGCTACGGGCTCCCAGCCGATGCACTGAGCATGGAGGGGCTCGGCCAGGCCGCCGACGCCGTGGCCGTGCGGGCGATGGTTGGTGGCTTGGCCAGGGCGTATACAGTATGGATCCGTGACCAGGCGATGGCGGGTCAGGAGCTCGCGGCGAGTCACCCGCAACGCGCGACGATCGCTCACAAGCTCCTCGCGCGGGCTCAGGTCGCCTGTGACCGCATCGCCGATGGCCTCGTCGCCCTCGATGACCCACAGGTCTTCACGGCCTTTCGTCTCGCCAACCTCGGCATGGCCCGCTACGCCCGCCAGCGCTTCAGCGTCGAGCGTGGGATCCCGCCCGACGAGCTCGAGCCCCCCGCGTGGCGCATGTTCCAGCTCGCGTTCTTGCTCATGAACTTGCGCGGTATCGCTGAGCCGGGGCACAGCGAGCGCGAGCTCGTGGACTTGCTGTTCTTCCCGACCGGTGGCGGTAAGACCGAGGCCTACCTGGGCCTCGCCGCGTTCACGCTGGTGCTCCGCCGGCTCCGCAACCCTGGCCTGAGCTCCGCGGGGGTCAGCGTACTCATGCGCTACACCCTGCGCCTGCTGACTCTCGATCAGCTCGGGCGCGCGGCCGCGTTGATCTGCGCCCTCGAGCTCATGCGCCAGGACGACGTCGAGACCCTCGGGACCTGGCCCTTCGAAATCGGGCTGTGGGTTGGACAGTCGGCGACGCCCAACCGCCTGGGTAAGAAGGGCGACAAAGACCAGTACTCCGCGCGCAAGCGGACGATGGACTACATCCGCGACGACAAGCGCTTCCCCTCGCCGATCCCCCTGGAGAAGTGCCCCTGGTGCGGACGCAAGTTCACCAGCAACAGCTTTCAGCTGCTGCCCAATGCCGATCGCCCCGAAGATTTACGTGTGGTCTGCTCGGGTCGGCGGTGCAAATTCAAGGGCGACAACCCGCTGCCGATCATCTCTGTCGACGAGCCCCTCTATCGACGCTTGCCCTGCTTCATCATCGCTACCATCGACAAGTTCGCGGGCCTGCCCTGGGTGGGGCGCACCGGCGGCTTGTTCGGGATGGTCGAGCGTCATGACAAGGCCGGCTTCTACGGTCCCTGCGACCCCGGGCGCGGCACGCCCCTCCCCGACGGGCCCCTGGGTCGTCGCCTGGCGCCGCCTGAACTGATTATCCAAGACGAACTGCACCTGATCTCCGGCCCGCTCGGGACCATGGCGGGTCTCTACGAGACCGCCTTGGACGAGCTCTCGACCGTCGAACTCGACGGCGTGCGCGTGCGACCAAAGATCGTCGCTTCGACGGCGACCGTTCGTCGCGCGACCAAGCAGATCCGCGCGCTGTTCTGCCGCGATGAGGTCGACGTGTTCCCGCCACCGGGACCAGATCGGCGCGACTCCTTCTTTGCCCAGACCCGCGACCCCAGCGAGCGCAACCCCAGGTTGTACCTGGGCGTCGCCGCGCAGGGGCGCTCGCTGAAGGTCGTGCTCTTGCGCAGCTACCTCGCGCTCATGGGCGCCGCCCAGCGGCAGTGGGGCCTCGCCGGTGGTGATAAGGCCGCCCCCAACCACGCCGACCCCTACATGACCTTGATGGGCTACTTCAACTCCCTGCGCGAGCTCGGCGGCAGCCGGCGCATCGTCGAGGACGAGGTCCGCTCACGACTGCACGGCTACGGCCAGCGTCGACGCCTGGGCACCCCCGCCGCGCAAGCGAGCTTCGCCAAGCGCGAGATCAGCTACGAGCCCTTGGAGCTGACCTCGCGCGTGCCAACCAACATCGTCTCCGACACCAAGCGGCGGCTTGAGAGGCCCTTTCACGACAAGAAAGACCGCGTCGACGTGGCGCTGGCGACCAACATGATCTCTGTTGGTCTCGACATCACTCGGCTCGGTTTGATGGTCGTGCTCGGCCAACCCAAGACCGCGGCCGAGTACATCCAGGCGACCTCGCGCGTGGGCCGTGACGAGCAGCGCCCCGGGCTCGTGGTCACGCTGCTCAACGTCCACCGCCCCCGTGATCGCTCACACTACGAGCGCTTCGAGAGCTGGCACAGCAGCTTCTACCGCGCCGTCGAGGCGACCAGCGTCACGCCCTTCTCACCGCGGGCCCTCGATCGTGGCCTCGCCGCCGTCGCCGTCGCGCTCGCCCGCCTCGGCCACCGCGACCTGACGGCCCCGACGCGCGCCCTGGCCATGTCCAAGCAGCGCCAAGCCGTACACGAGGTCGCCGACGTCCTCGCTACGCGCGCCGAGATCCACGACCGCGACAACCCCGATGTCGAGCAGCTGCGTAAGCGGGTCAAGGCCAGGGTCAAGGACATCCTCGACACCTGGGAGCAGATCGCGGCGCGCAATGACAAGACCGGATCCGGGCTTCAATACCAACGCGAAGAGGGCGGGGCGCCGCCGCTGTTGTGGAACCCCATGGACCCCGAACTCTCGCGCCGGCCCCCGGATGAGCGCAAGTTTAAGGCCCAACGGAGCCTGCGTGACGTCGAGGGTGTGACCAACTTGTGGATCCAAAACCCCGATGGTCTCGAGCTCGGGGAGGTCGACTGATGGCTGGCAAGGGCAAGGGCAGCAAGTCACCCGATGGTCAAATCCGGCAGAGTCAGATCGTCACGACTTTCGGTCCTGGGGCGATGGTCGACCTGCCGGACCACGCCGTCATGATCGGCGGGCTCGAGCACTGGCACGGCGAGCGCCGTCCCATCTATGAAGAACGACTCGCGGCGCGCGTAGCCGACATAATCGGGGTCGACCGTGTCGACATGTACGCGCCCCCGATCGACACTCAAGATCCCATGGCGATGCGCACAGGCATCACCGCTTTTACCTTTCCGACGTGGTTCGTGGCTCAGCATGAGGTCGACGTCGGGGGCTTCCGCTCTCGCCCCCTCGTGCACTGGAACGGGCTCCACAAGCGCCAGTATTTGACCCGTGATCGCAAGCGCAAGCCTGTGGTCCCCGTCCGCCTGGTCCAGGCCTGCCCCAACGGACATATCAGCGACATCGACTGGTACAGCTTCGTGCACAAGAGCTACAAGGACTCGTGCCGTGGGCAGCTGTGGCTAGACGAGGGCGGCACTAGCGGGGACTTGGCCGACATCTGGGTTCGCTGCGGGGCTTGCAAGAAGCGACGGCCATTGTCAGACGCCAAGCTGCCGAAGAGCCACGTGCTCGGCTCGTGTTTCGGCCAGCGCCCGTGGCTGGGCAAGGGCGCCAGAGAAGACTGCGTCGACGAAAAGACGGGCAAGGCCCACCCCAACCGCCTGCTGGTTCGCTCGGCCAGCAACGCCTACTTCTCCCAGACCCTCAGCGTCATTCATATTCCCCCTCAAGACAAGAAGCTGCGCGCAGCGATCGACGAGGTCTGGGAGGACTTCTTGCAGTACGCCGAGGACGCCGACGACGTCAGGCGAGACCGGCGCAAACAAAAGGTTCACAACGCGATCGAGGACTTCTCCAACGCCGAGGTCTGGGCCGAGATCGAGCGGCGCAAGACCGGCGAGCAGACCGAGTACAAGAACATCAAACAAGCCGAGATCGAGACACTGCTGAGCGCCTCCGAGCTCGGCGAGGACAGCCACGAGGGGGACTTTCACGCGGTCGCCCGTTCACTCGACGAGCTGCCCGAGCCGCTCGCTCCGCTCATCGAACGTATCGTGTTGATCCACCGCATGCGCGAGGTCACCGCTCAGGTCGGGTTCACGCGCTTCGAGGCCGCGATGCCCGACATCGACGGTGAGCTCGACCTCGCGGTCAGGCGCTCGGCGTTGTCCATCGACCCCCTGTGGGTACCTGCGAGCGAGAATCGTGGAGAGGGGGTGTTCATCGCATTCAAAGCCGATGCGATCGAGCGTTGGGGAAGGCGGGAACCAGTGAAGGACCGATTGCGGCAGCTAGCGAACGGCTTCGAGGCCTGGGCCAAGTCCCGCGCCTCGACCGATCTGAAGTTCCCCGGCGGTCCCTATCTGATGTTGCACACGCTCTCGCACATGCTGGTCACGGCGGTCTCGTTGGAGTGCGGCTACGCGGCCAGCTCTATCCGCGAGCGGGTCTACGCGGGCAGCTCGGGCTACGGAATCTTGCTTCATACGGGCACGCCGGGGGCTGAGGGCACCCTTGGCGGACTGATCGAGGTCGGCAAGCGCATCGAGCATCACCTACTCCGTGCGCTGGAGCTCGGGCGCCTATGCAGCAACGATCCTGTGTGCGCCACGCACGAGCCTGATGACAGCTTCGAAGAGCGTTTTTTGCACGGAGCCGCGTGCCACGGATGTGTGCTGCTGGCCGAGACCTCGTGCGAGCGACGCAACGAACTGCTGGACCGCGCCTTGGTCGTGCCCACGGTTCATACGACTGAGGCAGCGTTTTTCTCTGAAGTCGAGGGACTCGAGCGCACTCCCACGGCCTCTCCAGCTCCGGCTTCGGCCCCCGAGCTCGCCCCGAGTTCGACCCTCAACCTCGAGGACTTCGACGCTCCGTGGTGGCCGCTCCTTCGCGCCCTGGACCTGCGCGAGACCATCGAAGTCGAACTCGGTGGTGACGTTGCCTCATCCGGTGGTCGCGTCGTAGGCAGTTACTTCGCGTGTGTTCGCCGAGGCGACACCGAGATCTATTTACTCGACGGTGGGGAGCGCGACAGTAAGAAGGCCGCGAAGGTCCTCGCCAAAGCCGGCAAGTCCGCCCTCGTTCTAACCCCTGACGAAGCAACACCCAATTCCATACTGGAGGCCCTGTAGATGGCTGTCCTGACCAGTGAGAGCTTCTTCGCCTCCTTGACCAAGCTCGAGGCCAAGGAGGCCGCCAAGACCATCGAGTTCGTCAATCGTTTCATGGCCAACTCGGCCAACCCGGGGATCAGCCTCGAGCGGCTCAGTACCAAGAGCAAGCGACTGTGGAGCGGACGCATCACCCAGGAGCTGCGCGCGATCATCTATCAAGACGGCGAGCACTGGGCCCTGCTCCACGCTGGCCATCACGACGCCGCCTACCGCTGGGCTGAGCGCCGCAAGGTTGGCAAGCACCCGGTCACGGGCATCCTCCAGGTCGTAGAGACCGTAGAGGCCGCGCCTGAGGTTCGACGCATTGTCACGGACACCACTCCAGGGGCGCAGCCAATGTTCTCGGTTCATGAGGACGACTACCTCCTGAGCCTTGGCGTGCCCCAGGACTGGCTCCCGACGGTGCGCAAGGTCGTCGATGATGAACAGCTCCTGACGGTCATCGCCAAGCTGCCCGAGGAGGTCAGCGAGCGCCTGTTCAATCTCGCTGACGGTCAGTTCGTGACCCCGCCCAAGCCCCTGGCGCCCGACGTTTCGCCCTTCGAGCACCCTGATGTGCGGCGGCGCTTCTTCGTGACTTCTGATGCCGACGAACTGCGCCACGCCCTCGAGGCTCCGTTGCAGCGCTGGATCTCGTTCCTGCACCCGTCACAGCGCAAACTGGTTGAGGGCACCTTCAGGGGTCCGGTCAAGGTCACGGGTTCGGCTGGCACTGGCAAGACCGTGGTCGCCATGCACAGGGCGCGACACCTCGCTCGGGCAGGACACGAGGTCTTGCTGACCAGCTACGTGGGCACCTTGTGCAAGAACATCGAGCGCTCCCTGGGATTGTTTTGCTCTGGAGAGGAGCTCGGGCGCATCACCGTGGCAACAGTACACGGCCAAGCGCTCAAGGCCGTGCGCGAGGTCGAGCCCAACGCCAAACCGGCTAAACCCGAGGAGGTCGTTGCACTGCTCGATCGACTCGCGCAGGCCCACGCGCCGGGCTTCGAGCAGAGCTTCATTCGGGCGGAGTGGGACGGCGTGATCGATCCACAGGGGATCCGCAGCTGGACCGAGTACCGAACGGCCCGTCGAACGGGGCGGGGGAAGGCCCTGTCGGTGGGGGATCGCAAGATCTTGTGGCGAGTGTTCGGTGACGTCCAGGCTCAACTGGCAGAGCGACAGCTCTACGACTGGCCTGGCATGTGCCGACGGGCGATTGAGCTGCTCGAGGCAGGCGAGGTCCAGTCCCCCTACGCGGCGGTCATCGTCGATGAGGTCCAGGATCTCAAGCCGCCGGCCTTGCGCTTCTTGGCCGCGCTCGCGGCAGGCCACCTCGAGCGACTCATGGTCGTCGGCGATGCTGGACAGCGCATCTACCCCGGGCGGTTTGGACTGAACAAGCTCGGCATCCACGTCCGCGGACGGTCGCACGTGTTGCGGCTCAACTACCGGACCACCGAGCAGATCCGGCGCTGCGCCGACAAGATGCTCGGTCAGATCACCGATGACATGGATGAAGGGGAAGAGAGGCGGAGCGGGACCCGTAGTCTGCTCAGCGGTCCCACACCCCAGTTGCGCGGCTATGACAGCACACGGGAGGAAGTCAGGGCCGGAGTCGAGCAGGTTGAAGCGTGGCTCGACAGTGGGCTCGCCCCCGAAGCCATCGCCGTGTTCACCCGAAGTGGGCGAGTCGCCCGGGTGATCACTGACGCTCTCCAGAACGCCAATATCCGGTGCCATCGCCTCAGTGATGATGTGAACTCGTCGCCCGGAGCGGTACGGGTCGGGACGATGCACCGGGCCAAGGGCCTCGAGTTCAAGGCCGTGTTCCTGTTTGGGTGCGCCTGTCCTGCTCCAGTTGAAATCGGACTCCACCACCGCCAACATCAGGAGTCCCCATGTCCCGCAAGACCACCACGAAACGCCGTCGCTTCACCCCCGAGCAAAAAGCCACCATCGTCCGCCGTCACA
>Ga0256845_1001040_pt1 | contig 23655 bp, 22 predicted proteins | sample RiftiametaG_FD_189101 | JGI IMG/M metagenome (GOLD analysis project Ga0256845, IMG submission 189101) | Tube worm associated microbial communities from hydrothermal vent at the East Pacific Rise, Pacific Ocean - Riftia | ecosystem: Host-associated > Annelida > Integument > Unclassified ... | reverse complement strand
ATCCTCAACTTAGTATATTTTTCAGTGAAACTATGTCAAAATATACTAAGTGATTAGACGGTGAGAGGTGGATTTACACAGTTTATTTTACAGTCCCCTTTTTAAATACCTATTTTAGATAATATTAAGATATGTATATTACAACGATATTATTACTTATTGCAGTTCTTGAATACGTGTATCTACCTCATCCTCTGGAAAATTTGCCAGTATTTTATTATAAACGATATCTCCCTCTTTGGCAAGAATCATTAAATAAGGAACAGCTTGGCGATGGTAGCCTGTTAGACTTTGAATAAATGAAAACATACTTCCACTCTGTGTCATTGGAATAGTAATATATTTTTGTTTCGATAGGTTACTTAATGTACCATAACTTTCAAGTGCAATAATCACAACATCTTCAGAATACTTGGCTTGTAATCTATTGTATGCTGGGATGGCTGCTGTACAATGTGGACAAGTATCACCATAGACTTCAAGAAGTACAATTTTCCCTACATGCCCTTCAAATACAAAGCCATTAGGTATTTTATCTACCCTTATTTTTTTTCCTTTAGTGGTTGTAATAGTTGTATGACCTGTGGAGTTTACTGGTGGTATATATGAAGGTACTGGAACAAATGTAATTAAATCATCGGATATTATAGGTGTATAGCTAATTGTATTAGCACCCATGACATAAGTGAATAAAGCACTGAACGCTAATATATTAATAAGTACTACTCTTTTGAAAAATTTCATAGGGTTCCTTTTTCTTATCTACTCAATAAGTATTAAGGATAATATCAAATATATAGTTATGTATAGTTTATTGTAATAATATTATTTTTCTATTTTTTATGAATCTACTGAAATAGTATCAATATTTCCACCTATTCGAGAACCTATATATAAATTAGTATAGAATTTTTCTTCAAATCCCAATGCTTTCATTTTATTTGCAACTTTATCAATGTCATAGGTGACACGTTTTAGTTCAACTGAACCAGTTTTTTCATCAAAGAGACAATAGGCAGCTGTATTGATGCCATCTCTTGGTTGACCCACTGAACCAGGGTTTGTAAAACATTGACCATTTGTAAATTGAATATGTTTTTGTACATGGGTGTGTCCACAAAAGAAAAATTTCTCATCAAATCTTTCAAAATAAGATGCATTTATTTTATAAAGGTATTCATCTTCGGGGTCATCCCAACCCCCATGAACAAAACTGGCTTCACCGACTATAAGTGAAGGAGAACTCTTTGCCAACCATTCTCTATTTTTATCGGTAATAACACTTTTTTGGTAGGTAAGGCAGAAGTTCGCACTTGTTGAACGAGGACACTCTGTGTTATCGATAATGTAGCGGTCATGGTTTCCAATAAGGTTGATAGCTTTATGCTCACGGAGTAGTTCTATGACTTCATTGATGTAAGGATAGTACCCTGAAACATCCCCTAAGGAGATGACTCTATCAATGTTATATAGTGCCATATCTTCCAAAACACTTTCGAGTGCAGGTAAGTTACCGTGTATATCAGAGAGTATTGCTGTCAAAATATGCATCTCCAATATAACGCATGATTGTTCCGTATCGTTGATTCTTTGTTTCTGGTTCCGTATTCATCAAGTAGTGATCAATACACATCTCTGCTTCGTTGATACCGAAGAGTTCACGCATTGAAGTTGATGATGAGACACGACCATTGATTTCTAAAAGTAAATATTTTCCTTCAAACTCTATAAATTGTAAATTTGTTGGTCCTTCAAAGTGACATTTATTACAAATCTTTGTCATCGTCTCAAGTAGGGTAGCATCTACTTTCACATTAAGTGCTTTTTTCGTAGCACCTTCCTGACTGAGTTCACGTCTTAGACAGGTAGGATTAATAAACTCTCCATCACCAAGACCAAAGAGTGAACAAGTGTATTCTCTGTCTTTAATGTCAAGTTTTTGTTGTGCCATACAAGCACTACCAAAACGGTCAATATAGAAATCAAAATCTTTTTCTTCATTGATAACAGCTACACCTTTAGAGGCATAGGAGATATCTTGCTTAAGTATAAATGGTAAACCAAACTTCTTATTTGCTTCTTCAAAGAGTTTTTCACTATAGTCAACATAAGGTATTAGGTCAGCTATACCTTCTAAAAACTTATAGGTGAGTTTCTTATCATCAAATGTTTTGTAAAGTGCTTTGTTGTTGAGTGAATATTTGGCTGAATGATCAAGCTGTTCAAAACCCGCAATAAGTGCTTTTAAATCTTGTTCAATACCAGGAATGACTAAGTCGACTTTTTCTGTCGTGACAATGTTGTTAATAAAACTTATGAACTCTTCAGAGTCAGCACGAATTCCTTGTATGAACTTGTCACACCATTTTTGTCCAACTGCATCATGGAAAATATCTATCCCAATGATTCGACAGTTATATTTAGACTTTTTAAGGCTGTTAATGAGACCATAGCCGATAATGGCACCAACGCCTGTAATAAGTATAGTAATAGGTTTATTTGTCATGATTTAGTATCCTTTTTATGCCATCTGTGAGTGATATAGATGAGAGTGTATTGCTTTGATATATATTATTATAAGGGATGTGAACAGAAGGAATATTTGGCTTTTTGCTCAGGCGAGAAATATGGGGCTCTTTCTGAAGTACATCAAAGAGTATATAGGCTATTTCTGTAATCGTATGATTCTTTTTTTCTATAATATTCCATGTACCAATCTGCTTCTTCTGAATCACTTCTGTTACCACATCGCAAAGATAATCAATATGAATATAGTTTCTTAATGGGTTAGCCTCACCAAAGAGGGTAATCTCACCTTGTGTATGTATGCTATCAATAAAGTAGTAGAGCATTGCTTGTCCACTTTGTGCCAGTCTGGCATCATCGTAAACTTGTGCCAGTCTAAGGATGGTAAGATCGATGTCATTCTCTTGGCAGTATGCAGAAGCAACTTCTTCAGAAGTTTTTTTTGTTTTACCGTAACTATTAAAGTATCCATTGTCTTTTTCATCAAAGGCAAAAATACTAGAGAGAAGGATAAATCTTTTTATGCCATGCTCTTTGGCATATTTACACAGATTCAGTGTACCCACAACATTGGTTTCGAAGGATGCTTCATAGTCATTACTGGCTATTGCTGCAGCATGAATAATAATATCTATTTTACTGTCTGGCTTTTTTAGAGAAGTATAGTTGCTAATATCAAAACCATCTGCTCTAGAGAGACCTACGGTGTTATATGAAGCACTTAGTGTCTTTTCAATATAGCTGCCTATAAAGCCTTTGTTTCCTGTAATTAGTATCGTTTCTATCAATTGTAGTTTTCCTATTTGAATGGGTTACGATTAATCATAATATTCTATAACAGTGTTAATGACACTCTCAATTTCTTCTTGTTTGATACCGTAATAGAGTGGCAAACGTATCAATCTTTCACTGTCTGTAGTCGTGTAAGTATCTTTACCAGAAAAAGTACCAAATTTCATACCGGCAGGTGCACTATGTAGAGGAACATAATGAAAGACAGCATGTATACCATGTGATTTTAAATGGGCTATTAAATTGGTTCTTTCAGTCAGGTCTTTCACCTTGATAAAAAACATATGAGCATTATGCAAACAGTCATTAGGTACTGTTGGAAGTTCTAAAATACCTTTTTTACTTAACTTGTTTAAGCCTTTGTAGTACATCTTCCAGTGATTTACACGCTCATCATTAATCTCATCAGCAATGTCTAGCTGTCCCCAAAGGTAAGCCGCACTTAAATCATTCATAAGGTAACTACTACCTATCGCTACCCATGAGTACTTGTCTACCATACCTCTAAAGAATTGGCTACGATTGGTACCCTTTTCTCGAATAATTTCTGCAGGAGTAATGTATTTTTCGTCATTAATAATAAGAAGTCCACCTTCTCCACCACTGGTATAGTTTTTGGTTTCATGAAAACTAAAAGTTCCAAAGTGACCAATGGTTCCTAGAGCTTTACCTTTATAGCTACTCATCATTCCCTGTGCTGCATCTTCTATCACAAAAAGATTGTGTCTATTGGCAATATCCATAATGGTGTCCATTTCACATGCAACACCTGCATAGTGTACTGGAACGATGGCTTTTGTTTTATCGGTAATAGCTGCTTCGATAAGGGTTTCATCGATGTTCATCGTATCAGGCCTTACATCTACGAAGACAATTTTGGCACCTCTTAAAGCATAAGCATTAGCAGTCGATACAAAAGTATAACTTGGCATAATCACTTCATCACCAGGCTGTATGTCAATCAACATTGCTGTCATTTCAAGTGCATGGGTACAAGATGTAGTGAGAAGTGCTTTTTTACACTGTAGTCTCTCTTCAAACCACCGGTGACAGCGACCTGTAAATTCACCATCTCCAGAGATTTTGAGACTTTTCATAGATTGAATAAGATACTTTTCTTCATTACCTGTAAAAGGTGGGCGGTTAAAAATAATCATTATATACTCCTACTTGTAACGATAATACCAGCAACAATGAGTAGTAACCCTGCAACTTTTTGCCAAGTGACTACTTCTTCGAAAAGTACAATAGAAAGTAAAAATACTAAAACAAAAGCACTACTCATAAATGGATATGCGTAAGAGATATCAAACTTAGTCATCGCAGCCATCCAGAAAAATGAAGCGATAAAGGCAGAGAAGAATCCAGAAAATACCCAAGGGTCAAATAATACTTTGACAAGAAAGATGATTTTATCACCTGTACTTTCGGGAAGTGATCCCATACCATTCATACGCCATTTGAGTACAATCTGTCCATATACAGTAAAAAATATCGTTCCAAAAATATAAAAATAGCCCAAAATCTAACCTTTATTTAAATTATTTGATGATAACACAATACCGGTATCGGTATGCTTACGAACTGCCTTAGCGGGAGTTCCCACGTACATAGTATGCTTTTGTGTATTTTGTAGGAGTAGACTTCCTGCTCCTAAAAGTGTTTCGCGCTCAACATGTAAAAGTTCTGCAACGGTTGCATTAAATCCGATGAGGGAACTTTCACCTATACTTACATGTCCACCAATCAAAGAACCAGCTGCCAATATAGAGTGAGCTTTAATATGCGTATCATGACAAACAATAGCACCAGAATTAATAAAACAGTTCTCTTCAATAATCGTATTTGGTTCAAGAATAACACCAGGGAGGATAAGACAGTTGATAGCAATTTTACAACTTATATCTACTATAGCCTTACTACTAATGTAACTGGCAACAGGAAAAGAAAGATTTGCTATCTTTTCAAATAACACCTTATGTGTACGCACACTTTTATAGCCAATGGCTGCAAATATATAATGATTTTCTGTAGAAAAATGTGCTTCTATATCTTCAAGAGCAATGACAGGAAGCGTATCAATCGCTTCTCTTGTTTTATAGTCTTTATCCACACAAAAAGCGATAACTTGATACTCACTATCTGTCTGAAAATAGTGTGCAATCATTTCAGCATAGCTGCTATCTCCATAGATAATTAAATTCTTTTTTTTCAGCTTCATACTACGCTACTTATTTAGATAATTTCATCAATAACATAGAGAGGTCTATTTTTAGTTTCATCAAAAATTTTCCCAATATATAGACCAATAAGACCCAAGTTTGCAAAAAGTAACCCACCAATAAAATAGATGGAAACCATGACACTGGTCCAACCTGGCGCTACTTCATCCATCATGAAATATTTAATGACAAGATAAAATGCATACAGTGCTGAAAAAAATGCCAGTCCAAAACCAAATTTGATGGACATTTTAAGTAATTTATTAGATGAAGATACAATATTATCCATAGCAAGCTGTATCAGGCGTTTGAAATTATATGTGCTTTCTCCCACTTCTCGCTTGGCATGTTCTATTTCAACATAAGTACGTTTAAATCCAAGCCAGATAACAAAAAAGGTATAAGGGTGATGTTGCTCTTTTAACTCTTTGAGTCCCTCTACTACTTTTTTAGAAATAATACTGAAATTACCTATAGTTGGGTCTGTTTTAGAGTCAGAAAGATAATCATACACAGCAATAAAAGCTCTTGATGCCCATCGTTTACGTCTGCTGTGTTGACGACCTATACGTTGTCCAAATACAGCGTCATAGCCTTCTTGTGCTTTATTGTAGAGTTTGATAATCTCTTTAGGTTGATCTTGAAGGTCACAGTCCATAACCACTACCCAGTCTCCTTTGGCATGTGCAAGACCAGCAGCGATAGCTTTATGTTGTCCAAAGTTTCTAGAGAGATTAATACCCTTCACTCTATCATCTTTAGCCACTAAGGCTTTGATAGTATTCCATGAGTCATCAGGACTTGCATCATTGACAAAAATAATTTCAAAATCTTCAGAGATAGTTGATAATGACTCTTTGAGTCGATCATATAAATCGTTTAAGCTAGCACAACAACCATAAACGGGTGACACTACTGATATTTTAGGCATTTTTCATCAGTCCTTCTTACTTTTTAAGTGATTTTATTAGCAAAATTATATCATTTTAGGGTGCTTTTTTGCTTATTTATATTCGGGGCTTATGTTTTTGGAAGCGTATATTTTACGTGGATTTAAATGAGAGGAAAGAAGAGAAATAAAGTAATGTGCAAAATACTATGCACATTACAAAAGTTTAAGAATTTAACGTTATTAACGTAAAGATTGAATTAGGTTATCTATGTTAGCTTCTGGAAAGTCTGCAAGTACTTCAGCATAGACAGAATCTCCACTTTTATTAAGTACCATTAAATAAGGGACTACTTGAAGACCATATCCTGTTAATTCTCTGATAAAAGGAAACATATTTCCTGTATTTGCTTTAGCCACAGTATCATACTGCTGTTTACTAGCATTGCTTAGAGTACCATAACTTTCAAGTGCAATAATTTTTACATCATTAGAGTATTTAGCCTGTAATCTATTATATGCTGGAATTGCCGCTATACAGTGAGGACAAGTATCACCATAAACTTCAAGAAGAATAATTTTTCCCTCATATCCATGAAATATAAATCCTCCTGCTGTTTTATCAACCTGTATAGTTTTCCCACTTGTTGTTACAATAGTTGTTGAACCCAATACTGCTGCAGATGGTGTTTGTGTTGAAGTACTTGACGAACTACTACTGCTTCCACATCCAGAAAGTAGTAGTATTCCTGAGAAGAAAAGACTCGCAGCCAATTTGTTATGTTTCATAAGTTTTACCTTTTAATTAGAATTTTTGATTCCTCAGAGTATATTAATTAATATCTTATAGTAACCTTGTAAAATATCTATTGATAAGTTGTTATTATTTATAAAATATAAATTAATGAAAAATTCTTTCTATATTTGATATAAAATAAATATTATATCTCTGCTCTTACTTAGTATAAGATATAATTTCTCTAATAATTAGGGAATTATCTATAAAGAACATATGTTCCTAAATAATTTCAGAAGTTACTAGGAGTAATATTGTGTCAAACTTATTGAAAACAAAGCAAATATTTCTATTGTTTTTCTATTTTGTAATATTTATTATGGTTGTATTTTTGATTTCTCATCAATTAGATGCACCTAGTGATTATAGAAGTTATGCAAGTGATATAGGAAGTCATATATTTTTTGTTGAAAAGTATTTTGAAGGGAAAGTATATATTCCTCATCCTTTATGGCATATATTTGTACATTACATGAGTTACATTACAATGAGTGAAAAATTTTCTGCTTCACTTGTTACCGCATTACTTGTTTTACTGTGGCTTTATATCGTACAGGCTATTTATACTTTTTTTATTGCTAATGAGAAAAAAAGTATCTATTTATATACTTTTTTATTTATTGTTTTTATCATAGGCCCAGCCTATATCCCCCTTGTTTCAAAGTTTATCATTGCTGGAACAGGTGGACCTAATATGTGGAACAATACTACCTTAATCACAGTAAAGCCGTTTGCTATACTCACAGTCTTTTTTACTGTTTTGGGATTAGAAAAAAAACATATTCATTATTATGTATTTGGTGCTATAGCTTTATTGATTTCAATATTTGCCAAACCGAGTTTTGTGATAGCCTTTTTACCTGCTTTGGCACTATTGATACTCATTAAGAAGTTCTATACAAAAGAAAATTTAATTTATTTTGCTGTCCTGTCATTTATCTCTGTAGGTACATTAGCTTATCAATTTTTGCATACTTTTGGTGAAGGAGAAGGTAAGAGTAAAATTATTATTAGCTTTTTAGGCGTATGGTCACCTGCAACCTCAAGTGTCCTTCTATCTATACTGTTAGCACTTTTATTTCCTTTCCTTTATTTTATATTTAATTTGAAGGACGCAAAAAATAACAATTATCTTATGCTTACATGGATCATGACGTTCATCTCAATTATATATGCTGCATTCTTAGCTGAAAGTGGACCCCGTTTTTATCATGGAAATTTCTTTTGGTCTTATATGGTATCTTTATCTTTACTTTATGTTTTTACCCTTATTGACTACTTTAAATATATTTCTAATATAAAACCATCTATAAAAGTTCTCTTAAATATTGTTCTTTTATGGCAAATACTGGTTGGTTTATTTTATTTTATAAAATTAATGATGGGTGATGATCCAGCAGGAGTAGTTGACTTCTCATATTTTCTTAAGTAGTTGATAATACTCTGAAAAATATATTTAAATTAAAAGTTATCTTTCTCAACCTTTTGTATTAAATTATTTTTATCTCTATAAAACTTATTATGAGATAATATGATATTTTCTACATCTTTTTTGCTAAAAGTAACTTTATTATTTACGGGATATTGAATTAAAGATACCTCTTGTTTATTCCCCAAATAGACCATACTTATACGGTTGTCTTTTATTTTTACAAATAAATGCAATAACTTGTAGTAAATATCATCTCCATTGGCTTTAGATAGAGCATAGTTATAATGTTTTGCTTCTTCATTTAATAAAACCATATCTTTAGAAAACATATAGTCATATAAAATATTTTTATTGCTTATTTTAGATATAATCTCGTTTTTTCCAGATTTTATATAAATTTTACTGCCTTTTAATTGTATATCTATTTTATTGTTAAGGTTTTCTTTAGCTATTGACGCTACGTTTAAAGTACTTATTTTTACATTATGTTCTTCTATAAATTTTATTTTATTATTGGTGTCAAAAAGATCAAATAAGAATTTTGCATTTGTTTTTATACCTGACCCATCTATAATTAATCTTGGTAAGTCTACTTGATAAATAGTATCGGTTGTTCTCTTATTAAATTGATTATTTTTTATATTTGTCAAAAGGTATAGCTTTCTATATTGCATAGCAAGTTTTTTATGAACCTCTCCACCTCTCCCCATTAATAAATGATCAGGAAAAATAAAAATAGCAGTGTTCTTCAAAAGATCTTTACTTTTTAAATATTCAATAAAATTATTAATTAAATAATCTACAGATGACACACAAAATTCTAAAGAGTTTTCTTTCTTGGATATATATTGTTCCATTCGTTTATCATATATACCAATAGGAAAGTGAGTGTTTATTGTGGACATAAATAATGCAAAGGGTTTTTCTTTATTTTTTGATAGCTCATCTATTTGTAGCTTTGCTTCACTGAATAGATCAAGATCATTTAATCCCATTATTATCGGTTTATATTTTCCTATGGAGTTTTTTTGTGATATTGTTTTATATCCATAGCTTTGTAGCAGATCCTTTATTCCAGCAAACTCTATGTTCCCCATTAAATATCTATAATCATAACCGGCTTTGTTCAATATGTTTCCTAATCCAACCAATTTACTATTTCTCGTCCCCTGAAATAATAAATTTCCCCATGCCGCTACATTTTCAGTACTATTTTTAGATTTAGAGGACTTGTTTTCCATATTTAAAAAAGCTGGTAATCCAACCTGATGTGTAAATAGTGAGCCAGCAGTCCATCCTGAACCTGGTCCCACGGGCATATTCTTAAAAAAGGTCCATTCTTTTGAATACTTATTAAGATTTGGTACAAGGTTTTTGAAATTTTTACTAAAAAACCCTTGTTCTAGAGACTCTATTGATATAACTATGATGTTTTTACCAGGTATAGCTTTTAAATCTTTAGGTAGAATATAGTCTTTTGGATTTATATTTAATGCTTTTAAACTTTGTTTAAAAGTTTTCTCCTTAGCATGAGTCATTTGATATATATTGGTAAAATTCCTTATAATTCCATTGTCTTGCCATAATATAAAGATTAGTATGAGTCCTCCAATAATTTTATATATATCATGAATTTGTTTTGTATAAATAAAATCAGATATTTTAATTATGAGATACACCGATATTAGATATATAATAGTAAATACTATGATCTGTTCGGTAAACAAAACACCAAAGTCTTTAATTGATTCAATTTTAAAATGGGTATAGAAACGATAATCTATTAACGTATCTGTTAAATTAAGGGAGACAATCTCTGCTATAGCTATTAAAGCCAATAGGGAAACGATAATAAGTTTTATTTTATTATATTTCATTAATGATGAAATAAGTAGAATAAATATATATAATACTATGATTTGTAAATTGTTCATATTTTAACCTTGATATCTTTTTTATAATTTAACTTTCTTAAGCACAAAAGTTCCCATTATCTGGTTCTAAATGATGCTATATTTATTCAATTGGATATTTTTCTTTAAACATTTCACTTTTTAACGCATTAACCATGATAAGTGTAGTCGGGGTATTTGAATATTGAATATAGCCACTAAAGCCACCATAGAGAGCATCTTTTCCGTATTGAATTTCAACATCTTTTCTTGATATACCTGTAATAATATATCCTAGAAGATTATTATGCTCATCGAGAACCATTAGCCAATCAGGTACTTTTCTTTCTTTCGTATTATAAACCCAGCCAAGAAGTTGATGAATATTTTTCTTTTTATCAGTTACTATAATTTTATCAAGTACGCCCTTAAGGACTTGGATAGAATTTGAAGTATCTAAGCTATTTTCTGCTAACATTTTTCTATTATTTTTATCGATAAAACTAAAAGGATTTTTCTCTTTTAAAAGTTGTACTCTATTTTGTATGAGTTTATTTTTAATATCATTGATTGCAAAGATAGACATTTTCTCATCAGTTTCTTTCGAAGGAATATACATCATAATATAGACAGATCGGGTAAGAATTTTCACGGAGCGAGGATCATCAATATCAAGCTTAAGTGACATTGCTGCCAATTTTAATTTTGACGTATCTTTTTTGAACTCTTGGTAGGTAAAAACCTGATAGAAAAATAAACTAGCAATTAGAGTTAAAAAGAGTGTCATGACTCTTCTTTGTATTACTTTTTGTGTGTTGAAATGGTGTATATAAAGTATTATAATAAGTGACCAGGCAATTAATGAGGGGGTTATATATCGATTGTTAAAAAGAAGGTAATTGTTATCATTCACTGCTTCTAAACTAGCAAAAGCAGTTAAAATATAAAAAAATAAGAACGCCAAAATGACCCAATAGAATGGCTCTGTAACTTTTTTTCTTAGCACCAGAGAACTGAAGAAAATAAAAGTACCTACTATAAATAGTCCACCAATAACAGAAGATGTTGCACAGCAGGGTTCAAAACTTACATAAACAAATACACTACCAAGGTAATTTAATATGTAGAGAAAAAGTTTTGTAGCCATTTCCCCATTAAGCATATGTACAACTGCTATATTGTTTACCATAGTATCATAGTAAAAAAAGAATGACAGGAATATAGGTGCTGATATAAGTAGGTTTTTAAACCAAGTAATTTTAAATGCAAATCCCATGAGTAACAAAACAATCAATGCAGAGAGATAATATGGTGTTGATACAATGATCATTAGGCCACTCAATAATAGAGCATAAAAATACCTATTATCATTAGTGATTGAATATTTCACTAATAAATAATATGACAAGAGAGGAAAAAAGTATGCAGCAAAGAGTTGTTGATTAAACATCCAGATTATTGTACTGTCCTGCAGGGCAGAAAAAAGAATAATGATTGTAGCAAAAATCAATATATTTCGAATTGATTTACTATGATTTCCTTTTGAAGGAAATAGTTTCTGAATCATTGTAGCTATAAGTAATGCAAGAAGAGATATAAAGCTTATATTGATAATAATTGGAACGATGCCTCGGCTATGAAGATAATGTATATCTATAAATTGTAAAAATATAGAAAATGTCGTTTTAAAACTGTCTGATGCTTCAATCCAATACTTCCAGTTATAGTGTTGCATCGCATCATAAATATTAACATTGGGTATAGATGTAAGTTCCTGATAGTGTATGGTAATCATCCCTAACAGTAATGTAACATAAACAAGTGAGAGTAGGAAAAAAAATAGATATACATACTTTTTACTGATAATATTTTGCATTATTTCCCCCCTTGTTTGGGGAGATTAAATAGATCGTTATCAATATACTGTTTACATATTTTCGCATCCAAAAATAATTGCCATGGATGTTTGCCATTACCATCATTTTGAATGGGGATGGGGTATTTTCCTTTTGCTTTTTGACATAGATCAATATGTTTTCTCCATTCAAGGTTGTCTTGTGTACGACAAAAACCTTGCAATGCAGTTATTATGGAAAGTGTTAAGATTGGGATGATCATTATTTCATACCATTTATTTTTTGCCATCATATAGATAAGTATCCAGGAGAGTAATATGTAAGGCAAGAAGAAATATCTGGCTCCTCCTCCAAACATTGGTGTAATACTTATTGGATTGAACCTTGAAACAGATAATGCAATGGTTGCAAAAAATAAATAGACTAATATTAGAAAGTAAACATCTTTTTTATTTTGAAGAAAATAAGTTATCATCAGGATAACAATATATACACCACCAATCCAAAGCATTATTTTATCAAGCTCAAAGGCACCCAAATAGTAATAGGCAAAAAATTTATGAATTACATTTTGTAAAAATGTAAAGTCTAGATGAAGAGGATCCCCGATAATGCTTCTGGAAAAAATGAAATTTAATTGAATTGCAGAAAGTATAATAGTTAAAATAAGTGTGAAAAAATCCTCTTTTTTGTTTGGTAGTGTCATCAGTCTAAAAATTTGAATTGGTACAATAATCACAATAGTAGGAGAAGATAGCCCACCAAGTATTAGTAACGTATTTTTCATTATTTGCTTTTCTCCGGATTGCCACAGGGCTACAAGAAAAAGTAAAATTGCACTAAACCATAAAGTATAGAGTGGGAGCCCAAATACTTCTGCATTGGTAGGTATAAGGAACATGAAAAGTGAGGCCAAAATAGGGTATTTTAACGCTGTTGGCGCATATACAACCAATAATGCGAGTACAATTGTAAATAGCCAAGTTAAACAAGTACTGATTTCAGGATAATAAATGAAAGAGACACTCATTGAGATATTTGTAATAAGTTTTGGTATAAGAACTAGATAGCCTTGTGTAGGCTCGTAAAGATTGTGCCAGCCTTGCAATATAAATGAGGTCAGATTAAAGGGACCATCTTCATTCCAAATATGCGGATTTAGTAATTGTGCACCCCTTCGTAAGAATAATAATATAAAAAAAAGCATAGAAAGAATACTAATAGTTTTAAAATTGAATTGAAGCATTCATTACCTTAGAGTAAGCTAGCATTAATTATATCCTAAAGCCACTTATAAATTCCATAGAGGACAGTTCTTCTATTTACATTATTTTTTAAAAGGCATATAGAAATGCATATCTGCAAGTTCTAGTAGCTCTTTGTCGCCACGACTGTCACCATAAGCGTAGATATGATCATAATCATCAAGGTTGTACTGAGCTTTGACTCTATTGGCTTTCTCTAAGCCGTAGCAGTTTTTACTTAGGAACTTGCCTGTTACTATGCTGTCTTTGATCTCAAGTTTGGTAGCAATAAGGTCTAAGTTGTTTTTATCACACCATGGTTTGAGCCAGCATTCTATAGATGCCGAGACGATGACAATTTTATGTCCTTGTTCTTTGTGCCATCCTATTTTCTCCATGGCTTTTGGGCGAAGGATAGTATCTATGTGCTTGAGGGAGTATTCGTTAGCTACTTGCATGAATTTCTCTTCTGCCAGACCTTTAAAGAAGTATGAAAGCATGTACTGTTTGGCTTTATAATTAGGGATGAGTTTTAGTTTGTAAGCAACAAGCATCGGTGATAGTATGGCTATGCCCATGATAAATCTTGCATCACCGATAACGAAGCGAATGAACTTAATAAGGCTGTCATCCGTCGTGATAGTTCCATCGAAGTCAAAAAGGGCTAAATCCAATTTAAATACTCATTTTCTTAAACTGAAACTCTGGGATATTACGAATGATTAACATCACCCACTTCCAAATCCACTTTGTATAAAGCACATTCTTTCCACTTTGTTGCGCCTTATAAATATCACTAGCTACCTCTTCAGGTTGAGCGGTCAACTTCTCAGGCAGATCCATATCTTCCGTCATCTTTGTAGCAACAAACCCAGGCTTTACAGTAAGCACATGTACCTGTGCACCATAGAGTCTATTTCTCAGACCAGAGAGGTAAGCGGTAAGTGAAGCTTTGGCAGAACCATAGATATAGTTACTTTTACGTCCTCTGTCTCCAGCGACAGAGGAGATACCTACGATGAAACCACTCTTTCTCTTCTCAAAGTCATTAGCTATGATATTAAAAAGACTCACTACACCTGTATAGTTAGTGTCCATAATCTTCTGAGCCTCTACAAAGTCTGACTGTGCTTTCTCTTGATCTCCAAGATACCCCACAGCAGAGACAACACCAAGTGGTTTTTCATCTAGGTTGTCATAGAAGGCTTGATGACTCATGTAGTCCAATATATCTAATTCTACAAGCTTTACTTCTTTTTGTGTTCGGGTAATAACATCTTGTGCAAACTCTTCTAGTTCATTTACCTTTCTAGCTGCAAGGTAAAGGTCATAGCCATTCTTTGCATACTCTCTTGCTGTTGCTTTCGCAATGTCACTCTTCGCCCCGATGATTAATACATAACTCATATTATATTCCTACTCTTTTTGATTGGATAGACTGAAATTTTGTGTCCATCTTATTTTCTTTTCTGTATGCTCTAAACTTCTCTATGTTTGAGTAACCTTTTTCAAAAGTCTCTTTACTAACCCGTACATCTTTAGTAAGGTAGATCCTACCCTTGTGTTTCACTACTATTTCATCTAGTTTGTCCAAGAGTTCAAACAATCCTTTTTCTATCTTGAAATCCAACGCAAGGCTGTATCCTTCCATGGGAAAAGAGAGCCAGTTTTCATTGGCCTTACCGTAGAGTTTAAGTACAGCAAGGAACGAACCCTTACCTGAGTTAGATATAGCTGTTAATATCTCCTCTAAGCCTTCGTAGCTAGTCTCTTTAGGTAAGATGAACTGATATTGAGTAAACCCATTCTTGCCATAGATGCGATTCCAATGACCTATAGCGTCTAATGGGTAAAAGAAAGTATCTATATCTACTCTCTGTTTAGATACACCCTCTTTAGCTTTACCGTAATAGAGCCAATTAAAAGCTCTGACACTCCAGTTGTTGAGTGCAAAGCTTGGGAAGTTGAAGGGGATGGACTTTTGGGCTTTAAGTTTGTAGTTTAGTTTACCGTCATCTCTGAAGTCACCGACCATGAGTAAACATTTACCTATCTCATCACCTTTAGCAAGACAGTCTATCCATGCTACTGAGTAAGGTTTGTCTTGATACTCTTCAAAAGCTGTAAAAGTCTCTTTGAGGTTCTTAGTCTTGATGGTGGTCTGGTCGATGTATTGTGAATTAATCTTCTTGAGGTATATTTTGGCATCCAATATGACACCTGTTAATCCCATACCGCCACAAGTGGCTTTCCATAAGTCTGGTGTGGCTTCTTTAGAACAAATCACCACTTCACCATCTGCTAACATAATCTTAAACTCTTTTACACATTCAGAAAAACACCCCTCTACATGGTGATTTTTCCCATGAACATCTGAAGCTATGGCACCACCAATTGTGATGAGTTTTGTTCCTGGAGTGACTTTGAGAAACCAACCTTTTGGAACATAGTGTTCTAGTATCTCTGAGAGCAATACACCTGCTTGTATATGCAGTAATCCATTTTTTTCATTGAAATTAATAAAGTAATCTTTAGGTTTTACATTAATAATATTACTACTTAAAGCACTATCACCATAGCTTCTACCATAACCATAAGGAATCAGTTCATGATACTCAGCAATAATCTGGTTAAGTGCTTCTTCTTTATCAAATTTCAAAACGGTATTCTTTACTTTTGGATACATTCCCCAGCTCATAAGACTCATTGTGCTACTTCCTCTTTATGTATAAATACAAACTTCTTGTCTAAAAAATATTTAATGACATAACCAATACTTAGACCAATGACGGCACCGATGTACTTGGCATTTGGCTCTTGAAAAAAATAATCAAAAGCAATCTCTGTACCCCAAAAGATGATAGTGGTAAAGACTCCCATAAGTGAGTAGAGTGCAAACTTTTTGGCATCATCTTTTTTATCTTTTATTTCATGATAAAAAATAAATTTTTTATCTAAAACATATTTTACAATAAGACCTACCATTGTACCAATGAACATTGCCACATAGAGTGAACTCCATCCGTTGTAGAGTCCAAAGCTGAAGTATTGAAAAAGTAGATTAAAGAGTGTTGAAATCATTGCGAATATGATGTATTTTATAGCTGTCATATTAGTAGAGTATCCAAGCAAAAGAGATAATCCATCCTAGTAAGGTTAGTTGCATAAAACGGTCTTTAAGTACAATCTTTGTGGGAGAACCACTGTCTTGAAGTACAAAAGCTACTTGTAAGTAACGCATAATACCTAAGATCACAAAGAGAGCAGTAAAATAAAGATATTCACTATGTACTCTTTCTATAACTTCTCCTGATGTTGTGTAAATAGTGTAAGCAACAATAACGACTGAAGCCATAATCGCCATTGCTGTATCAAGAAATTGCAAGTTGTATCCGTCAATAACTTTGCGCATCTTTTTCCCAGTATCAAGATAAATCAGGACATCATCTCTTCGCTTTGCTAGAGCCATAAAAAGAGCCAAAAGAAAGGTCATAATAACAATCCACATAGAAAGTATAATTCCTGTAACTGCTGAGCCAATAAAAAGACGAAAGACAAAACCAATAGCAATGATGGTTACATCTAAAATAGCTACATGCTTAAGATAGAAGCTGTATGCAATGTTCATCATAACATAAGCAGTAAGAATACCCACACCTTTTAATGATAGTGTTGCCATAAGTATAAATCCCGCTACTCCTAGTACCACCATGATAATAATAGCTTGAGATTTAGAGATGGCACCAGATGCTAAAGGACGGTTCTTTTTCTTTGGATGTTGTCTATCTTCTTCAATGTCACGATAATCGTTCAGTGTGTAGATGGCAGAAGCTGTAAGAGAAAAAGCTATGAATGCAATGAAAGCATTCAGAAGTAAACTTGTGTCAGTAATTTTCAATGCAAAGAAAAGTGGAAGGAAGATAAAGAGGTTTTTGATGTATTGGTGAGGTCGCATGAGTTTTATAAGTGCTTTTATATTCAAGTTAAAACCCCTTTTAATGTGCCGATATTATACATAAAGAATATTTAGCCGCAACTGAAAAACGATAATACTCTCGTTACCATTTCAAGGTACAAGATTGTCTTATAATCATAACTATGTTATACTTTTTAAAACTGCAAAAGAGGGAATAATGAGTAAAAAAGTTGGAATGACACAATCAAACTATATACCATGGAAAGGATATTTTGATTACATTAACAGTGTGGACGAGTTTTACTTTTATGATGATGTTCAATACACTAAACAAGATTGGCGAAACCGCAATATGATAAAGAGTCCAAAAGGGCTTGAGTGGATATCGGTACCTGTAGGTAAAAAAACAAGAGATAGACTCATTTGTGAAGTTGAAATTACCCAAAATGGATGGCAAAAAAGTCATTGGGGAAAGATAAGCCAGTATTATAGAAAGGCTCCTCATTTTAAAATGTATAAAGAGTTTTTTGACGATATCTATTTGGGACAAGAATGGACCAATCTATCAGAGATGAACCGAACGGTGATTCAAAAAATATCTCAAGAAATATTGGGGATTACCACAAAGTTTGGTGGAGATTCTAGAGCCTATAATCTTTCTGGAAGTAAAGAAGACCGTTATATCCCTATGCTTAAAGAAGTTGGATGTACAACTTACCTGAGTGGTCCTTCGGCTAAAAGTTATTTGACAGAAGAGTCTATGGCAGAACATGGGATTAAATTAGAATGGATGAACTATGAAGGGTACCCTGAATATCATCAGCTTTACCCACCTTTTGAGCATGGGGTAAGCATTCTTGATTTGATTTTCAATGAAGGTTCTGATATGAAGAAGTCAATGATTAGTTTTAACAAATAAAATGAAAGTATTCATGATAAAAAAAGTAATTATTATGAGTCTATTTTCTATGGTTGTGAATGCACAAACCATCCCTACTGTCGAGTCAAATAATAGTATTGACTGGACAATTACAGAAAAAAAGTTACCCTTGCCTTCTTGTGCCAGTGAAGAGATACAAAATACACTTTCAAGTCTGAAGCAACCCAATGTTGAGTCTAGGCGTCACTTTATCCCTAAAACCAAAGAAGAGTGGAAAGAATGGGTTGAATATATTAGAGTATCAGGTGAGTATGATGTAAAAAAACGAGCAGAGAAATATGGCGTTAGTATTAAAGAAGAGACGATTGATGGAATCAATGTTTATTATCTCACTCCTATATCCTTAGCGAATAAAAATACTAAACATCTTTTTGTTTATCTACATGGAGGTGCCTATATTTTTGGTGGAGGTATGTCGGCTTTAAGTGAAGCAATACTGATTGCAAGTAGAGCGAAAATACCAGTGATTTCTATAGATTATCGTATGCCACCAGACCATCCCTATCCAACTGCCATAGAAGATGTTGTTCGTGTGTATCAATCACTTATTAAAACACATGCACCAAAATCTATTGCACTCGGAGGGTCTTCTTCTGGTGCTGGATTAGCACTAGCTACCGTGCATAAGTTAAAAGCATTACACTTGGCACTTCCTGGAGCACTTTTTATTGGCACGCCATGGTCAGATTTAACTAAAAATGGAGATTCTCTTTATACCAATGAAGGAATAGACCGTAAGATTGTGACGTATGATGGATTTATTACTGCAGCAGCCAAGCTTTATGCCAATGGTACTGATCTTAAAAACCCAGGTCTTTCACCTGTGTATGGAGACTTCTCAGGCTTTCCTCCTACGATGCTTGTAACGGGTACACGAGATCTTTTTCTCAGTTTAACCGTACGTGTACATCGTAAGATGAGAAAAGCAGGAGTCGTAGCAGATTTAAATGTGTATGAAGGTCTTTCTCACGTAGAATACTTTGTTGTACCAGATGCACCAGAGTCTATTGAAGTTTATAGTGAATTAAAAAAGTTTTTGAAGCTATATCTTCAATAGAGTAGTTTATCTATTTACCATACTGTGATAAAATAGGTAAACTTTACTAGGAATACCATTTGCTTTTTAACTCCTACATATTTATATTTGCTTTTTTACCATTTACATTTTTTGTCTATTTTTATCTTAATAGTCTAAGGTTGACTGTTGCAGCTAAATCATTCTTGGTTTTTGCCTCACTCTTTTTCTACAGCTGGTGGAATATCACTTATCTTCCTATTATACTTACCTCCATGTTATTTAATTATGTCATGGGGCTTTCTCTTTCTAGGACTTGGGAGCATAGTAGGGTAACTAAGAAGATGTTGTTGACATTGGGTATTGTAGCAAATGTTTCTCTTCTTGGGTATTTTAAATATGCAGATTTCTTTATCACTAATGTCAACTCTCTTTTAGATACAAATGTGGGCATGTTGAACTTAGCGTTACCGTTGGCTATCTCTTTCTTTACGTTTCAACAAATAGCGTACCTTGTTGACAGCTATAGGGGAGAGACCAAAGAGTATGATTTTCTTAATTACGCAAATTTTGTGACCTTCTTTCCACAGTTAATAGCAGGGCCTATTGTCCATCATAGTGAGATGATGCCACAGTTTGCCAAAACAGCCAATAAGGTGATGCGTTACCCTAACATTGCAGCGGGACTTTTTATTTTTTCACTAGGACTCTTCAAAAAGGTCATCATTGCCGATACCTTTGCCATTTGGGCAACGGCAGGCTTTGATCAGGCTCCGACACTTCATATGGTGGAAGCATGGGTAACCTCACTCTCTTATACGTTTCAACTCTATTTTGACTTTTCTGGTTACACTGACATGGCTATAGGGGCAGCATTGCTGTTTAACATAAAACTACCTACCAACTTTAACTCACCCTACAAAGCTACTACTATTCAAGACTTCTGGAGACGTTGGCATATCACTTTAAGTAGATTTTTAAGAGAGTATATTTATATCCCCTTGGGTGGTAACAAAAAGGGTGAATTTAGAACCTATGGTAATCTCATGGCAACCTTTCTTATAGGGGGTATTTGGCATGGTGCAGGGTGGACCTTTTTATTTTGGGGCTTTTTACATGGTTTAGCTATTGTTATCCACAGAGTTTGGAGTAGGTTAGGGTTTAGATTGAACAAAATACTTGCGTGGTTTATCACTTTTAACTTCATTAACATCACATGGGTTTTCTTTAGAGCAAAAGAGTGGGATGATGCGATGAAGGTACTTAGTGGTATGTTTACTGGTACTTTAGTATTACCACTAGAATGGAAAGAAAAGATGAGTTTTCTCTCTGATACTGACATACATTTTGGCTATTGGTTACAGTCAGTCTCAAAAGACACATATACGATGTACTGGATGATGGCAGGTCTTTTTGTGCTTGTGGTACTTAAAAATTCAAATGAATTGGCTGAACGATTCAAACCTACTATGTACACTTCACTGTATGCTGCTGTTCTTTTTCTTGTGGCTGCTTCATCTCTCTCGAAACTTTCAGAGTTTCTCTATTTTAATTTTTAGGAATGCTTATGCGATATAAAAAATGGGTTAGATACTTTTTATCAATGGTTCTTTCAACGATTTCGCTTTTTGCCTTATTTAACTATAGCATTGACCCCCTATGGACATTTTGTCATAGTAACCAATACAACAATGCACAACCAGGATTTAATGAACGTCAGTTGAAAACAAACAGAGCATACTTTTGTGGGCTGAAGCAGTATGATGCCTTGTTGCTTGGGAGTAGCCGAACTACATATATCAACCAACATGATTTTAAAACAATGAAAGTATTTAACTACTCAGGTGTTGCCATGTATCCTAGTGAGTATAAAGACTGGGTAAAGCAGGCAAAAGAGATTAAAGGTTCAGACTTTAAAACAGTCATACTTGGGGTTGATTTTTTTGGTTCAAATGGTGGACCTTTCGGACAGATGCAGATGAATCAAACACCAAAACCTTCCCATTATCTGGACATCACCAAGTCTATGATGTACCCTTACAAAATGCTCTTTACAACAGATACACTTGAAAAGAGTATCGAGTCTATCAAACATAGTAAAAACCTTGGTACCGTAGACTATAGTAGAACCAATGTAAAGCAGACCATACGTATATCTAAGCAGAGAAAAGAGCAGGCTATTAACCACCAGACAGGACTCTATACCCATCAGGTTTATGGGGAAGGGTATACGTTTAACCCTAAACTCAAAAAGTATTTTCAAGTACTTAAAAAAGATAATCCCAACACAAAATTTATTATTTTTACCACGCCTATTAATATTGACTTATTTAAGATTTTGGTACAAAGTGAGAGACTTGATGATTATAAAAAATGGTTAACTCTACTTGTAGAAGAGTTTGGCGAAGTATATGATTTTATGGGGGTAAACAGCATTACTCAAAATAGAGAAAACTATGCAGATCTACATCACTTCTACCCAGAGTTTGGTACGCTCATTGCAGATAGGGTGACAGGTGTACTCAACAGTAAATTACCAAAAGACTTTGGTATATTGGTCAATAAACAAAATTTAAAAGTACACTTTAATGACATAGATAAACAAGTAGAAAAGATGTTACGATAGATATCGAGCCTTTTTTATATTTTCAGATTATGTCCTATATCAATAAAGGTTACTTTTTTATCTAGGCTAACTGCAAAAAGGTAAGTATATATACCTTTAGGCAGTATTTGAAGATCTATCAACTTAGCAGTAAAACCAGAGCTATCTAGTTGTTTATTGCTAAATGCATGTGCAACATCTGGACGTGACTCTTTTTGAAGTGCTATTCTGTAGTATGTAGTATTATTTTTTAAGACAAGATACATTGTATCAAAAGTGTTATTTATTGCACTGTTATATGCCCATCCTCTAATAGAAAGTTTCCCATCTGTCACCTGAAAACCATCTATATTAAACTTTGCATTTTTATTATATTTGAGTTGAGGAGGATTTTCCCATAATATAGGTTTTTCTAAAAAAACATCAACATAACTAAAGAGTGTCAATTTTGTACTAAAATATACATTTTGCACACTTAATAAGATAAACAAAGTTAATAATATTTTAGAAAAAACTTTTGTATTAAATAGTATGGTAGATAGCATACCAAGAATAATATAGATACTTGGGAACAAATATCTACCCTGTGCTTGATAGTCATAAGCAACCGAATAGAGAAGCATAAAAGAAAAATTTGTTAGCAATAACATACAGAAGAAAATAAAAATCTTTTTATCAATTTTTTTATAGACTAAAACTATAATTCCAACAGATACGATGGTAACTAGTATATATTCATAACTTTCTAAGCTAAGTGACATCCATCCCCAACTTGCATAGAGACTAATCAGCGTGCCATGGAGAAAATCCATGAGGGAAAGCTGACTCCAATCTCTTGCTAGTGAAGGTAACTCAGGATTGCCAAACTGCATAATAGACTTGGCATTAGTAAATACACCCAATATATCTCCCGCATTTGCAAGATAGCTTGTAATAAACCACCATGATGCAGGTAATAGTGCAAGTGAAAGGGCCAAAAACCATATTTTTTTATCATACGTATAGATGACTTTACGTTTATAGACCACTGCCCAGACAAGCGTGAGTAAAGCAATAGCCCATAGGTGCTGTCTAGCTGTAACAGCTAACCCTGCAAAAAAGAGAAGTAGTAAAAAGTTTTTTATTTTATCTTCACCAGTGACAAAAAAACCTACACTTATCCCTAAGAGTAAAGCAGTCACAATAGTACCTGCGTCTGAGTTGACATAAGAAAAGATAAATAGTGTTTGAGGGAGTAGTCCTGCCAGTAAAAGAAAACCGGAGAGTTTGTTTTTTCTGTACATAAAAATTGTTAAAGCTAAATAGACAAGAAGAAGTAAAAAAGCACCTATTCTGTGATGACCAAATATTTTATAACTCAAACCATGTAACCAATAGACTATAGAGCCACCAGCACTATATGAGACACCATAGGCATTTCTAACTACTTCTTTTGAATCCCATTGAGGCCAAGATAAATGTTGTGCTATGTAGTCAGCCATAGAGAGGTGCATAAGTTCATCTGGTCCACCAAAAGGAAAAGAGTAAGGG
>Ga0256845_1001039_pt1 | contig 23694 bp, 20 predicted proteins | sample RiftiametaG_FD_189101 | JGI IMG/M metagenome (GOLD analysis project Ga0256845, IMG submission 189101) | Tube worm associated microbial communities from hydrothermal vent at the East Pacific Rise, Pacific Ocean - Riftia | ecosystem: Host-associated > Annelida > Integument > Unclassified ... | reverse complement strand
ATAGAGTAAAAGCATCAAAAAAACAACTGGTTTCAGAGTAAAAAACAGTTATTTCAACTAAATAATTGAAAAATAAGACAAAAAATAGCTCGTAAATTTATTTGCCACCTTTTGCAACGGTCTTAAAGAGTGCTAAAAACCGAGTACTTAAACACTCTGGAACTCTAAAAAAACAGAAAAACCAGCTTTATTTAAAGCGCTTTAAACTATATTTTTGATTGAAATTTAATTTTTAGACATATGAAAAGATTATTACTACTACTTTTAATTATACCATTTTTTGCAACTGCCCAAACATCAAAATGGGATATTAACTTTAATACAAACAGAAGTTTTATAGAAAACAAAGGTCAGTTTGATGGTAGAAATTGGCAATCAAACAACCCCATAGAATACGCCACTAAAGATGGTGGATGGTATACTTTCTTTGGAAAAAAAGGTATTACTTATCGTTTAGAAAAATTAATCAGAAACCCGAACAAGATAAAAGGAGACCACAACTCTCCTTCTAGAGTTCATAAAACAGAACTTGTCACCATTAGTTTTATTGGTGCTAATAATAATGTACAAATAATAAAAGGCAATAAAAATGCTGATTATTATACGTACTCAGCAAAAGATTTTAGTGCTAAAGACATCGGCAACAGAAACCACATCAATACATTTGAAAAAATTACCTATAAAAATATTTACAACAATATTGATATTGAGTATACCATACATAAAGATGGTGGAATTAAATACAATGTAATTTTACATCCAGGTGCAGACCCTTCACAAGTTAAATTAAAATATGAAACTGCCCACACAAACATTTCAGATGAAAATATAGACATTAAAATAAATGGAATTGGTCAATTAGAAATTAACACTTCTCAAAACAAAATAATTGAACATACTCCAGAAACATATTATGAAGGATCTAAAATTAAAATACGATCAAACTACAGATTTGTAGATAACATTTTAACTTTTGAATTAGCAAATTACGACAACACCAAAAAAGTAATCATTGACCCTTGGATAGTTACACCTGTTTGGGATGATGGTGACTTTACCAGAGAAGTTGAAACAGATGCTGCTGGAAATGTATTTGTTATAGGAGGAGAAACACCTATGCAATTAAGAAAATACACTCCTGCTGGAGCATTAGTATGGACATACAACACTCCTTTTGATACTATTGGAGAGGATTGGCTAGGAACTTTAGCTACTGATGCCAATGGCGTTAGCTATGTAACTCAAGGTACTGGTGCAGTAATTGAACGCGTAAATGATAATGGAGCTACCTTTACGGTCGTATGGAATGATAACGGGGGGGCTTTCGATGAGTATTGGACAATAACGTTTAACTGTGACAATACGAAATTAATTGTAGGAGGAACATATCTTGGTTTCGGGATACCTATAGTCGCTGAGGCTAAAATCTTTGAAATTGACTTAAACTCTGGAAATCAATTAGCAGACTTAACAGTCAGCAGTCAAAACGCTAGTGGTATTATTGGAATTGTTGAGGTAAGAGCAATTGCCCCTACAAAAAACTCTAAATATGTTTATTTAACCCATATAGATGTAGGTCTAGTTAATCAAAATTTAACATCCTGTAATGCTGCTCCCGATTTTGAGGTTAGTAATGGAAAAGAATTGGCTTATAAGTGTGAAAATTACTTGTCAGCAGCGCAAAATGGTGGAGGATTAAAAGCTATCATAGCTAATGATAATTATTTTTATACACACAGAGGAGATGAAATTTTACAATGGGATGTCACAAGTGGTGCGTTGTTAAATACGGTTAGTTTACCAGGAGGATCAGGTAATCAGCCTTTTCTAAGTGAATGGATTGTCCACTGTAGCGGATTAGATGTTGATCTCGCTGGAAATGTTTATGCTGGATCTATGGATAGAGTGGTGAAATTTGATGCCAACTTAAATGTACTTTCATCAATTAATACTACTGGGGGATTTTCTGTTTACGATGTAAGTGTGAGTAGTAACGGAGAAGTTTTAGCAGTTGGTGCCCTACTAGACAATGGAACGTCAACAGGAAGAGGTGGTAAAATTGAGTCTATGAATTTTTCTGCTGGAGGACAATACACAACTATTTGTTGCGACCCAAACTTTTGCCCCGTAGGACCTTTATGTATGACTGATGCTGCTGTAAACCTAAGTCCAAATGTTGCAGGAGGAACTTGGAGTTCTGTACCAGCTACTGCAGGTTTAAATTCTTCAACAGGTGTTTTTGACCCTGCTATTGCGGGCACAGGAACTTATGTAATATCATACACTTTATCATGTGGAACTAATACAGAAACTATTATAGTTGCCAATTGTACTGCAATGACCTTATGTTTAGAAACGAATGGAGACATTACTGTTACCGGAGGATCTGGACCTTATACATGGGCAGAGTGGGGAGAAACTACCTCTAATGATTGTGCAACTTGCGGAGGGGTCGATGTCCCTTTCGTTGGCTGTACCGTTTCACTACCTTGTGTTACAGGCTCAGGCTATGCTGATTTTACAACAGGTATAACAATTACACCTCCAGCAGGAGCTGATACAATCAGAGTAACTGACGCTATTGGTAATACTGTTGAAACTTTAGACGCAAGCGCTCTACTCCCTTGTAGTACTGCTTGTGATGCGACTATTACTGCAGCAGGTCCTTTTTGTGTTACTGATGCAGCAATAAATTTAACTGCAGCACAAACCGGTGGAAACTGGACAGGAACAGGAATAACAAATACTGCAAATGGGACATTTAATCCTGCTACAGCTGGAGTTGGTTCTCACACAATTACATATACTTTACCAACATGTAATGATAATATTACTATTGTTGTTACCCCATTACCCAATGCCGGAAATAACGGAACAGCTGTTTTATGTGCCAATGCTACATCCATCAATTTAGAAGATAGTTTAAGTGGTTCTCCTGATGCAGGTGGAACTTGGTCGCCAGCATTAACTTCTGGAACAGGTGCTTTTAATCCTGCAACTGATGGTGCAGGAACTTATACTTACACCGTTACCAATTCATGTGGTAGCGATAGTAAAACTGTTATCGTTAGTATTAACCCTTTACCAATTACAGGAACAAATGGAACATCAATATTATGTGCCGGAGCAACAGCTGTTAATTTAGAAGACAGCTTAGGAGGTTCTCCTGACGCAGGAGGAACTTGGTCTCCAGCATTAACTTCTGGAACAGGTGTTTTTGACCCTACAAATGACGCTGCCACAACCTACATGTATACCGTAACAAGTTCTTGTGGAACATCAAGTAATGATGTAGTCGTAACAATTAACCCACTACCAAACACTGGTGCTGATGGAGCAATTACAATGTGTTCTACAGACCCTTCAACTGATTTATTTACTCAATTAGGAGCTGGGGCAGATGCCGGAGGCTCTTGGTTACCCGCAATGACATCAGGAACAGGAGTTTTTGATCCAGCAACCGATGCTGCAGGAACTTATACATATACGGTAATCAACTCTTGCGGAACATCAAGTAACGATGTTGTGGTTACCATTTCTGCTAACCCATTACCAGGAACAAATGGTTCAGCCAACTTATGCTCAAATGCAAGTTCAGTTAATTTAGTGGATAGTTTAGGAGGTTCTCCAAGTGCAGGAGGAACATGGTCGCCAGCATTAACTTCTGGAACAGGTGTTTTTGATCCAACAACTGATGCTGTAGGAACTTACACTTACAGTGTTAATGATTGTTCAGGAACTCCTCAAACAGCGGATGTTGTAGTTACAATTATTAGTGCACCGAATACTGGAACTAATGGAACAGCTATTTTATGTTCAAATGCAAGCACTGTAAATTTAGAAGATAGTTTAGTCGGTTCTCCTGATGCAGGTGGAACTTGGTTACCAGTATTAACTTCTGGAACAGGTATTTTTGACCCAGCAACTGATGCTGCAGGAACCTACACCTACTCTATTACTAATTCTTGTGGAACAGTAAGCAGTGATGTTGTGGTAACAATTAATCCAAATTTAGTTCCCGGCACAAATGGGACAGCTAATTTATGTTCAAATGCAAGCTCAATAAACTTAATGGATAGTTTAAATGGCTCTCCTGATGCAGGTGGAACTTGGTCTCCAATTATGACTTCAGGAACAGGAGTATTTGATCCAACAACTGATGCTGCAGGAACTTACACTTACAGTGTTAATGACTGTAATGGATCCCCACAAACAGCAGATATTGTTGTCACTATCATTAGTGCCCCAAACACAGGGGCTGATGGTGCAATTACTTTCTGTCCAGCTGATGCTGCTTCAGATTTATTTACTCAATTAGGAGCAGGTGCTGATGCAGGTGGAATATGGAGTCCTGCTATGACTTCAGGAACAGGAATGTTTGACCCAGCAACTGATGCTGCAGGAACTTACACGTATACCGTAACCAACTCTTGTGGATCATCAAGTAATGATGTTGTAGTAACAATATCTACTAATCCTTCAGCAGGAACTAATGGAACAGCTAATCTATGTACTAACGCTTCTTCAATAAACTTATTAGATAGTTTAGGAGGAACACCTAGTGCTGGAGGAACATGGAGCCCTGCATTAACTTCTGGAACAAGTGTTTTTAACCCTACCACTGATGGTGCAGGAACTTATACTTACAGTATAAACGACTGTTCAGGAAACCCTTTAACTGCTACAGTAATAGTTTCAACAATTCCTGGACCTGATGCAGGGACTAATGGAGCAATCACATTCTGTTCTACTGATGCTGCAACTGATTTATTTACTCAACTTGGTGGCACACCAAACACTGGTGGTTCTTGGTCTCCAACAATGGCCTCAGGAACTGGTGTTTTTAACCCAACAACTGATGCAGCCACAACCTACACTTATACCGTAACCAACTCTTGTGGTTCAGCAAATAGTAATGTTATTGTTACAGTAAATACTTGTACAACTCCTCAAGCTGGCTACACAGTTAGTGATAGTACAATTTGTGAAGGTGATTGTATAACAATTACAGATGCTAGCACAAGCGGATCATCATGGTCTTGGACATTTAATGGAGGAACACCTCCTTCTTCTAATCTTCAAAATCCTGGTACAGTTTGTTATAATGCTGCAGGAACTTACACGATAGAGCAAACGGTTACCAATAGCTTTGGATCAAATACTGCTACATCAACCATTGAAGTTTTTGCAACTCCAATTATCGATGCAGGAATAGATGTTTCCTTAGAACTAGGAGAAAGCACAACATTAGATGCTAGCGGTGCTGGAGTAAATGCTGTTTACACATGGAGCTGGTTAAGTTGTGTAATTTGCCCAACAACTATTACTACACCTGAAGAAACAATTACATATACCGTTACAGCTGTTGATACTAATGGATGTACGGCAACAGATGATGTTACTGTAATTGTAAACTATGACAATGTAATATGGGTTCCTAATATCTTCTCTCCAAATGGTGATGGTAATAATGATTACCTTTTTGTTAGAGGTAAAGGCGTTGAATCTTTTCAGTTTGTTGTTTACAGCAGATGGGGAGAAAAAGTTTTTGAATCAACTAGCTTAACAGATGGTTGGAATGGAAGATTTAGAGGTAAAGACATGAACAAAGCTGTTTTTGTCTACTACTTAAAAGGATTCTTTAAAGACGGTTCTGAATTCAATCAAAAAGGAGACATCACATTAATTAGATAAAATTAGTTAGAGGGTTGAAATTAATTTCAACCCTCACAACCAAAAAACTTAATAAGCTTATGAAAAATCTATATAAAATATTAGCCGTTAGTTTAATCACTTTCAGTTTTCAACTGGCAACAAATAACTGTAATGCCCAGGATATACACTTTACAATGTACGATGCAACTCCAGTTTTATCTAACCCCGCAACAGCAGGTGTATTTAATGGAGATTTTAGAGGGGTACTAAATTATCGTAGCCAATGGTCTAACATTAATGGAGGTTACAAAACTTACTCTGTAAATTTTGATGGAGGTATGTTTAAAAACAAATGGAAAAACGGTTATTTAGGGTACGGCTTATCCGCCTATAAAGATATCGCAGGAACAACAAATTTTGGAACCACTAAAATAAATTTAACCTTATCAAGTGTGCTTTATTTAGATGACAAAAATTCTGCTGCTGTTGGTTTAAGTGTGGATGGGGACAAAACTCTATCGACCCAAATAGTTTAGAATGGGATTCTCAATTTAATGGACAGTCGTTTGACAGGTCTTTAGCATCTAACGAAAGTTACCAATTTGAGAATACCAACTCTTTTGATTTTTCAGCAGGTGTTTTATGGGCTTACGGAACTGGAGCTAAAACACTAAGCTCTCAAGATGAATTTAACACCAAAGTTGGCTTAGCATTTTACCATGTTACCCGACCTAACAACCAATTAGAATTTGGAGACATTGATAAATTATATTCAAAATGGGCTTTTCATTCAGAAACACATATTGGTTTAGCGAATTCTAAACTAGCATTTAGACCAAAAACTATTGTATATGTTCAAGGACCTTCTAAAGAGATTACATTAGGGCTGATGATTAGATACCGTCTTGCCGAAGAATCAAAATACACAGGAATGATGAAAGAAATGGCCATCTCTTTTGGTGGGTATTATCGTTTTGGCGATGCTTTTTCTCCAAGTGTAGAATTTGAATATTCTAGCTTTGCAATTGGTTTTGCATACGATATGAATGTATCAGGTTTAACAGCAGCAACCAATGGCAATGGTGGACCAGAAATTTATCTTAAATTTGTTAACCCTAACCCTTTTAAAAGTGGTAGAGGGACTAAATCAAGTGCTAGATTTAGATAAAATAACCTATTAATTTAAGATCATGAAAAAAAATACTTTTTTAAGTAGCATACTGCTGCTTTTAACTTTTTTGCTTATCAACTTTCAATTGTTAGCCCAAAAAAATGTTGAATTTACAAAGGCTAATTTCAAGAGTGATATTCCTGGCTATAAAACTGCGAGCAAACAATTACAAGAAGCTAATTATAAATATGATGCTAGTATGTATACTGAAGCATTAGAAGATTATTTAACGGTAAATCAGTTTAACCCAAACAATGCAGAATTGAATGGTAAAATTGGTGATTGTTACCTCAGCCTTTCTAAAAATAAAAAAGCATTAGAGCATCTTGAAAAAGCATACCAACTAAACCCCAATTTAGATGGATATTACATTTATCTTTTAGCAAGAGTTTATCATAAGTCTAATCAATTTGATCAAGCAATAAAAAAATATCGCCTATCAAAATCTAAAGCTAGTAAAATGGCTGGTGCTTATATCAACAGCGTTGATAAAAATATTAAAGAAGCAACTTATGGAAAAAAATTAATTCAATCACCAATAAATGTAGAAATAGATAATTTAAGTGACGCTATAAATACAGCTAACCAAGAATATGTACCTGTAATTAATGCAGATGAAACCGAAATGTATTTTACCTCTAGGAGAAAAGAAAATGTTGGTGGAGAAAAAGATCTTGGATTGGGTGATTATTATGAAGACATTTATTTTTCTAAAAAAGAAAATGGAAAATGGACTGAAGCAATAAATTTAGGAGAGCCTGTAAATAGTAACAACCACGATGCCACGGTTAATTTATCATTAGACGGTCAAAAATTATTTTTGTATCGTGACGATAAAAATGGTATTGGGAATATTTATATGGCAGAAAAGAATGGTGATGATTGGCTAGAACCTGTTAAATTACCTGCTCCAATTAATTCTAAAAAAAACAAAGAAACTTCAGCTTGTTTTTCTTTTGATGGAAATACCATTTACTTTGTGAGTAACAGACCTGGTGGTAAAGGCGGAAAAGATATTTATAAATCTACTAAAAATAAAGATGGAGAATGGGGTGATGCAGAAAACTTAGGCTCTACGATCAACACCACAGAAGATGAAGATGCTATTTTTCTACATCCTGATGGAAAAACATTATACTTTAGTTCTAAAGGGCACAATACTATGGGAGGTTATGATGTATTTATGACCGTAAACACTAAAGGAAAATGGAGTACGCCAAAAAACATTGGCTACCCCGTAAATACAGCAGATGATGATGTTTGTTTTGTACTAACTGCTAGTGGAGATTATGGATATTACACCTCTATCAAACCTGAAGGAAAAGGAAAACGAGACATTTATAGAGTTGCATTTTTGGATGAGATTAACAAACCTAAATTAACACTATTAAAAGGCGTTGTATCTGACCGTAAAACAGGAAACAAACTTGTTGCTACAGTAGAAATTTATGACAACACCAATAAAGAACCTGTTGGAACTTTCGAAACCAACAGTGCTACAGGTCGTTTTATGGTTTCGTTACCTGCAGGTAGAGATTATGGTATTAGTGTAAAATCTACAGGATATTTATTTTATTCTGAAAACTTTAATGTACCCGATACTGCAGCATTTCAGGTGGTAGAGAAATTTATTAAATTAGATAAATTAGAAGTAGGTAAAAAAGTAGTGTTAAACAATATTTTTTACGATTACAACAAATCAACTTTACGTGATGCTTCTTTTAATGAATTAGATAAAGTAATAGAATTACTTAATGCAAACCCTAAAATGAAAATTGAATTATCTGCTCATACTGATTCTAGAGGAAGTGATGCTTACAACAAAAATCTATCACAAAAAAGAGCACAATCTTGTGTAGATTATTTGCTAACAAAAGGAATTGCGAAAGAAAGATTAGTTGCAAAAGGTTATGGAGAATCTCAATTAGTAGTTACCGATGATTCTATTGAAAAGCTTAGTTCTGTTGAAGAAAAAGAGGATGGACACCAACGAAATAGAAGAACAGAATTTAAGATATTAGAGAACTAGTAAACAAAAGATTATTCGTCATCAATTGTCATAGCATTAGATTAGATATTACACAACAAAGAGCTCATCTTTGCTGAACAATATTTAAAGATTGACTTTAGTCTTATAACTTATAAAAGAATAATTAAAAGCTGTATTTAAAGCAGTGATAAAAAAATTAAATGGTTGTAAATACTTGTTTTGGTTAGTAGTTTACCATTTTTTTAAGAAGCCGAGTTTTACTCGGCTTCTTTTTGTTTTAAACATTACCGAATACACTTAAAACCTTACCGTTTACACATTTTGCTATCCATTTTAACTATTTATAACTATTTTAGTAGTGCATTAATACTTCTACTATGAAAAAAATCTACTCTCTTCTTATCGTAATATTAATAACCTCTTCGGCTTATAGTCAAACTTATAAACCGATGTTAAAAGAAAGTAAAACTTGGGATGTAAATGTTTATGATACGCCACTCGTGACAGGAGATCCTTATTGTGCTACAACTCACAGTAGAGCATTTTTGCTTGACACATTAGTATCAGGTATTAGTTATTTCAAATTAAATTATTATGATTTAACCCAACAATGTACACCTAATCCTATAGGAGGATATAGCCCTAATCAATACGACACAACATATTACTTCTCTAATATACTACTAAGAGAAGACACCATTGCTAAAAAAGTTTTTGGGAGAGCAATAACTGATACAGCAGATTATTTAATCTATGATTTCTCTGTTAATGTTGGAGACATTATGTATTCATCAGTATGTTTTTCTGATGGAGTAATTTCAAATTACACATATTGCTCTTTTGATTCTACTTATAGCCCTAAAATACTTATTGATAGCATTACACCCTACACTCTATCAAATGGAGAAGTAACACGTGCTTTTTATGGCACACCAATAAACTTCAGTTCTTTCGCCCAGCCGTTTAAAGTAATTGAAGGTATTGGTGGGTATGGCGGTTTCTCAAACCCTTTTTATGAAGATTTTGAAGTTACTCAAGAATTAACCTGTGTTAAAGATTCAGGTGAAATAATCTTTAGTAGTGGAAATTGTGGCTATTTTGTTGGTACAGAAGAGTACAATATAAATAATTTTGATTTCAAAATGTTTCCCAACCCCAATAATGGCAACAACATAACCATAACGGGAGATGAGTTAGAAAAGGTTGAGTTTTACAATATTCATGGTCAGCAAATAAAAAGCATTCTGGTTAAAAATGATAATGCTATCGTCAAATTAAACAACCAACCTAAAGGAATTTACTTTGTTAAAGTTCACTTTAAAAATGGGACAGTAAGTGCTAAGAAATTAATTATTAAGTGATAATAATATTCCCAATAGTTGAGCAGTAGCAAAAGCATCACCTCCGGCTCTATGTCTAGTTTCTTTTGGAATAGGAATATTTAAGCTATCACACAATTTACCTAAGCTGTAAGATTCTTCATTAGGCAAATGTTTTCGGCTTAATTGGATGGTACACACTTTAGGTTCGTTAATATCAAAACCTGCTTTTTGTAGTTCTGCTTTTAAAAACTTGTAATCAAAATCTACATCATGCGCTACAAAAATATTGCCTTTTATTAACTCAGCAATTTGTTCTGCAACCTCAGCAAACTTAGGGGCACCTTTTACCATAGCATTGGTAATTTTTGTCAACTTAGTAACATACCAATCAATATTAGTTTCAGGGTTTATTAAAGTAGAAAATTCATCCACTACTTTTTCACCATCATAAATATAAATGGCAATTTCTATAATTCTACCTTTAATGTGGTTGCCTCCGGTGGCTTCTATATCTACTACTGCGTACACACGGTAAAAGTAACCATTTATGTTATTCTTTTTTTGTCGCCTAGCAAAACTTCTGAACCTTCTACTAAAAACACAGAACTGGGCTGTTTTTTTTGTAGGTGCTTAAAATCGGTTCCATAAACCGCATTAAAATCAATGTTTACCTTATAGTTGTTAAGCGAATACATTTTCCATTCAGGGTGCTCTACTTTAAATTCGTATGATTTTTTGGGGTTTACTTGAATATACCCCCAATAATGCTCGGCAATAAATCGCTCTTCAGAGCCCTCTTTTGACGCAGCCAAATGAGTTGAAGCATTAATAGCAATGTCATTCCATTTACCCGCTAATTTCCATCGATAACTAATATCTAACCCTGTATTAGAAACATTCCAATGATGCTGCATAGGCATAGTAACATAGTTTTCTTTGTATAAACTGCGTGCTATAAATTTAACAATGGGTTTGTCAATTATTTCTTTAATAAAAACTACCCCATGCCTAATTTCATTTTTGATTTTACGTTTTACATAAAACCTCAAATTAACTTGTTCAAAATTAATATGAAACGGAAACTTAATGCCTTTAACTTTTGTATTGATAAATTTAAAACCCACTACACTCACAAAATATTTACCATGCCAACTATCCAATTCTGTTCCTTTAGGCAAGTATTTTAATAAAATTTTAGGATTAACTTCATAATTAATCATTATCAATTTTCTCCACTCTGTTTTTAAGAATACATTTTTCATAGCTATAAAAATTTATGTGCATAATTCTTATTTTGAGGAATTTCACATGTTTTACTTCCAAACAAGCTGTAACGATATTTTGCCATCACATCGTAAAAAAAATCTCTTATAATAGCAGGAATAAAAATGAGGTAATAAAATATTGATATGATTCCTCCTAAGGCTTTTAAAATCTGAAATGATGCAGTAGATTTTGTAAATACTTCATTTCCACTTATAAAAACAACCGAATCTAAATCCCCTGCTAGTTGATACTTTTTCAATAGTTTTTCTCCAATTTCTGATTGTAAAGAAGCAAAACGAAAAAGATCTTTTTTATCTCTTTTGATAACAAACTTTACCCAAAAACTGCAAAAATTGCATTCTCCGTCAAATAGTATAATGTGTTTTTCCATATCTTCATTACGAGCTTGACCCGTAATCTCCTTTTTTAATTATTTCAAATCTATTAAAGCCTTTTCAACATCCTTAAATTCAAATTGAAAACCGTTATCCAATAACCGTTTGGGATAAGCGAATCTACTCTTTAATATGAGTTCCGTTTCTGTTCTCATAAAAAACGAACCTATTTCTAATAATGGTTTTGGAGTTGGAATACCAAAAGGAACATTTAATGAGCTTCGTAACGCTTTCATAAATTCACGATTATTCATATCACTCGGACTTGTGCAATTAACTACTCCATCAAAAGTTTTGTTCGAATGGATAAAATCAATAATTTGTATTAAATCTTTTACGTGTATCCAAGCAAACTTTTGCTGCCCATTACCATGATAACCTCCTAATCCAAACTTAGTTAATCGGGTTAAAACAGGTAATACTCCTTCATTTTCCCCTAACACTAAAGAAATTCGCAAAGCTACCTTTCTTGTTTCTGGTGTTTTGCTTTCAAAAAAGGCTTTCTCCCAAGCTTTTGCAATATTCATAGAAAAATCATCTCCAATCTCCCCATTTTCTTCTGTCATTCGTTTATCAAACGAAGATTTATAAATAGTTGCTGTGCTTGAATTTAACCATAAAGTTGGAGGGTTAGTTAATTGTTCAATTGCCTTTCCTAAAACGGTTGTTGAATCCACTCTTGATGATAAAATTTCTGATTTATTCTTTTCGGTATACCTGCAATCTACCGATTTACCTGTTAAATTGATAATAATTTGTGAACCTTCGATTTTACGAACCCAATCACCTAGTGTTTTTCCATCCCAATGCTGAAAATGAATGTTATGATTTAAACTTGAATTGCCTCTTGTTAAAACAACAACCTCATATCCTTTATTTAAAAAATGGTTAGAAATTGCTTTACCGAGAAACCCGCTTCCACCTGCTATTGTTATTTTCTTTTTCATAATCATTTTGTTTTTTCAAAACTTTCAGTAATTATTGAAAGTTTGTATTAAAAAAATATATTAACGCATAAATTTCATAAATGTTTTTAGAAACCAATTTTCTTCCGACCCACTAATTTTAGACAATGAGCTATCTGCTAATTCAGAAAAAGATTGGATGCTTTTAACTTGTTTTAAAAAGTGTTCTGTCTCTTTTTTATTTGTTGCATCACTTTCTACTTTTTGCAATTCAGACAAAACTTGTATCATCGGATCTAATTCATGCCTTTGTCGCATTTTAATAACCCGTTGAGTAACTTTCCAAATATCTTTTTCCCCTCTAAAAAACTCTTTCCTTTCCCCTGCCTGATATTCTTTATATACCAAACCCCAATCCATTAAACTTCTAATGTTCATGTTGGCATTACCACGCGATATTTTTAAAAGCGCCATCACATCTTCTGCACTTAATAATTCTTCGGTAATTAAAAATAAAGCATGTATTTGAGCCATGGTACGGTTTATTCCCCAATTGGAACCTAAACTTCCCCATTGTTGTATAAATTTTTCTTTGGCTTCTGGTAATTGCATGGTACAAATATATAACAAGTTTTTGAACTTTCAATAAATTTTGAAAGTTTATTTTTTTATGTAACAAAATCTTAATTCAAAAAAAACAGTTAACTTGTCAATTCTAAAACTCGATAGCCTATGTTAGCAAAAACCAATCTCGAAAAAATACTTTTTTTAGACATCGAAACCGTAGCACAACATGCTAATTTTGAAGAACTGAATGAACCCTTTCAAAAACATTGGGAACAAAAAACAAAATTTATTGCTAAAAACGAGGAGTCACCATCAGAAACTTATGGTAGAGCAGGTATTTATGCTGAGTTTGGAAAAATTGTTTGCATCTCTGTAGGAGTTATTCGCATAGAAAATGGAGCTAAAAAATTGCACTTAAAATCATTTTATAACGATGATGAAGCAACATTAATAACTGATTTTTTTGAGATACTTAACAAACACTATAACGGTAAAGATGTTTTATTGTGCGCTCACAATGGTAAAGAATTTGACTTTCCATATATTGCTAGGAGAGCTTTAGTTTTGGGAATCCCTATTCCTGAAATTTTAGATTTAGCAGGCAAAAAACCTTGGGAAGTCAACCATTTAGACACACTTCAACTGTGGAAGTTTGGCGATTACAAACATTACACTTCTTTAAGTTTATTAACCACCATTTTTAACATCCCTACTCCAAAAGATGATATTGACGGTAGTATGGTAAATGAAGTTTATTGGAAAAACAACGATTTAAAGCGTATCGCTATTTATTGCGAAAAAGATGTTGTTGCGCTTACTCAACTTTTTTTACGTTTTAGAAATGAGGACTTAATATCAAACGAAAACCTTCATTTTTCTATTCAATAATTATGAAAAAAATAATTCTATATTCTTGCTTAATCTTTACTTTTTTTGCTTGCGAAAACGATAAAAACGAGTTTTATCAAAGCATCATCAAAATAGAAGAAGGAGATATCAGAGGCTTAACTATTGGGTGCGATTTACTTACTGTAAAAGCACAAGAAAAGGACAGCTTTTTAATCGACCAAATGGACGATTATTTATACTATGATTATGAAATAAATATGGGAAATAGCTATACCGTTTCTTACGATTTTAGTCCTCAAAATACACTTTACGAAATTGAACTCACCACCTACCTTGACGCAACAAAAGATGCCGACCAATTATTTAACGATTTCTCAACTTATTTTAACACCAATTATGGTAAAATGAAAATGGCTAAAGATGGCTTTAACACTTGGATAAACACAAAAAATGAATTAAATAAAAATATCGAATTTGCGCTGATTAATAAAAGCGAATCTTATGGTATAATTGTCATCAAAATAAGAGACCTAAACAATTAAGTTACAGCTAGTAAAAGATATGCTTTATCCTACAAAACATTTTAATCATCTAATCACTAAGCATCTAATTGCGTGTTTGCTTGTTTTCTGCTGCTAGAAAATGTAATTTTATTGCCCTTGTAAAAAACTATTTAAATAGTATGAGCGAAAGAAAATTATTAGAGGTAAAAAATCTTGTTACTGAATTCCGCACAGATGGTGAAACGGTAAAAGCTGTAAATGATGTATCTTTTACACTAAACAAAGGCGAAACCATTGGTATTGTTGGAGAATCAGGTTCAGGAAAATCTGTTACATCATTATCTACTATGCGTTTAATTCCTAACCCTCCGGGTAGAATTGCTAGTGGAGAAATTTTATTTCATGATAATGGAACTATTGTAGATTTAGTACAAGCTACAGAAAAAGAGATGAGAGATTTTAGAGGTAATGATATCGCAATGATTTTTCAAGAACCAATGACTTCTTTAAACCCTGTTTACACCTGTGGTGACCAAGTTGCTGAAGCTATTATTTTACATCAAAATTTAAACAAAAAAGAAGCGAAAGCGTTAACGATAGAATTATTTACTCAAGTAGAATTACCAAGACCTGCTGATATGTATGATGCTTATCCGCATCAAATTTCTGGAGGTCAAAAACAACGTGTAATGATTGCAATGGCAATGTCTTGCAATCCATCCATATTGATTGCTGATGAGCCTACAACAGCATTAGATGTTACCGTACAAAAAACCATATTAGAATTGATGATGCAATTGCAGCAGAAAAATGATATGGGAATTTTATTTATTACGCACGATTTAGGTGTTATTGCAGAATTGGCCGACAAAGTGGTAGTGATGTACAAAGGTAAAATTGTTGAACAAGGTACTGTATTAGATATTTTTACCAACCCTCAACATCCTTATACGAAAGGATTATTAGCTTGTCGCCCGCCATTACACAGAAGATTAACTTTGTTACCAACGGTAGCCGACTTTATGAGTGTAGATGAAAATGGTGTAATGCATGAAACCAATAAATCTGTTGAAGAAGTAACAAGCAGTTTAGTTATTTCTCCTGCAGAAACTGCAGCAAAACATAAAGAGCTTTATGCTAGAGAGCCAGTTTTAACCATCAATAATTTAAAAACTTATTTTCCCATTAATAAAGGTTTATTTGGAAAAGTAACCGATTACGTAAGAGCTGTTGATGATGTTTCTTTTGAGGTTTACCCTGGAGAAACTCTTGGTTTAGTTGGCGAATCTGGTTGTGGAAAAACAACTTTAGGAAGAACAATTTTAAAATTAGTTGAACCTACAGCTGGGCAAATAATTTTTGAAGGTGATGATTTAACTCATCTTGGCGCAAAAGAAATGCGTGATTACAGAAAAAAATTACAAATTATTTTTCAAGATCCATACTCTTCTTTAAATCCTAGAATTACTATTGGAGAAGCAATTATGGAGCCCATGCGCGTGCATAATGTTTTTGCCAATGATACTGAAAGAAAGGCTCGTGTACTCGAATTATTAAAACGAGTTAGTCTTTTAGAAGAACATTTTTATAGATACCCTCATGAATTTTCTGGTGGTCAACGACAACGTATTTGTATTGCTCGTTCATTGGCATTAAAACCTAAATTTATTATTTGTGATGAATCTGTTTCGGCATTAGATGTTTCGGTACAAGCACAAGTTTTAAACTTATTAAATGAGCTAAAAGCTGAATTTCAATTTACCTATATCTTTATCTCTCACGATTTATCAGTTGTTAAATTTATGAGCGACAGAATGATAGTAATGCAAGAAGGTAAAATTGTTGAAATGGGATTAGCTGATGAAATTTATGCCAATCCAAAAACGGAATATACCAAATCATTAATTAATGCTATCCCTAAAGGAGAAGTAGAAGACATTAAAGCTTCTTTAGAAAAGAAAAAAGCTAGAAGAGCAGTAACAGCATAATTATAAGATGGCGAAAACAAAGATAAAAAAAGCTTGGTTTTGTCAAGATTGTGGTGCTCAATACCCAAAATGGGTAGGGAAATGTAATGCTTGTAGCAAATGGAACACCATTGTTGAAGAGGTAATTAGTAAACCCGATGTTAATGATGTAAAAGCTACATTCAAAACCCAACGTACCAGCAAACCTTCTCAAATTGAAAACATTCAGCTATCTGATGTTCCAAGAATAAAATTACCCGGAACAGAATTAAACCGAGTTTTAGGTGGTGGTTTGGTTCCTGGATCTTTAGTACTTTTTGGTGGTTCTCCCGGAATTGGAAAATCTACTTTAATGCTACAAATGTCTTTACGCTTAAAAGGACAAAAAATATTATATGTTTCTGGCGAAGAAAGTGAGCAACAAATTAAAATGCGTGCCGATAGAATTGGCAACAAAAATATTGACTGCTACATTTTAACAGAAACATCTACCCAACGAATTTTTCATCACATCAAAGAGTTACAACCTGATGTATTAGTTATAGATTCCATACAAACCTTACAAACCGAGAGTATCGATTCTTCTCCTGGAAGTATTTCACAAGTAAGAGAATGTACCTCAGAATTGATGCGCTACGCTAAAGAAACTAATACTCCTGTGTTTTTAATAGGTCACATTACCAAAGAAGGTAGTATTGCTGGCCCTAAAATATTAGAGCACATGGTGGATGTGGTTTTGCAATTTGAAGGTGATCGCAATCACATTTATCGTTTATTACGTTCTATCAAAAACAGATTTGGATCTACTAACGAGTTAGGAATTTACGAAATGCATGGCGCTGGATTAAGAGAGGTAGATAATCCTTCAGAAATATTAATTAGCAACAAAGAAGAACAGTTAAGTGGAACTGCTATTGCAGCAACGATGGAAGGTAACAGACCTTTATTAATAGAAATACAAGCTTTGGTTAGCTCTGCAGCTTACGGCACACCGCAGCGATCTACAACTGGTTTTGATGCAAAAAGGTTAAACATGTTGCTAGCCGTTTTAGAAAAAAGATGTGGCTTTAGATTAGGTGCTAAAGATGTGTTTTTAAATGTTGCTGGAGGATTAAAAGTAAGCGACCCTTCAGTAGATTTAGCGGTAATTACTGCTATTTTATCTTCGGGTGAAGATATTCACGTACCTACCAATATTTGTTTTACAGCAGAGGTAGGTTTATCAGGAGAGATAAGGCCTATTAGCCATATCGACCACCGTATTGTTGAAGCCGAAAAATTAGGTTTTGAAGTGATTTACATTTCTAAATACAACAAAAAAGGAATTAGTGCTAAACACAAGATCAAAATAGTTTACGTTAGCAGAATTGAAGAAGTATTTACAAGTTTGTTTGGGTAAAACTTTTCTCACAAAAAAAAATCCTTTAACTTAAAAAAAGCTAAAGGATTAAATATAGTTCTAATTAATATTTATTTTGTATCAAACAAGCCGTTCAATTCAGCATCAATAGCCTGTACAATCTGGCCTAAATCTTCTGCACTTTCAGAAAAATTATTGGTATCCACATCAACAATAATCATCTTACCTTGATCGTAAGTAGAAATCCAAGCTTCGTAACGCTCATTCAATCTTTTTAAATAATCAATACGAATACTTTCTTCATAATCTCTACCTCTTTTTTGTATTTGATTTACCAATGTAGGAACCGAAGCTCTTAAGTAAATTAAAATATCTGGTGGATTAATAAAAGTTTCTTGTAATTTAAATAATGAAAAATAAGTTTCAAAATCTCTAGTAGTCATCAAACCCATAGAGTGTAAATTGGGAGCAAAAATATAAGCATCCTCATACAAGGTTCTATCTTGAATTACATTTTTTTTGCTTTCTCTAATTTCTTGGATTTTACTAATTCTGCTCGTCATGTAATACACCTGCAAGTTAAATGACCAACGTTGCATATCATCATAAAAATCATTTAAATAAGGGTTTTCATCCACATCTTCAAAATGCGCATCCCAATTGTAATGTTTTGATAATAAAGTTGTTAAGGTGGTTTTACCCGAACCTATATTTCCTGCTACAGCAATTAACATAATTCAATTTTTTAGATAAAAATAAAAGTACAAAAAGTAAAGGACTAACTACCCTAAAAAATATATTTTCTACAAAGATTTTACTTGATGATTTTATCAATCAATAACTCGTGGTTATCGGTCACTACAAAAATGTGCTCATTTTCTATTCTTACTCTCGTAACATTATCATACCTTTCTGGAGCATAAATTTGCTGTTCTAACGTAAAAAAATCATAGGTTTCTACCTGCTTATTTGCATTTACATAAACAATATACTTCTCTTTTACTTGAAAAGCTTTTAACCCTTTTATAGGTATCGTTTTTAGATAAGAACCATAAATATCAAAAACTAAAATACCGTTTTCAGGGTCGTTTAAGTACACTTGATTGTTGTACTCTACCACATAATTTGGTCTAATATTAATGTTTAACAAGTTGGATAAATTACCTGAAGAATTTACAGGATTTAAAGCTCTTGTTAATCTTACCAACTCAAACTGAATAAAATTAAAATACCAAAATCCATTGTTGTAAGACTTACAAGCCAACGATGTTTCGCTAGAATTAATATCCGACAAATCAATCTCTTCACTTGTTGGAGAAAGTGTATTATCTAAAATAATAATATTGGCAAAATCTTGAAAAAACACCATTACTTTGTAAGGGTTAGTAACATCCACATTCGCAATTGTGCCAATTACGTTGTTACTATAAATGCAAATTAATTCTCCTTCTATGGTGTATTTTTTGATTTCATTATCCAACACCTCATAATAATTTCCAAATTGATCGGTAACCAATAATTTACCTTCAAATTTTATCGTTTCTGTTTGAGAAAAGGCTTGACTAGAAATTAATAAGAATAATATGAGTGTGATTTTTTTCATTGATACCAAATTAAGCTAAAATTATACCATTTTAAGTATCTCTTCAACAATTTTTCTGTTGTTAGCTAATCGAGGGATTTTATGCTGACCGCCCATCTTGTTATGTTTATTTAACCATTGATCAAAACTACCCTTAGGCAATACAACTAATTCGGGTAAACCTAAAAGAAGATCATGCTGCCTTTTAGCTTCATAATCTGCATTCGCTTTTTTGAGCTCGTCATCCAACAAATGAACAAATAGATTCACATCTTCAGGCTCTTTTAAAAACTCAACTAACCATTGATGTTTACCTGATTGATTATTTTTTAGGTAAACAGGAGCTGCTGTATATTCTTTTATTTGTGCACTTGTTTTTTCACAAACAACTGACAATGCTTTTTCTGCTTGTTCAATTACCAATTCCTCACCAAAGGCATTGATAAAATGTTTTACCCTTCCAACCACTTTAATTCTAAACGGGTTTAAAGAAGTAAATCTTATGGTATCCCCCATTTTATAGCGCCATAAACCTGTATTGGTAGAAATTACCAATTCGTACACGTTATTCAACTCCACGCCTTCAAGAGCAACTACTCGGTTATCTTTTTGATCTATAAATTCATAAAAGATACCGTAATCTAACATCAACAACATCTCCTCTACCCCACTCTGATCTTGCAGTCCAAAAAAGCCTTCGGTAGCATTAAAATTCTCGTAAAAATTCAATTGATTTCCTGGAGCAATTTGTTGATACTGTTCTTTATAGGGAGAAAAATTAACCCCGCCATGCATAAACAATTCTAAATTTGGCCAAACATCAAAAATATTATCGGTTTTATGATTTTCTAAAATTTTACGAATCAACACCAACACCCAAGATGGTACTCCCGAAATATTAGAAACATCCTCTTTAGCTGTAGATATTGCCATTTTTTCTATCTTATCTTCCCAATCATCCATCAGGGCAATTTTCATTTTAGGCACTCTTCGTTGCTCTACCCAAACAGGAAAATTTTTCATAATAATGGCAGACAAATCACCATAATACGACCCTGTATTCAGCTTATTTAATTTGGTGCTCCCTCCTACAACCAAAGTCTTTCCTAATATTAGTTTTGATTTAGGGTGGTTGTTATGATAAATGGCCAACAAATCTTTTCCACCTTTATAATGACAATCCATCAACGCCTCTTTACTTACAGGAATTAATTTACTTTTACTTGTTGTTCCTGATGATTTTGCGAACCATTTAATATCTGAATGCCACAAAATATTTTTTTGTCCTTCGCGTATTTTTTGAATTTCAGGAGCCAAGCTATCATAATCTTGCATAGGCACATTTCGTACAAAATCTTGATAATTATTAATGTGCTGGTAATCGTGTTTTTTTCCCCACTCCGTATTTTTAGCTTTATCAATTAAAGTCGCAAAAACATCTTGCTGAACTTCAATGGGATATTTCATAAACAACTCCATTTGATGGATGCGTTTTTTGATAATCCACGAAAAAACTGAATTGATTATTTCCATTTACCTAAGTTACAAGTTTGTAAAGTTACAAGATTACTTTTTCATTTATTCTTTTTAATATTAAAACAACTCATCCGACCACATGTAGCCAATTGTTTAAAGTGGTCGGATGAGGTTTTATTTTCTTCTTTTAATTTTTAACAGCTAAGTTTACTAACTTGCAACTTTAAAACTATTGTAGATGAAAATTACCGGACAGCTTAGAAAAATGCACGCTCAATTGGACGAAAAAATTCAATATCAATTACCTATGGGTGATGAGTTGGTAAATATGAACGACCTTATTGGCAAAGAGATAACATTGAATTATGAGCACCGAATAGAATGCTTAAAATGCGGAAGAGAAACCGTAAAATCATTTAACCAAGGTTTTTGTTACCCTTGTTTTAGAGATGCTCCTGAAGCAGCAGATTGGATTATACACCCAGAAAGATCTCAAGCTCATTTAGGTATTGAAGATAGAGATTTAGAATACGAAAAAAAGGTTCAATTAAAACCTCATGTCGTTTATTTATCATTAACAAGTGGAGTAAAAGTAGGTGTTACTAGAGATACTCAAATACCAACCCGATGGATAGATCAAGGCGCTGTTAAAGCAATTAAGTTAGCAGAAACGCCTAATCGATATTTGGCAGGGATGATAGAGGTAAGCTTAAAAGATCATATGGCAGACAAAACCAATTGGCGTAAAATGCTAATGAATGTTTTTCCTGAAGTAGATTTGATTGAAGAAAAACAAAAAACAAAAACATTATTAGCCGAAGAATACCATCAATATATCTGTAAAACTGATGAAATTATTGACCTCAACTTTCCCGTTACTGAATATCCTCTTAAAGTAAAAAGTATTGGATTTGATAAAGTACCCGATTTTACAGGAATCTTAAAAGGAATTAAAGGTCAATACTTATTCTTTGAAAATGGAATTGTAATGAACATCCGTAAACACGGTGGATATATTGTATCTTTATCTTACTAAAATCTGAATTATGAAAAATTTATTAATTATTTTTCTAACAACAGTTTCAACGGGACTAAATGCTCAAAATTACGGATTAATTCAAGCAACCGAAATTGCGAGTATGCCAACACCTACTTCTAACAACGCAGTTGTTGGAGGGTGGGCAAACGATACTGCTTATGTTTATTCTTTTGGAGGGATTGACAACACTAAAATATGGTCGGGCATTAATAAAAAATCATTTAGATATAATACTGTTACAGATATTTGGGATACCATACCCGACTTACCGAATACCAACGCAGTAATTGCTGCTGGAGCAAGTTATGTAGACAGCATTACATTATGGGAGGTTATCAAGTACTCTCTAATGGCAACGAAATTTCATCAAACATTGTAAATCGTTTTGATCCAAGAACTAATACTTATTTAAGTGATGGTGCTGCTATTCCGATTCCTATTGACGATCATGTGCAAGCTGTTTGGAATGATAGTTTAATATATGTGATTACAGGATGGAGCAATACCGGAAACGTACCTAATGTTCAAATTTATGACCCTGCAAATGATAATTGGTTAACAGGCACTTCGGTACCTAACGACAATACATATAAAGCATTTGGTGCAACAGGTATTATTATCAATAATAAAATTTACTACCATGGTGGTGCTGTATCAAGCGGGAACTTCCCTGGTCAAACAAATTTAAGAGTCGGACAAATCGATCCTAATGATCCTACACAAATATCATGGTCATCAACTTGGGTTACCAACTATATTTCATACCGTGCAATTGCACTTTTTGATTCATGGACCAATCTACCTGTTTTTGTTGGAGGATCAGACAACACTTATAACTATAATGGAGTTGCTTACAATGGCGCAGGAGGAGTATCTCCGAAAAGTTTTAGTATTGGTTTTGATAATTCACAATCTCTACCATTAGGATATGGAAAAGCAAGAAACTCGGTAACCCTAAAAAACAACCCCATAAATGACAGCTTACTTCCAATGGATTTAAGAGGTGTTGCCTTTCCGTATTCTCAATTTAGTTATATCACTGGAGGAATGCTCAGAAACCAAGCCGTAAGTAACAAAACATTTCGTATTGAATTTCTTCATACCACAAAAATTAAAGAACATCAACAAAATGTAGAATTTAGTATCTACCCCAATCCAACATCAGAAAATCTTAACCTTGTTTTTGATAAATCAGAAAATAGAACAATTACTTTAATTGACATTTTAGGAAAAACAGTTTATCAAACAAAAAGTAACGAGAACAAATTACAAATAGATGTATCCAACTATCCTAAAGGGGTTTACTTTGTGCAAGTTAAAACCGAAAAGGATGTTAGCGCTTTAAAAATTGTGGTAGAGTAATATTCCCTCTTGGAGAAGAGGGCTAGGGAGATTGATTAATCATCAATTCATCCAACCAATTATTATGAAACAAAAATGAAGAATCTAAGCCAATAGATTCTTCATTTTATTTTATAATTCCGCTAAAGCTGAAATAAAATTATCATTCAGAATGACAAACTAATTAGTCGAACCTTACCAACTCCATTTTTGCTTACAAGATAAAAGTTGAATTACAAAATTAATAAGGCAAGAAAATGATTTTTCAAATTCTTCTTTGAGTTGTTTCATCATTTTCTTTAAGTT
>Ga0256845_1001038_pt1 | contig 23705 bp, 18 predicted proteins | sample RiftiametaG_FD_189101 | JGI IMG/M metagenome (GOLD analysis project Ga0256845, IMG submission 189101) | Tube worm associated microbial communities from hydrothermal vent at the East Pacific Rise, Pacific Ocean - Riftia | ecosystem: Host-associated > Annelida > Integument > Unclassified ... | reverse complement strand
ATCTCAGAGAGAACGCTGACCTCATGTGTCATCGGCGAAGCACACGATCACTTGGGCTCGCTCTCGAGACAAGCCGAACGTGCGACTCGCCGAGGTTCGCGATCGATGGGACCTCGCGCGAAAACCCGCCGCGATGGGCTTTGTGCGCCTCAAAATCCCTCGTATCGGTCCCCCTGAGTCGGTGACGAATTATAGATGTGATGCGGGATCTCGTCGCCCATGCTCACCGCTTAGAGCGGTGCTCGTCTCGCTCTGTTCGGGTACCTGCTACTCTGGGTCGCCGATGAAGCTCTACGACGAACTCGCGAATTGGTGGCATTTGCTCTCTCCGCCCGAGGAGTACGCCGAGGAGGCGGCGATCTTCGACCGGCTCCTGCGGGCTTCGCTCACGGGTTCGCAGCGCACGCTCTTGGAGATCGGCTCGGGAGGGGGTAATAACGCCTCTCACCTCAAATCGGGATGGCAGATGACCTTGGTGGATCTGGCGGCGGGCATGCTCGCTCAGAGCCAAAAACTCAATCCTGAGTGCGAGCACCACCTCGGCGATATGCGCGACGTCCGGCTCGGGCGGACCTTTGACGCGGTTTTTATCCACGACGCGATCTGCTACATGACGACGGTCCAGGACCTGCAAAGGGCGATCGAGACCGCGTATATCCATACTCGTCCCGGGGGGGTGTTTATGGTGGTGCCCGACCACACAAAAGAGAACTACCAGCCGAGTACCGCGAGCGGCGGCAGCGACAGCGATGCGGACGGGCGGGCTGTGCGGTATCTCGAGTGGGATGTCGATCCAGACCCCGACGATACGACGACGATCGTGCACTACGCCTACCTGTTGCGGCAGGCGGACGGCCAGGTGAGGGTCGAGCACGATAGCCGGCATTACGGGCTCTTCTCGCGGCAGGTATGGCTGGATGCGCTGACCGCCGCGGGCTTTTTGGAGGCCCAGAGGATCGTTGTCGAGCACAGCGAGCTCGAGCCTGGCAGTTACCAGGTCTTTATCGGGACTAAGCCTGAGGATGCGCCCACGAGCTAGAACGCCGCCTTCTTGCCGTCGGCTCCCATCTGTTCTTCGAGAGGGACTATCATCGGCGCATGCGCAGCCCCAGCCACGCTTTTGTCCCCGGTCTTGTCGCGCTCTCGCTGGCGCTCATCGGCTGCGTTGGCGACGATCCGCAGAGTAGCGAAGCGGGCAGCGGATCGAGTCCTGGATCGAGTTCTGGTGCGAGTTCTGGATCGAGCGGCGGGCCGACGACGTCGAGCACATCGACTGGCGAGAGCGAATCGGGCGAGAGCGAATCGGGCGAGACCGACTCGCCACCGACTTACACCATCGGTGGCGCTGTGCAGGGGCTTGTTGGCGCTGGCCTGCGCTTGGGGAATATCGACGGGCAGACCCTCGAAATCGCGGCAGATGGCCCCTTCACCTTCGAACTGGCGGTCATGGACAGCGAGGACTACGGGGTTAGCATAGAGGTCGGGCCGCAGGTACCGGATCAAATATGCACAGTGTCGGCGGCCAGCGGCACCCTCGCTGGGTCGGATGTGCAGGACGTACTTGTGCGCTGTCAAACGCCGATTCGCCATGTGCTGGTGATCGGCATCGACGGGCTAGGGGGTGCCTATTTGGGGGATATCGAGACCCCCGTGCTGGACGCCCTAGCGGCGGATAGTGTCGCGACGATGGCGATGCAAAACGCTTTGCCGACCATGAGCGCGCCCAATTGGATGTCGATGATCGCGGGCTCCAGCCCCGACCAGCACGGGGTGCTCAGCAATGGTTGGTCGCCGGGAGATTCTCAGCCGACGCCGACCTTTTTTGCGGTTGTACGCGAGCAGCTGCCAGGTGCGAAGATCGGCATTTTTCACGATTGGGGAGCCTTTGAGGAGTTGGTCGAGCCTGGGGTCGCGACGCATATCGAGAGTCCCGGCGACGAGCACGAAACCATGGTCGCGGCGCTCGCCTGGATGAAGGCAGAGCGGCCTGAGCTGCTCTTTGTGCATCTGGATCACGTGGATCATGCAGGTCATCTTCACGGCTGGGGTGGCGATGATTACGTCGATGCGGTGGAGTTTGCCGATGTACTGGTAGGGGATGCGCTCGCAGCCCTAGAGGTCGCTGGCATGCTGCCCTATACGGCGATTTTGGTGAGTGCGGATCACGGCGGTGATGGCCTCTCGCATGGCGATGATACGTCCTTGGAGCGGCCGATCCCGCTTATTTTTCGGGCCCCGCAGGTCTCCGAGACCGCGGTCACGCGGGAGCTTCGCATCTTTGATATCGCGCCGACGGTTGTGGCGCTTTTTGGTCTTCAGGCGCCCTCTTCGTGGATCGGACGGCCGATCGTCGAGGGCCTTGTGGGCGCCGAGCTGCCCCTAGGTCCCCAGGCATCGGCGGATGTCGTCGCTGTTATGGAGTACGAATGGCGTTATGATGATAAGGGCAGCGGCGCCCTTGCGGATGTGTCGATCTGGCGACCGTTGCCGCCGCCCGGATATGTCGCTCTGGGGGACGTTGTCGTCGGCGGCCATTCGCCGCCAGTAAGCTCAGCGCTGGTCGTCCGCGACGAGCCGGGCACGACCGCGAGGCCGCTCGGGTACGAGCGTATTTGGGACGATCGGGGCAGTTTTGGGGATCATGATGTAGCTATTTGGAGCCCGATTGCGCCGCTCGGCTTTGTCTGTTTGGGGGACGTCGCGGCGCAGCTCTACGACAGCGAGCCATCGCCGGAGATCATGCGCTGCCTACATCGTGATCGGCTGCTTTGGGGGGTCCGGGCGCAGACCTGGAGCGACGAAGGTTCGGGGGCTTGGGAGGATCTGGGGCTGTGGACCTGTGGGGCCGGCGAGCGCGGCGGGTCTGCTGCAAATACCTTCATCGCCCGGCGACACCACGATGATCCGGGCTATCCTAAGTGTTGGGTGATCGCAGATTAGACCCGAGCGCCGCTTCGATATCGACGAAGTGGCGCAGGTGGGCGTGGTAGTCTTCGCCATGATCTCCGTTCCGATCGAGAATGCTCGAAGCTTTCGCGGTACATGTACGCTCAAGGCCGCGAGCTGGGTCGCGATGTCTCTTGTGATGGTCGCGCAGCTGGCGTGTTCGGGCGAGAGCGAGGCCAAGCGCTTGGGGGTAGGGGATGCGTTCGCCCGCTGTGTGACCCTTCGGCAGGCGAGCTACCTCGAGCATGGGGCCAAAGAGGGTGCGTCCGCGGGGTCTTTTGAGCGCGTGCTCGAGGCTGAGCAGATCGCCCAAAGTGTATCGATATGGGTGTCCCCCGAGGGCCTGGATGTGGCCGCCGAGAATTGGCGCCGCCGCCTTCTCGAGGCGACGAGTACCGCAGAGCAAGCAAAGCGTCTGGCTCATTGCGATCGCACACTCGTCTGTGCGCCCATGCAGCTCAACAGCGCTGGCTTGGGACCCCTTGCGGGCGCAGGAAGCGAGGTGCAGGCTCAGGCGGGGGCACTCAGGGCCTGCGCCCGGGAGTTGCGGGCGCTCGGGGCGTTTCGCGAGCAAGTCCAGAACTCTGTCGAGGGTATACTCTCGAGTGGGGATTTGGCACCGCTGCACTCGATCGCAGAGGTGTTGCCGCTCCTGTTGCCAGAGGGCCCGACAGGCCTAGATTCCCCGAGTCTTGGCGGTCTTCGGATCACCGAGAGCGCAATCTTTCGCGCTTGGGTCGGCTTTGATCCCAAGCGCTGCCCCGACGCCACGAGTAAAGATCCGCGGGAGTGCGAGGGGCTTGTTTTGGAGTCTGTCACCTGGAGCGGCGAGCAGGCGAGCCGCAGGCTCGACAGACCCGAGGGGCTGATTGTTTGGCAGGACCTGACGATCGACGAGCAGGGCCAGGTGATTGCCTACAGCACCTGCCGGCCGTCAAAGAAAGACCCCGTGGCAACCTGTATGCTTCGACAGGGCATGGGGGGTGCAGGTGAGAGCGTCGCGCTGAATCTGCGTATTCGTAGCGAGCAAAAAGAGGCCCTGCGCGACGGTACTGTCAGTCTCGACGAACTCGCACCAAAGGCTCCCAAATGGGCCGTAACGGCGCTCTCTAGTTTTTCTCGGGTGATCCCGGAGGTCGCCATTTCGGCAGATTCGGGCGATGTAAAATGGAGGGAGGAGGGCGAAATAGCCTGGACACCGCGCGTGGGCGACCCGCAAAAGGGGCGACGCTTTGCGATCATTTCGCGACAGGGCACGCTGCTGCTCCTGCGCGAGGGGCCCTTGGCCGAGCGCTCTGCGCGGCTCGTGCGATTGCCGGAGGAATCCATCGTCGGTGCTAGGTTGCGTGTGCTCTCGCCATCGCGGCTCGCGATCACGGGCGGCCCACGGCGGGCTGGGCTGCCCGCCTGGGTCGTGATCTCTGATGATGCTGGCGAGACCTGGGCCGGGCGCTAGGTGCCCGGCCTGCCGATTACGAGAGTCCCTCGGCGCGCAGCATGCTCTGCACCGAGGGGCGCCCGAGCATGGTCTTGCCGAGCTGCGTGAGCTTGGGAAGAGTGTGCATATCAAAGCCTGTAGCCTCGGCCCACCTGTACATTACAAAGAGATAGGGATCCGCGAGACTAAAGCGTTCGCCCAGAAGGTAGGGGCCCTGTAACAGTGTTTCTAGGTGCGTTAGCGCCTTGAGAAAGCGAGCCCGTGCGCCGATAACAAAGGCCTCGTGGGCCTTCTCGGTTTCGACATAGCGCTGCGGAAAGTACATCTGAGAGACCGGCGGATGTGCGGTTGAGTTGGCGAAGGCGAGGGCCTCGTAGACACGTGCGCGGTCGATGGGTGAGTCGGGCACAAGCTTGGCGTTTGGCCTGAGAGCGGCCAGGTAGGTGTCGATGCCGAGTTGTTCGGTGATCGCCAGGCCGCTTTCTTTGACCTGCAACGCCGGCACCTTGCCCAAGGGGCTGGCCTCCAGGAGTTGGGCCCGGGTCTCGGGGCTCGAGACGCAGATCTGATGCTCCAAGTCGAGTTCATGCAGGAGGATATGGGGTCCCATGGAGCAGGAGCCGTGGATCGTATACAGTGTGAGCATATTCGCTTCTTTCATCGGATGTGGAGGCGTCGGTGACAGAGCCAGCTTGGGGTAGAAAGCCCATCAACACGAATAAGATCTTGGTATAGTCGGAATCGACATGAGTAATGACCTGGATCTCAACCTCTTGAGGGCGTTAAATGCGTTGCTTCTGACCCAAAGCGTCTCGGCTTCGGCGCGGCGTCTTGGGGTGACCCAGCCGGCGATGAGCGCTTCTCTAAGACGTCTGCGCCTCCATTTTGGCGATCCGATCTTGGTTCGGCGGGGCAATCAGATGCTGCCGACACCGCTGGCGGAGCGCCTCTTATCTTCGGTTGGCGAGGCGATGGAGGCGGTGCGACGAGCGTTACGCCCCGAGGATGCCGAGTTTGAGCCCGGTGATCGAGCGATGAGCGTATGCATCGCGACCACGGACGATGTCATCTGCGTGCTCGGTCCGGCGCTGATGCAGTATTTTAAGAAGCGAGCACCCGGCGTCCGATTGTCGATGCAGACGCTCAATTCACGTTACAATCTGAGCGCGCTAGAACTCGGCGAGGTCGATGTGGCGATCACCGTCGATTGGCAGGCTCCAGAGCAACTCCGGCGTCGTCCGCTCTACGTCGATAAATTTGTCGTCGTACTGCCAAAGCAACACCCGATGGCGGCGCAGCGGCTCACTGCGCGGCGATTTGCGGCCAGCAAACATTTGCTTGTAGCGCCCTTTGGTGGCAAGACTGGGCCTCTCGACAAGGCCCTCGCAAAGTGTGGACTCGCCCGCGAGATCACGCTTTGCGTCCCCAATTTTGCCCTGGTACCAGTGTTGCTGAGGGATCGTCCCGAGCTAGTCTGCACAATGCCCGAACTCGCAGCTAGGCGTCTCTTTGCCGACCAGGAGGTAGTATTGCAGCGGCCGCCCTTTCAGCTCGATCCCCTGCGATTTGAGGTCTACTGGCATCTGCGATCGCAACGTGATCCGGTGCATCGATGGATCCGCGGGGCGCTGGTGGAGGTCAGCGCGGCCCTTACATGACGGTTGCCAAGGCTTTAGCTACGGGCGGCGTAGGCGAGCAGGCCAGCGCGGAGGATCGCCAAGCAGCGGTGCAGTTTTTCGGTGTTGAGCACGTAGGCGATGCGGACTTGGTTTCGCCCTTTTCCGGGGGTCGCATAAAAACCCTCGGCGGGCGCCATCATCAGGGTCTCGCCGTCGAGATCAAAGGAGCGCAGGAGGAAGATGCAGAAGTCCTGGGCATCGTCGACGGGCAGATCGGCGATCAGATAGAACGCACCGGCGGGCCGCGGACAGGAGACGCCGGGGATGGCGTTGAGGCCACTGACGAGCAGATCGCGGCGCTCCCGGTAAGCGTCGATCATGCCGCGCATGTCGGCTTCCGGGGTGTTTAAGGCCGCAGCAGCAGCGAATTGATCGACCGTCGGCGGTGATAGGCGAGCCTGGGCAAAGCAGAGGCAGGCGTTGTAAAAATCGGGGTTGCGGGTGATCAGGCAGCCGATCCGCACGCCGCAGCCGGAGTAGCGCTTGGAGACGGAGTCGATGACGACGACGTGGTCTTCGAGGCCGGGGACCCCGAGGATCGATGGCGCGACTGCAGGCGGCTCGTCCTTGGCGGGCGGGACCTCGGGGTAGACAAACTCGCGGTACACCTCGTCGACGATCAGGAAGATGCCGTGTTCGACACAGACTTGGCCGAGCTCCCGCAACTCTTCGTGGCTGAGCACCATGCCGGTGGGGTTGCCGGGCGTTGGCACGACCAGCGCTCGCACCTTGGGACCGATGGCCTCACGCACACGCGATGCGGGCAGGCGAAAGTCCTCGCTCGCGTGGGTGGTCACAGGCACGACCTCGACGCCGAGCATGTGGGCGAACCCGTGGTAGTTGGTGTAGTAGGGCTCGATTACCAGGAGTTGGTCGCCGGGATCACAGGCGGTGGCGATCGCGAAGAGCAGTGCCTCGGAGCCGCCGACGGTGACGAGGATCTGGTCGGCACGGATCGCCGCACCGGCGACATCGAGGCGGTTGTAGTAGCTCGCGAGCGCCTCGCGGTAGTCGAGAAAACCCTGCGAGGGCGCGTAGGCGACGACCGGCTCATTAAACGCGCGGTAGGCCTCGAGCATCGGTGCGACGGTCGGTAGATCCGGCTGGCCGATGTTGAGGTGGTGTACGTGCACGCCCCGTGCCCGAGCAAAGTCGGCGTGGGGCATGAGACGACGGATCGGGGAGGCGGGCGCGTTGGCACCGCGACAGGAGAGGCCGATGGATCGCATGGTGAGAGCGCAAGGATGGGGCCCGAAGGGATCGTCCGCCTAGTCCTGATCTCTGATGGCAGGGCGTTTAGTCCGGGGATCGGAGCCGATGACAAAACGGGCTGGATCGCGTCTCAGAGCTTGCTTAGGGCCCTTTACCACCGTTGGCGCGTTGTTCGGGGACTCGCTTGGGTCTGCCCCGGCGATCGCGAGGGCGGGCGCGATCTCCAGCGCCCTGCGGAGGTCGCCGGAGTCGCGGGCTTCGTCTGGTTCGTCTGGTTCGTTTGGTTCGTCTGCTTTGGGGTCATGCTCTGACGCAGGCGCTACCAGGTCGCGGACTCATTCGTTTCGATCGGCGACACGAGGTTGCTCGCGGGAAGAGACGATGATCTCGTGGTTGTCCTCCCAGTCGGGCCAGTTGGGGACATCGATCGCGATACGTGCGGACCATTCGAGCTGGTTGTCTACGGTCATGAACGATGGAGGGGCGTCCTCTGGGATCACAAAGCTCTGTTTAAAGAGCGCTCGATGCCCTTTTCGGAGCTGGATCGGGCCGGAGATCCTCTGCTCCTGGGAGGAGCGGATGCTCGTGTACCTGGTGGTCGTGCTGTTTTTGCCGGAACTCGTGGTGTGGAGGACAATCTCCTCCGCGACTAGCTGGGTAACGATGTTGTTGATCTCGCCGGACTTGCGGGGGGTGAAGGTGGTTGTGATCTCGACAGTATCGCCGCCCCTGGGAGCGCTCGGGCTGTGGCTTACGGCGACGTGTCCGAGACTTGACGACGCGACCAGGTTTCGCAAATCAGTGAGGAGACAGATCATTCCTAGAAAGATCAAAAAACCAGAAACGAAGATGCCGGAGCCGTATGAGTCGAGATCGGTGATGACGAAGTAGAGCAAACTTCCGCCCATGGCCAAAAGCACGAGGCCGAGGAGCGAGGCCTTGGTCAGCCTGGTGCGGGCGATCGTCGGTGTGTGGCCCTTTGGGTGGTAGGTGCTGGCATTGGGCCCCGGTAGCACGAGAAATTTCGATTTGTGGGTTGGGTCGAGCGCCCATGGGATGTCGATCGCGACCTGGATGTACCAATCGACGTTTAGCTTATCCCCGTGGTAGGTGACCGGCCCCTGCGGGATCTGGAAGGAAAAGGGCAATGTCTTGGTCTCGCCAGCCGTGAAGGAGCCGCATTTGGTCGTGGTGGTATCGACATTCGAGCTGCTGAGGTTGCCGGCCCCGTGAGCGACAAAGATCAGCTTTACGATGATTCCGTTACATTTGCAGTCCTCCTTGGCCCGGATCTCGATCGAGCCCGATATGGTTTCGCCGGTCCACCAGGTGAGATCATTGCGGTCAAACCTCAGGGAAAAAGAATCAAAATTAGACAATGCCATTCACCTCGATGCTTTGGAGTCAACTCCAGAGTTCGAAGAGGATAGCGTGAACGTTGTTGCGGTGACGAGGTATGCAAGTCCCGAAGCGAGGGCGGACGGCTCGCGGTTCTGGCCGCCGGGCTGCGCCGTGGTCGATGGCGGATCAGTATCGCCCGCTGAGGTTTTTTCGGCTGGGTAGCCGGGCCGTCGGAGGCTCAGAAAATGATCGCGACGCCGTCGTGGGTCGGGCGCAGGGCGAGCTTCTTGGCCTTGCGCTGCTTGACGATTTTGGCGAGGTAAAGGCCGCTGTAGATCAGCACGAGACCACCGTAGACCGTGAGCACGTAGCCGCCTGTGTAGAAATTCTTGCTCTTGTCGCTGGCGTCTGGTGCGGCCAGGTCTTTCTCTTTTTTGGCGAACACAAGGAGCGCGATGCCGCCGCCCAGGGCAGCAGCGCCGGTGGCCAGCGCTGTGCTGCCGAGGATCAGCTGGCGGCGGTCGGTCTTCTTGAGCTGGCGCTTGCGATCCTCGAGTTCGGCGATGCGCTGGTCGATGATCAGCCCGGTGTCGCCGTCGGCCTCGGGACGGTAGGCTTTGTAGCGCTCGAGCGCGTCGCCGATGTGTCCCTGGGCCTCGGCGACGACAGCCAGGTTGTAGGTCATCGGTGCCCATTCGGGGGCGAAGAAAGCCGCCCGCTTAAACTCGGACTCGGCCTTGCCGTAGGCACTTGCATTGAAATGATCATAGGCCTTGCCGAGGTGCAGCATCGCCTGCTCGGGCAGCTCGCCGCCGCTGGTTACTGCGTGCACGGCTTGGCCCAGGGTGTGCGCCGAGGCGGATGCAGGGGTCGATCGCAGGCCTAGGGCGGTGGCGCAGGCGAGGGCTACGGTGACGCTTTGAATGGAGCGATGAGAGTGAGGCATGGGTCTCGCTTTAGGAGGGATCGGCGTTGGGCTCGATCACGTAGGAATGCGTGGTCCGGGCCCAGCGGCTGAGGGGAATCGTGCTCAGCTCTTGGCTGAGTTTGGCGGCGTAGTCGGCCCCGACGACGGCGCCCTGGGGACGCAGGCGCTTGAAGTCGGCTTCGTCGGTGAAGGCGAAGATCACGAGGGTTTCGAGGGCGCGCACGCCGGGCTCGCGGAGTGCTGCGATCAGGGGCTCGGTGCCGATCGGTGGCAGCTGCAGGGAGCCGCCGTTGATCTGCGGGAGAGGCAGATCGGGGCCGGGCCAGAGCACGCCGCCCGGTCCGTCCTCTTCGAGGTAGATCACGATCAGGGTGACCGGTTGGCTGGCGCGGATCTCGAGGGAGAGCGCTTGTCCCTCCTGGAGGACCATGGGCGCGTTGATCTCGAGGTCGAGGCTCTGCGCCTGGTGTTCGTTGCGTTTGAAGGTGAAGGCGTAGGCCTGCGGCGTCGACCACTGGATGACGTCGAGCTGCTTGGCGTCGCCCGATCGACCCGCGTTGGCGCCGATGCCCGCGTGGCCACCGGAGCCCCGAATTTCGCCGCTGGCGGTGCGCAGCAGCCTGCGCTCGCCGGCGCCGACGCGCACGGAGGAGACGATGACGTCGCCGCAGGGACCCCGGGTATCGGCCCGCAGCAGCTCCGTATTTTGCACGCTGTATTCGGCGTGCACCGAGCGACCGTAGCGGGCGCTCAGCCCCAGCAAGTCACGGTAGCCGGCGGCGAGTGTCGTCATATCGTCGAGCGCGACCTCGTAGTGCTTGTCGTACTCGGCGGGTGAGCGGCGGGTCTCGACTTCGCAGCCCGGGGCTAGGGCATCGGCGATGGTCCAGCCGCCGCTGTTTGAGATCTGGACCGCACGGCCGAGTAGCCCTTCGGGGTCGCCGAGTGGTTCGAGTAAAAAGTGGGTATCGGCGGTGAATGAGCCGACTTGGCCCATGACCGCGTCATCGGCCTCGGGCACCGCCAAGAAGCCCTTTTTTGTACAACCCGCGGCGGTGATGAGCACAGCCCCGAGCGTGAGAACGAGATCGCGAAGACGGATGGATCGCAGCCTGTGCATGGCGATGTCTCTCTTCTCTCAGCGGGCGTAGCCCCAGCCGATGATCAGCTGGTCGGGATCGCCGACTTTGGAGCCGAGCGAGAGCTCGGGGTGTTGCTCGCGGTTGTCGCGTTTGGCCTCGCGGCTGACCCGTGGGGAGATCCAGTCGTGCAGCTCTTTGAGGGAGATCTGGCCGTCGCCATCGATGTCGGCCGCGCCAGTGCCCAGGGCCTCGAGCAGATGGCTGGTGAAGAGCCCGCCCTGGCCATCGGCAGCGGGCCCTGAGATCTCAGCGCCGGTCGAGGCCGAGAAGAGTGTGACCCGGCCCTTTGCTTTGGTCTTGGCGACGCGAACCAGCGGGCGGGTGCCCTTGGGCAGCACCGAGCGGCCACCGGCGCCCGAGAAGCAGGAGTCGGCGAAGGCGATGACCTCCTTGGCGCGTGTCTGCTCGAGCTTGTCGACGACGTCGCGCATCTGCAGGGCGGTGTCGGCGAGATAATTCGGATCGCCGTCGTAGGGCACGATGTACGAGGTGCCCTTGGTGGGCTCGGGCGCTCCGTGGCCGCTGTAAAAAAAGTACACGCGGCCGCCGGGGGGCACGTTGGCGGCGAGCCAGCGCAGCTCCTTGGTGATGTCGGAGCGGCTCGCACGTTCGTCGAGCAATACCCGGAGGTTCTCGGCGGGCATGCCAAAGGTTGTGCGCATCACCTCGGCGAAGCGCTCGGCGTCGATCCTGGCCCCGGTGGCCGCGGGCACGTCGCGGTAATTTTCGATGCCGATCACGAGGGCGTAGGAGGTCGGCTGCGGACTGGCTGTGAGGAATTTGGGGTCGCTCTTGCTCGGGCGTTTTGAGCCGCGATCGTCGGCGCTGCGAAGGGGCTTTGAGCTGGGCTTTGAGCTGAGCTTTGAGGGGCTTTGCCGGCGTTCGCTCGTGCGGGCGGGGGTGGTGCCGTTGCTCAGCAGGCCCTCGGGGAGGATCAGCGCGGGCAACTCCCCCGGGGGGGTAATGACGGCGAGGTCTTTGCTCGAGCCCGCGCAGGCGTTGAGGAGCGGCGCGGTGAGCAGAGCGGTGAGCAGGGCGGCAAGGCTTGGCCGCAGGTGTTTAATTGCAAATAGAGTCCGGCTCGGCGACATCGGGGTCCCTCCGTGGCGAAGTTCGCGGAGCCGCCTATACCACTAGTCAGCGCATCACTGAGCTGTCTCTTAGGACGGCGCTTGAGCAGGCAGAAAAATCTCTGCGAGCAAGCAGCGGGCTGAGCCACCGCCGACCGCTTCGACGGTGGGGATCGCGACCGGCAAGAGGGCGCTCTGTCGCTCGAGAGATCGGCGCTGGGCGGGCAGCAAGGCCGCGAGCGCGGTGGTCGAGAGTACCAGTAGGGGAGAGCCGTTGCGGTTGACGAGCTGCAGCATGTTGCCGGCAAAGGCGTCCAGTTGTTCGGCGGTCAGTTCGATCACAGGCCCGCGCTCATGGAGGGCCGCTGCGACCGTGTGCCGTTCGCGCGTGGGGATCTGCGAGAGCCCGCAGAGCGAGATGCCAGCGGCGAGGCTGAGCAGCACATTGGTGTGGTAGATCGCGGCGTTGGAGAGATCCTGTGCGCCGAAGAGCACGAGTTCGAGATTGTGCGTTGCAGCCCAGGCCGCGGCGAGGTTGGCATCGGTGCGCGGCGATCGACAGGCGAAGACCCGGCGCCGATCGGGGGTGTCGATCACGAGGCTGCCGGTGCCCTCGAGCGCTCGACCGGCGGCGGCTTCGTGGCTCCAGTCGACAACTTCGCTCACCTGAAAGCGATCGCGGAGGCTGGCGATGAGGTCTCTGCGGATCTCAGCGCGGCGGCTCGGCGTCGCCATTGGATAGATGAACACACGGCCGTCTCTGTGCGTGCTCAGCCAGTTGTTGACGAAGGGCGCGTCGGGGCGGGGCGGGGTCGGCGTGTCCTGCCAGAGTTCGACGTGCACACCGGCATCGACGAGCGCACCGGCCATCACTTCGATCTCACGGCGGGCCGTGCTCGCGACTCCCGTGGGATCGGTGGGGCGGCGGACAAAGGCGTTGCTCTCTGCAGTCTCGGCGTTAAAGCCGAAGGCGGCGGGCAGCAGCATAATTACGGCGTTTGCGAAGGGCTGCACGGGGTTCATGGCGCGAATGCGGGGACTCTACACCCTCGTTGCCGAAGCGTGATGTGCATAGTTGTTCGCGCTTGCGGCCGCGGCCGCAGAGGCCTAGCGTACTTGGCATGGTGTCTTTGCGAGTGTGCTTCGGTGGGTTTGCGTGCCTCCTTGCCGGCGTGCTCGGCTGTGGTGATGACGCTGCCGGCAGTGGATCCTCGAGCGGTGACTCGGCGACTTCGGGGGGCTCCGCGAGTAGCTCCAGCGGCTCCGGTGGGGGGGAGAGCGAGAGCGACAGTGAAGGCGAGACCAGTACCGGCGGCGAGGGCTCGGCGTTGCCCGGGATCTACGGGGTGCCAAACCTCGACGACGACGACAAAGACGGCCAAATCGATTGGCGGCAGGGGATCTTCGCCGGCGACAACGATCTGGCGAACTTTTCCCTACCCAAAGGGTACGTCGATGAGCTGGCCGCAGACGATCGCGTCGAGCTGACCCTGAGCGGCGAAGTCGACTACGTGCGCCTGTGGATGGACGATGAAGTCGCCCTGGGCGAGCGCGACGGCGAGGTCCTGACGACGCTCACCCTGAGTGCCGCAGATGCCGCAGAAACAACGTTTAAAGTTGAATTTGGCGACTTTATGCGCGGCGCAACGATGCATGTGCGCCGCCTCAGCAGCGCCGACGACGAGCTCCGTCAGGACGACGTCGAACTCTGGTCGGCGCCGATGTTGGTCAATCACCACCTGCAAAATGCGGAGTACGTGTGGGCGGTGAAGGCGAATTCCAACACCTCGATGACCACTACGATCGCCGAGGTCGTCGGCGATCGTTTTGTGCTCGTGCAGAGTTCCGATGTGTGGATCCAAGACGAACTCGAGTGGGCTTTGGCGACCGCTCCGGGACAGCGATTAAACATCGCCATGGATTCGATCCGCGACCGCCCCCTGGATGCCTACGTCAAGGGTTTAAAGGCACCCGATGTGCAGCCGATGACCTGGGGCGACCCCAAGGAAGAGACCACCGAGGACAAGTTTGGCAACATGGAGGTCACGCCGCCGCACAGCGCCGGGGGTACCGACTATCCCTTCGGTCGCATCTATTACGGTGGCGGAGCGAGCTGTGGGCCAAATCCCCAGATTCGGGCCCACCTCGATCGCCAGCGGGTGCAGGAGCCGATCGAGGTCGACACTTGTTGGCTCTGCGTCGGTCACGTCGACGAGTTCATCTCGTTTATCCCGGCTCCAAATTCGGACAAGGGATTTAAGTTGCTGATCGCCGACGTCGACGCGGCCTACGCGGTGCTCGAGGCGCAGCCGCCTGGGACCGCGTTGCCGCGCTACCAGAGCACCCACGGGTACGGCACGATCGGTGCGATCGTCGACGACCAGGCCCTGCGCGCGCTCAACCACGACCTCCAGGCTGACCGCATCGATCCGGTTCGCGAGCAGCTCATGGCCGAGCTCGATCTCGACGAATCTGATGTCGTGCGCATGCCGGCGCTCTTCGAGCGGATCTGGGGCTGCGCCTACAAGGACAACGCTGTGGCGGCCCTGATCCCGGGCATGCTGAACCTGACAGTCGTCAATTTTGCCGGCGAACCGATGCGGATCTTTGTCTCGGATCCCTTCTTGCGCAGCGACGAGGGGAGCCAGGGCGGGGATCCCTTGATCGCGAATTTTAAGGCCGTGCTGCCCCCCGAGTACGAGATCCACTTTGTCGACGATTGGTACACCTATCACGTCGCGATCGGCGAGGTGCACTGCGGCATGAACGTCGCCCGTTCGCCGAGCGGCGATTGGTGGACCCAGGCACGCCACCTCTTTTCGGATCTCTAGAGGACAACCCCCATGGATCGAACCACGCGCATGTCTCCCCTGCTCCTGTCGTTTTCGTGGCTCCTGCTGGGCGCCTGCGATAGCGGCGAGCCCCGTGATCCCGAGCCGCGCAGCGACGATGCGTCGGAGCTGGTGATGCCGATGGCCGCCCCCGAAGGTGCGGGTGCGGCCGGTATTGGCGAGGTGGGAGCGGAGGCGGATTCGGAGCCCGCGCCCGTCCGCGAGGGCGAGGCGCTGCAGGATTTTTTGCGGATGCTGGAGCCGGTCTCGACCCGCGCTGGGCACCTCCGATTTACCGCTCCCGAGGTCGCGACGCCCGAGGCGACGCAGATCTTCGCCGCTCGTCTGGTGGTTGCAGCGGTCCCGCAGGGGCAGCGTCTGGCGCTTGCCGAGGTGCTGCATCGGAGCGGCGGCGATTGGTCGGCCGCGAGTTTGCTGCAGCTGGGGCTCGAGGAGGATCCGCAGGTGCGGGCGATCCTCGTCGGTACTCTGGCGAAGGCGCCGACGGAGGCCGCGCGCAGGGGTCTTGTGCGTGGTCTTGCCGATCCTGATCCGCAGGTCCGTCGCGCGGCCTGCGAGCTCGCGGGTGTTGCGGCGGCGGCCGGTGGTGACGACTCGGTACGGGCATCGCTCCTGGCCGCGCTCACCGACGACGATGCCGCGGTCCGCGGGGCGGCGGCCAGGGCCCAGGGGCTGCTCGGTCAGAGCACGAGCTTTGCGGCCGTCATGTCCGGACTGGCAGATGTCGACGCCGAGGTCCGACTGCAGAGCTTACGGGCCTTGCAGCGGATCGACAGAGCCCGTGCGGCTGCGCTGCCGGAGGTCGCGGCCTTGGCTGCAGACGCGGAGGATGCTCGGGTCAAGCGGGTGGCGACGCAGCTTCGCGCCGAGGTCCATCCCTAGCGTCTGTGGGGGCTAGCCCTTGGCCAACCACTGGCGCGTGAAGTCGGTGGTATCGCGGTAGCTGGCCCGGATTTCGTCGACGAGCGTGCGCTCGATCTTGCCGCCGATCAGCGGGATTCGGCAGGTGCATTCGCCGTCAAAAATCCGCCGCACCTGCTCGGGGCCAAGCACCTCGAGGCGGTAGACCCCGCGGGTGGTCAGCTTGTCCGCTGCGAAACCGGGGATCGTCTCGACTTGGATGCGATTGTCGCGGGCGGTGAAGGTGTTGTTTTCGGTGTAGCGGATCGCCCCCTTGATCAATTTTTTGATGAGTTTTGGAGCTTCGCGCTGGGGGGTGAGGATCTGTCGCCGTCGGATCACCAGCGAATCGCCCTCGCCCTCGCGCGTGCACTCGAGGAGTTGGCGGCCGATCCGAAGGTGGCGAAAGAGCGCTTCGTTGTAGGCATCATCGAAGAACACCTCCCAGTAGTGCTCGGCGGTGGTTTTGAAGTCATCGGTGATCGTGTACTGCATGGCGTCAGGGCCAGGTCACCATATTTTCGCGCTGAGGTCACGTGACGGTTGCCAGTGGATCGTCGGGGGCGATGCTGAGCGGTGGCCTGCCGATGCGCGTCGATGCGGACACGCAATGCGCGCGAGCGGAGCGTCTGTGGGTGACAGCATTCACGTCCGGCAGGCGTCCGAGCGTGCGATGCTTGTCGGCGCCGGATGATCGGAGAGAAGCTCGCGGATCGCTACCAGGTGCTCGCCGAGATCGGCAAGGGCGGTATGGGGGTGGTCTATCGGGCTCGGGATCGGGTGCTCGGCCGGGACGTCGCGATCAAGGTGATCTCGAGCGCCGGCAACGTCACCGATCAGACGGAGCAGCGATTCCGCGGCGAGGCGCAGACAGTCGCCCAGCTCGATCATCCGTCGATCATCTCGATCTACGACTTTGGTCGTTATCGGGGCTCGCTGTTTTATGTGATGCCGATGATCGAGGGTGTCTCCCTCGCAGACCTGATCCGGCGTCACGAGATCGGCGCGGCCGAGGTCATCGAGATCGGTACTCAAGTCGCAGAGGCGCTCGCCTATACGCATGCCCGGTCGATCGTGCACCGCGACATCAAGCCCGAGAACATCATGGTCACCCGCGAGGGCACCCAGCTGCGGGTGACGGTGATGGACTTCGGCCTGGCCATGAGCGCCAACGATGACGCGCTGACCAAGACCGGCGTGTTGATCGGTACGGTGACCTATCTCAGCCCGGAGCAGGTCGCTGGCAAGGTCGCCGACGCGGCCTCGGATGTCTATTCGTTTGGCACTGCGCTCTACGAGAGTTTGGCCAACGAGGCTCCCTTTGTCGGTGAGAGCCAGGCGGTGCTCTACCGGATCGTGCACGAATTTCCGCGGGCGCTCGGTGAGCGGGGTGTCGTTGTCGATGCCGATCTGGAGGCGTTGATCATGAGCTGCCTGGCGAAGGTGCCCGGCGATCGACCGGCCTCGATGGCGGCGATTGCCCGGATCCTTCGCCAGCTGAAGGTCCGTCACGAGAGCGGTGACGTCGGCGAGATCACCAAAATCGTCGCTCCCCTGCGACCGAGCACCAGTCCCTTTGTCGGTCGTCAGGCCGAGCTCTCAGAGCTGCAGCAGCGCCTCAACCGGACGATCGACGGCGAGGGGCATGTTGTCGTCGTGGGGGGTGATGTCGGTGTCGGCAAGACCCGGCTCTTGGGGGAGCTATCTTCGCTGGCTCGGGCGCGGGGCGTCACGGTGTTGCAGGGCAACTTGGCCGAGCAGGTTGGTGCCTTCCCCTACTTCGGGTTTTGCGAGGTCTTGGTCGACTTTTTTAAGGGCCAGACAACGGGCACCGAGAGACCGCTGCCGGACCTCAGCGACCTCGCGCCCGATCTGGTCGCGCTCTTCCCGACGCTCGGTGAGATCGAAGTGCTGCGGCAGGCTGCGGGCGGCGGGCCAGCTGTCGATGCGACGCGTGGGCGGGTGCTCGACAATCGGATTCAGCTCTTTGAGACCTTGGCGCGGGCGTTGGTGCGGTTGACCGTGGCGGGGCCCTTGGTCCTGGTCTTTGAGGATTTGCACGCCGCGGGCGCGTCGATCGAGGCGCTGCAATACATCGTCCGTCGGCTGAGCGCGACGCCGGCGTTGATCGTCGCGACCTACCGAACGAGCGAGGTCGACAAGGCCCATCCGCTCACCCGACTCATCGACGAACTGCGGGGCTCTCGACGCTTCGAAATTCTCGATCTCAAGCCGCTCACGCGGGCCCTGCACGGCGAGTTACTGGCGGCGCTGTTTGGTGAAACCTCGATCTCGGAGGCGGTCGCCGAGCGCCTCTTTGAGGCGACCGAGGGCAACCCCTTATTCACCAAAGAGGTGGTGCACGCGTTACTCGCGGACAAGGGGGAGACCGCTGCGGATACGCTCTTGATGCTCCGTCCGAGCCAACTCTCGCGGGCCCTGCCGGCGACGATCCAGCAGGCGGTCGACCGCCGGATCTCGAGCTTGGCCGACGAGCAGCGGGAGGTCCTGGCGGTCGCGTCGGTGCTCGGCCGCAGTTTTGATGTCCGTGATCTCGAGCGCCTCGTAGGTGATGCGGATGGGCTCGACGAGGCGCTCGATCGCCTGATCGACGGGGCTTTGCTCGAGGAGGAGCGCCGCTCCCGGGGCGACCGGCTCTCTTTTGTCAGCGCTGTCGTCCGCGAGGTCCTCTACGCCCAGATCCCGCGTCGGCGTCGAAGGGGCCTGCACCGGCGTCTCGCCGAGCATCTCGAGCGGCGCTATGAGGGTCGTTTGGAGCGGGTCTACGCCCAGCTGCTGCACCACTTTGCCGAGGGCGATGTGCCCGAGCGTTCGGTCTTTTACGGGATCCGCGAGGCAAAGCACTCGCTCGAGGCGTTTAGCTCGGAGGAGGCGATCCGGGCCTGCCGGACCGCGCTCGAGTTCCTGGATGACGACTGGGAGGGTGATCCCGAAGCTGGGGGCGAGCTGCACGAGTTGCTCGCGCGGGCCTATCAAATGAGCGGCGATCTGGGTTCGGCGCTGCGCGAGGTCGAGGCCTCGATCGCCGTCTACCACCGGCAAGGGCTCGCCGAGGCCGAAGTGCGGGCGCTGCTTTTTGCGGCTCGTACTGCCTGGCACGCACGGCGGACGGCCGACACTCGGCGCTGGGTTGAGCTTGGCATCGATGCCGCTCGGGTTGCCGAGTGCGGCGATGCGCTCGGTCAGCTGCTCGCCCTGGCCGCGACTTTGGCGGGACTGCGGGGCGAGAATGATCTGGCGACGGAGCTTCTCCAAGAGGCCGACGCGCTCGACCGAAAACCCGACAAGGAGGGGCCTACCCAGCACTCTGGCGGACGTTTAGTGGTGGCTCTCGCGTCGCCCTCGGTCGCCTCTGAGCCGGCCGCGATGCAGTCGCAGGAGGACGTCGAGGTCCTCGCGAACATCTTTGAGACGCTCCTGGTTACCGATGACGATGGTCACCTCCTGCCCTGGTTGGCAGAGCGTTGGGAGCCGGGCGCCGACGATTGTTCGTTCCGCTTTACGCTGCGCGAAGACGTCTGTTTTCACGACGGTCATCGCCTTAGCGCAGACGATGTGATCGCCTCGTTGGAACGACTGATCCGGTTGCACGCTGGGGCCCTGCCGTTGGCGGTCGCTGATGTCGAGGGCGTCGATGAATTTCTCGCGGGTGCAGCCTCGCGGGTTCGGGGCATCACGGCGATCGAGGCGGGTGTTCTCGAGATCAAGCTGGGGGCGCCGCTGCCGATCTACCCGGTGCTGCTGGCGAGCCCGCTGGCGGCGATCACCAGAATCTCTGATAAGGCGGCCTCCGGGGGAGAACTGGCCAAAGGGACAGGTCCGTTTAAGTTGGCGAATCTCGGTGTTCGTTCGACCCTGATCGAGCGTTTTGACGGCTACTGGCGCCAGGCACCGGCTTATGTCGACGCGATCGATTTTCGCTTCATCGAAAGCACGCGGGCGATGACTGCGGGACTGCAGCGGCGCGAACTCGACATCATCCGCATCCTCAGCAACGAGGACATCGAGGAGGAAGTCGGGTCCCCTGGATCGCTCGGGACGTTGGTCGAAGGCCCGGTCAAGTTGACCTACTTCGCGCTCTTTAGCGGCGCAGAAGGTTCGCTCTGCCGGCGCCGCGAGGTCCGTCAGGTGCTCTCGCGGGCGGTGCCGGTACAAGAGCTCGTCTGGCGGGAACTCGGGCGTTTTGCGGTGCCCGCCGCGGGACTCATGCCTTCGGGCATTCTCGGCTACGATCCCGGACGGCGGAGGGAGTGGGTGGACACCACACGGGGCAGGGCGCTGCTGCAGGAGGCCGGTATTTTGCCGGGCACGGTTCTGTGCGTACTGGTCTTTCCGGTGATCATCGAGCGTTACGGCGCGTTCTTTGACGCGGTCTGCGAGCGTTGGGCAGCGCTCGGCTTTACGATCGAGGTCCAGAGGATCGACATGGGCACCTTCCTCGCCACCGGCGAGCTGCCGGAGGGCGCCGACGTGGTGATGCTCCGTTGGGGCGCCGACTACGATGATCCTGACGACTTCACCTACGGCAATTTTCACTCCCGGGGCGGCCGTTGGCGGGCCTTTTTTTGCTCCGAGGAGGCGGACCTGTTGCTCGAGCGCGGTCGCTGCGAGAGCGAGCCTGCGACTCGCGAACGTTGCTACCGGGAATTTGAGGATCTGCTCGAGCGGGAGGGCGCCGTATTGCCGCTTTTTCACGCGGTCGACTCGCGAATCGCCGGACCCGAGGTGAGGGGCATGCGGCTCTCGGGCAGCCCGCCCTTTGTCAATTACGCGAGGCTCAGCAAGGAGGCCGTGCGACGCCGGCGGAGCGAGCCTCAGGCTTCGGTGCTGCGGATCCCGATGCGGGGTGCGGTTCGGACTCTCGACCCGCTGCGGGGCGCCTATGCGGAGTGTCACGAGGTGCTCTCGGTGGTCTTTGAGTCGTTGACACGGCGCGTCGCCGGGGCCCAAATCGTGCCCTGGCTGGCGGAGTCGATCGAGTCCCAGGACGGCGGCCATAGCTACCGGATCCGCCTCCGCCGTGACATCACCTTCCACGACGGTCGACGCATGAGCGCCCGCGACGTCCGTTACTCCTTCGAGCGCATGCTCCGGCGGGCGGACGCGACCTCGCGTTGGCTTTACGCGCCGATTGTCGGTGCGCAGGAGCTTTTGACCGGGGAGGCGACCGAGCTTCGCGGGTTGCAGATCCACTCCGACTACGAGCTGACGATCGAACTCCTGCGGCCCTTGGTCTACTTCCCCGGCATGCTCTCGCACAGTGTCTGCGCGATCATCCCGGAGGGCGCCGATCGTCAGGGCGATCGCTGGCGGGACAGCCCGACCGGGACCGGTCCCTTTCGCGTCGTCCGCTTTGATCCGGGTCGCCGTCTAGAGCTCGAGCGGGCGCCGGGGTATTGGCGGCCGGGCTATCCGCGAAGCCGCTCGCTGATCTTTGAGTTTGGAATCTCGCCAGCTGAGATCGCCAGCGGCTTTGAGGGGGGGCGCTACGCGATCGCGGGCGAGATGATGCCGGCGGATGTCGAGCGTCTGCGTTGCGATCCGACCTACGCCTCCGGGTACCGCGAGGCGCCGGCCTGTGCGACGTATTTTATCGCCTGCAATACCCGTCGCGGGCCGCTCGCCGACATCCAACTTCGTCGCCAAATCGCCGCGGTGATCGACACACCGCGCTTCGCGAGGCAGGCGCTCGGTCGTCTCGAGGAGCCTGCTGGGGGGCTGATCCCGCCGGGTCTGCTGGGTTACGAGGCTGAACGCGGGGCTCCTGCCGGCAGGCTCGATACCCCGAAGGCGGCTAGCCGCGATGTAGAGCTGGTCTGCATGGTGCACTCGGTTTTTCTCAGTGCGTATCGGGCCTATTTTACTCGGATCAGTGATGCCCTTCGGGCGCTCGGGATCCGCCTCCGGGTGATCGAGGGCGTGGGCGACCTCTACGAGATGCCCGATTCGGAGCAGACCCTGGATCTCGTGATCACACGCTGGTTCGCGGACTACCCGGATGCGCACACCTTTTGCGGCATGTTGCACACACGAGAGGGCATCTTCGGTCGATTCGCCGGCTCTGAGCAGTTTGACAGGTTGCTAGAAAAGGGACAGGTGACCGTCGATCCGCAGGTTCGGCACGGGATCTACCGCCAGCTCGAAGAGATCATCGCCGAGGAAGTGTGCATGATCCCCCTCTTTCACCCACAGAGCTACCGCTTTGCGCGTCCCGAGATCGATGGCCTGGAGATCGGTCATGACGGCCCGATGGTGCCCTACGAGGTGCTCTCGATAAACGGTGACGAAGACTAAGGGCGAGCCCTTCGCCGCGAGCTTCGCGTGCAGAACGTCTTTGCGTATATGAATATAGGTACAATGAGCATGGTGCGAATCGCGGTTGCGGTGTACCTATTTCACGAGCGGTGACGTTTTTGCGAGGCTCGTAATGTCGGTTGTGCGCATCGGTGGGCGATGTTAGACCTCTCGCTTGGGGTTGGATGCGGAGGACTCTGGTGGTACATATGGAGCGCGAAGCGCAGCCTGCGTGATGCATGGAGATTAGAGGTAGTAATGACAAATCGGCCTGATGGTGTGATGAAGACGATGGCGATCCCCGAAGAAGAGCCCAGGGCGCAGGAGGAGGTCGAGGAGCCAAAACGGGCGTTCAAGACGATGGCGATCCCCGAGGAGGAGCCAAAGGACAGCACGCAGGAGACGCAAGAGCCGAAGCGGGCGTTTAAGACGATGGCGATCCCCGAGGAGGAGCCAAAGGACAGCACAACGATGGAGCCGTCCAAGCGGGCGATGCGGATTGACAAGACGTTGGCGATCCCCGAGGAGGAGGAGGCTGGTACCGCGGTGGAAGGTGCCGATGCCGAGCCGTCTCCGCTGACGCCTTTTGGCGATAAGTGAGCTGATATGTTACTCATCGCGGGCGGTGCGCTCGATCCCCATACTCAGCGTATCGCCCGTTTGGCACGATTGCGCGGTCTGCCGCATCGCGCGGTGCTGGTCGGGCCTGAGCACAGCCCGCGGGTGAGCTATACGGTGCCTTCCGGGCAACTGTGCATCGACGGTGAGTTTTTCAGCCCCACCGCTCTCTGGCTGCGCCACGATGTCTTCGCGGCGATCGCCGATCCGCGGCCAGCGGTGTTACGGAGGGCTCTGGCGTGGACCGAGGCGATCCGAGGGTTTGCTCTGCTGTGTCCGACGATTCGTTGGGCCAATCGCGGGGCCTCTTTGCGGCGGGTCAACAAGGTCGAACAGCTGGCTCGGGCAGCGGAGGTTGGCCTGCGGATCCCCAAGACCCGGGTGAGCAATGACCTGCCGAGCTTGGTGGCCGAAGCGGCGTCATGGGTAGCCAAACCGGTGGCGGGCGGCAGTCTCTGCATGGCGATGCAGGAGCTGCTTGGCGGCCTCCACGAGGATGGAGGGGCCGCTCCGCAACCGGCGTTTGTGCAGGAGCGCTTGAGAGGGCCCGAGGTGCGAGCCTATGTGGTTGGCGAAGAGCTGTATTGCTGGGAGATCTTGACGGATGTCCTGGACCATCGCGCAGATCCCGACTGTTGTGTGCGCCGGGCAGAGCTTCCGGCCAAGGAGGCGGAGCTGCTGCTCCGACTCGCAGGACGGCTGGGGCTCACGCTTGCGGCTGCCGACTTTAAGCGGGATCCCGCAACCGGTGAACTCGTTTTTTTAGAGATCAACAGCCAACCGATGTGGACTGCCTACGATCAAGACTGCAGAGGGGCGCTCAGCGAGGCGATCCTGGACTGGTTGGTGGGACCCTCAACGGGGGGCACGCCGGCGAATCCACAGACCAAGCATGAAGAGTAGGACAGCTTCGCCAAAGGGTGGATCTGTGCTGATTCGGCAGCCGCTCTCTTGGGCGTCGTAGAGTTGGTTGCCTTCGATATCGTAGAGCGCTCCCCCTTCGCACCGGATGCTCTGGAATTCGTAGGGATCTGACTCGCGGGTCACAGGGGCCTCGAGGTCGCCGTGTTCGAGGCAAATGGGCGCTCCGTAGACGAGTTCGCCGGTCGCCAGGTTTTCAACTCCGAGGATGATGCAGTACGAATCCGCAGCCTCTTCGAAGACGATAAGGCCGGCGGTATCTGAATACGAGTCGTAGATGTCGTAGTCTTGGTATCGATGATCTACATCGGTGCCAACTTCGACCGGCTCACCGTCGACGTCG
>Ga0256845_1001037_pt1 | contig 23705 bp, 20 predicted proteins | sample RiftiametaG_FD_189101 | JGI IMG/M metagenome (GOLD analysis project Ga0256845, IMG submission 189101) | Tube worm associated microbial communities from hydrothermal vent at the East Pacific Rise, Pacific Ocean - Riftia | ecosystem: Host-associated > Annelida > Integument > Unclassified ... | reverse complement strand
AATATTCTCTGGCAACACCACCGCCAACGGTTTTTGCCGATACACACTTAACCCATCACACTCAAAGGGACGGGTATTTTCCTCGCCTGTTAGGATGATGTTTTTAGGTAGTTGTGTTAAAAGTTGTTGTATGATTTTCATTGGCTTAATCTATTCCTTATTTAAGTTGATTTTTTTTAATAATCAAGCACTGCATAATTGCTAAAAACATTAATCATATCTCTTCGTTAAATAATTCTGGGTGGCTTGACTTTATTTTTGCACTATCCTCTTGAGTTAAAAAAATTCTTTTATCTTTTATATGTTTAATAAATATTTTTCCAACATTCTCATCTTCTTTCATTAAGTCAATAATAACATTCAACATTTCATGACTTAGATCTTTATTGGAACAATAATTCAACTCTCTTCCTTTTGCTGCAAATAATATTGATAATTGTAACAACGAATCGTTAAAACGAGAAAAGTTTTTAGGGGAAATAACATAGTGAAAAGATATGTTATCTCTGAGTTTATTGTCATGCCGAAGCAATTCCAATATTAAGCAAACTGCCAAATAAACTTGTTCTTTTCCTAATTCACTGGATCTTTTACCCTCGCCCTTATAAAAAACAAAACCATCTGATAACTTACCCTTCTCAATATCAGGCTTATTAATGTTCAGCAAAGGCAAATCAAGATGGCAATAAAATCCATACTTATAATCAGTGTCGTTAAAGCAAATATTATTTTGTAAAATCTTAGACTGAGCAATATTTTCAGTAAGTAATATACCTACAATATAAGTAATATTAAAAACTGAACACCCTCTAAGTCTTCGACTAATCTGTATCAATTCTTTTTCATTGGATTGATTGAGAAAGACGATTACATTTTTATCTTTCAGTTCTAATTTTTGTTCAAGAAATTTATCTATTTTTATTTTACTGACTCCATTCTTGCTGATGTCTGCTGAAATTTTTCCTCTATATATAATGTAATTGTCTTTTTTAGACAATAAACAACGATTAAACATTTTCTCTGTAAAATCTTTTAATATTGTTTCAAGAAAACACTCTTCAAATTTTAACAAATCGAAATTGTAATTTTCTTCGTGTAAAAAATTATATTTAATATGTTTGAACTTGTCATTCAACAATTTTTTTATCAGTTTTTTTACATCCAATTTGTCAATTTCTGATTGAACTATAATCACTTCTTCTGATTTAGAGTACTCCAAAGAAAAGTCTTCTGTAATTAATGGGATTGGTATTAATGGCTGGCTTGAAGAGTAATTGTCATTTGTATCAACCCGAAATAAACACTCCTTTAAAATCTTTTTTGGTAAAAAAATAGTAATGCATTTATCTTGGATGACTTGCATTTTTTCTTGCAAACCTCCCGATGAAGATGCGGAAATAATCGTATATGAATCATTAGTATTGAAATCAATATTATTATCAGTATAAGATTTAAAATTTAAAATTTCAGGGTAGAATTTGCATTTCTCATCTACAATATTTTGATAACAAATTAATGCTTGGATAAGTGGAATTATTGAGCTAGTATCAACATAAAATTTCTTAATACTAGGTATGTCTTTAATTTTTTGATAAAGAGATAGCGCTAAAAAACAGATTTGTGGATATTCCGATAAAGATAAAGACGCTTTAATAAAATAATGTGATTCTTTGCCAGAAGTTTTCTTAAATTGAGCTCCATTGGGTGCGTTTTGCACCACTTTATTATCCTTGACTATTTGCTTTATGCCTATTTTAAAAATATCATTATCAATATCGCTATCTCTATACCCTATATATTGAAGTATTTGACCATTTGTAAATCTTGACCGATGATGGTCTTTGTTAAAGTTATTATCATCAATGCAAATTATAAAAATAGTGTCAGGGCTATGTATCTCCTTTCTAACTTCATCTAAAGCATTGTAAATATCTTTATCATTACTTGTTAGATTCCCTGAAAAATCATGGAAAAGATAAAGGTCATAATCGCCATTTTCTTTTTCATCTTTAAAGGAAAAAATAGAGTTTCTAATCATTCTACCTCCTTAAACTTTAAAGGTATAAGCATAACTACTGATGTTCCTACACAAGAATAATATTTTTTAAATCTAGGCTTGTATTCTTGCTTACTATTTGGTGTTAAAAAATATTCTAAAGCATTGGTCTTGATCGATAGCAATCCTTTCAATCTTTTAATATTCTCTTCCGCATAAGTTAGCCCCATTCCAGAATTAGGAATTTTAGAACTTGTAGTGTTCGGTAAAAACACTTGTAGCAAGGCGTCTTTTTTGTCATCAAAACTCATATCTTGTTCTTTTTTATCGCTTGTAGTTTCTATATATTTTTTGACTACACCCTCTCCGCTATCAAAAACAGAAATAACCAACACCTCTTTTACATTTTCTAAAAAATCTCTGTATTCTGGCTGGTTGTCCACAAAAGATTGCCTATTTTTATCATTTAAATCGTAGAAATTAAGGAAAAACCCCCTTATGTTTTTAGGTATCAATATTTGTTTGATGTCTCTGCGAGCATGCTTATCTGTGTTATTAAGAATTTCATAAATAATTTCTTTCATAGGGTTTAAGTCTTGATCGTATTCTCTCTTTTTAATAGCAGATACTGGGGTTTTTAAAAGACCATCTAAAAAATATTCAACCTCTTTTTTAGTTTTGAACCCCTTGTTATTATCATAAAAAAATTTTAAAAATTCGTTTTTTGCCTTATCTAAAAATAAAAATTTAAATTCTTTGCCTTTTCCACTCATGCCTCCTCTCTCAGATAAATAATCATTTAACGATATGGAATTCATACTTTTTATAAATGGAATAAATTTTTTCAGTAAATCAGCCCTTATATCTTTATCCTTAAATAAAACTTTTTTTGCCAAATAAAATGCAACTAAAAACACTTCATTTTTCGCTAATTTACTTGAATTTATATTTACTTGGTTATTTAAAATAATAGAAACCTCTTGATGGTGTCTTTGCCACGAGCACAGGAATTGAATGGCATTTGATGCGCCACCAAGATGTTTAAATTTTATGTTGGGACTTAAAAACAATTGATTACTTTGCTCTATATTTGTGTAAAGATTTTTAATATCGCTTACCTTAACTAGCCTTAAGACATCCTGTTTTTTTACATCAGTCATTATTTTCCTCTATAAGTTTTCCATCTTAACCAAAAAAATTATTTTAGCATTGTATTCTTTGCTCAATACCCTCAGACAAAGCAAGCGATAATTCATCAGTAATTGACATTTAAGCCATTATAATGGTTTTTTTATTTTAAATATTTAATAAACCTTATGAAATCATTTAATCCACCAGTAAGAACTTTAATGGGGCCAGGTCCTTCCGATGTTCATCCACGAATTTTGTCAGCAATGGCACGACCGACAATTGGGCATTTAGATCCTGCTTTTGTGGGCATGATGGATGAGACTAAAGAGGGGTTGCAGGCTATTTTTAAAACTGAGAATGAATTAACTATGCCAGTATCGGCACCGGGTTCTGCTGGGATGGAGACTTGTTTTGCGAATTTGGTTGAGCCAAATGATAAGGTTATTGTTTGCATTAATGGCGTGTTTGGAATGCGTATGAAGGAAAATATCACTCGTTTGGGGGGTGAGGCGATTGTGGTTGAGGACGATTGGGGCAATGCGGTATCGGTTGACAAAGTGGAGCAGGCTTTAAAGGACAATCCAGAGGCTAAAATTTTGGCTTTTGTGCATGCTGAGACTTCAACGGGTGCGCAGTCTGATGCCAAAACTTTGTGCAAACTTGCGCATCAATACGATTGCATTACTATTGTTGATGCGGTTACTTCGTTGGGCGGAACGGAATTGCGTGTTGATGAGTGGGAGATTGATGCGATTTATTCGGGTACGCAAAAATGTTTGTCTGCTATGCCAGGTATTTCGCCCATTAGTTTTAGCGAGCGTGCTTTAACCAAAGTAAAAAATCGTCAATCACCTGTAACTTCTTGGTTTTTAGACCTTAATTTAGTTATGGGCTACTGGGGCAAAGGGGCAAAACGCACCTACCATCACACTGCACCTGTTAATACGCTATACGGCTTGCATGAGTCATTGGTGATGATGTTGGAAGAAGGTGTTGAGAATTCTTGGGCGCGACATCAATCTAATCACGAATTATTGCGTGATGGCTTGGAAGCAATGGGCATTAATTTCTTGGTGAATGAAAAAGACCGTTTGCCACAATTAAATTCTGTATTTATCCCCGAGGGTGTAGATGATGCACAGGTTCGTGCCACTTTGCTTAACGATTACAATCTTGAAATCGGTGCTGGGCTGGGTGCTTATGCTGGTAAAGTTTGGCGTATTGGCTTGATGGGCTATACTTCTAGAAAAGAAAATATTGCGTTGTGTTTATCGGCTCTTAAGGATGCTTTGGGTAAATAATTTAATGCCTTTATAGTAAAAAAGCAACCAATTGGTTGCTTTTTTTTGCTTTAAATTGAGACCTTTGCATAAAGAGCACTTCCAAAAACCCCAATACAATTTATGAAAAGTATAAAACAGCACCTTTTTCATCCAAAAATTCATCAAATAGCGGGCTATGCTCCTCATTTTTGGCTAAAAAATGCACTATTTCTTACTCTCCCTAAATCGCACTGGGGTTTCTGAAGGTGCCCTAAATATAGATGATTAGCAAAATTCAATTTTTGCCCACTTGGTAATTTTCTTAAATCTTGTCCTAGCAGGGCTAAGGCTGGGTTTAAAAAATTACCAAGTGGGTGAAAAGTAGATTCTTGATGATTATTCATATTTATGCAAAGGTCTCAAATAATCAAAAAAACATATTTTCAAAGTCTCACTCTACAATAAATGTCCCCATCATGCCATTGTCTTCGTGTTCTAAAATATGGCAATGATACATATAAGGATTATTGCTGTTATTAGTGTAATCTATCATTTTAACCACGAACTTAACGCTACTATTGGGGTCAACTCGTACTGTGTCTTTGTAGCCTTTTTCGTTGTCTGCAACATTGCTAGCACTGCCTCCGCGTTCAATCACTCTAAAGTGTGTTGCATGTATGTGGAAATTATGCACGATTCTCATGTTGTTGGTAATCGTCCAAACTTCGGTTTGATTTAATGTCATGGTGGTGTCTATGCGAGACATATCAAAAGATTTGCCATTAATGGTGAATCTAGCGCTACCGTTGCCACCGCCACCGCCCATGCTGCCAGATAAGACAAAATTTCTAGTTGTTGCGTTAATTGGGGAGTGTTTTTCAAGTGTGGTAAGTGTTCCTGGGACAGTGTTTGATGTTTCGCTACTACCGACAATAATTTGCATGAGTTCAGCGCCAGTTTCAAAGTCTTTTAAGATGAATGTTTTGCCGCTATTGCCACTAAAATCAACGACTATTTCGGCGCGTTCAGCGGGGCTTAATAACACTCTTGTTAGGGTAACTGGTTTTTCTAAAAATGCTTGGTCGCTGGCAATTTGTTGGAAACTTTTATCTTTATTGCTGGTATCAATCAAGCCAAAGTTATATAGGCTGGCATTAGAGCCATTTAATATCCTAAAACGAATACGCTTGGCTTTAACCTCCAAAAATGGCTTAATAACGCTGTTAATTATATGAGTATCACCCTTAAAACCTTGCATAATTTCCATTCTGGTTGGGTTATAAACCAGTTGTTTATTGGCATTAAATTTTCTATTTTGCACAATCAATGGAATGTCGTCTATGCCATAACGCTTGGGCAAATCAAGTGCATCACTTTCAGCATCATCAACAATAATCATACCTGCCAAGCCTTTATATACATGTTCTCCAGTTTTTCCAGATAGGTGTGGATGATACCAATTGGTTGATGCTTTTTGTTTAACTGTATAAGTTGCGGTCCAAGTGGTGTTATTCTCTATGCCGCTATGAGGGCCGCCATCTTGGTTTGCTGGTAGGTGCATACCATGGCCGTGCATGGTGGTGGTTTCGCCTAATTTATTGTGATAGGTAATTTGCACATTGTCATTTTCATGCATTCTTAAAGTTGGCATTAAAGATTGGTTGTTACTGGTATTGCCACTATTGCTATCAGCATAAAACACATTGGTATTGATGCCGTTATAAAATTGATATTGTCCTTTCTTGATGTATAAGGTAAAACTTTTCTTGTTGTTGTCAACGCTAGGGTTGAGTTCAACTGGAATTTTTAATCTTTGATTAAAGTCAGAAGGTGTGGTGCTAAAATATACTTGATTGCTAGTTCTGTGGGTGGCCATATTTTGCCTAACAGCCGTGATGATGAAATAATAACCTGCTCTGGTGAGATTTTCAATTGTTAGAGTGGTTGTATTCGTTTCTAACATTGTATAACTTGTCAAAACGCCATAATTCTCAGGCTCAATATTGACAAAACTTTCTTGTGCATAATGCACCTGATAACTATCTGCACCAGTAGCGGCATCCCAGTTTAATATCACGCTATTGTTACTTTTTTTCGTGAATCTTAAATTACTTGGCGCACCAAGATTTAGAACAGTTAAAGTGTAATTATCGCTCACTGGATGATATCGCTCATCTCCTGCACGAGTTGCGGTAATGATTACTGTGCCAGCATTAAGACCAATATCTACCTTGCCATTTTCATTCACATTTACTTTATCAGAGTTAGCGCTATAACTAATAGCGCCATTGCTCAACCCGCCCGTTGCAACTTGGATGTAACTAGAAAAAGTAACCCCTATTTTGTCATTACCAGCACTAAAGCCTGTTTGGTTGGCCTTATTAATAGTTAGCGTGTATTGTCCACTAGCAGTTTGATAAAAATCATCCCCTAATTGTGTTGCTGTAATGTTCACAACGCCCGCTTTTAATGCTCCAATAGTGCCATTTTGATCAACTGTGGCAATACTTGTATTACTTGAAGTATAGGTGATATTTTTATGGCTACTTTGTCCAGCAGTGGCTGTACGACTAAAACTTTCGCCAAATATTTTGCTGACTGCATTTGTGTCAAAAGCAAAATTGGTTTGATTGGCTTTATTGTTAATAGTTAGCGTGTATTGTCCACTAGCAGTTTGATAAGATTCATCCCCTAATTGTGTTGCTGTGATATTAACAACACCAATTTTTAATGTTCTAATAGCGCCATTTTGATCAACTGTGGCAATGCTTGTATCACTTGAAGTATAAGTAATATTTTTGTTGCTACTTTGTCCAGCGGTGGCTGTGCGACTAAAATTTTCACCAAATGTTTTGCTGACCGCATTTGTGTCAAAAGCAAAATTGGTTTGATTGGCTTTGCTAATAGTTAATCTGTATTGTCCGCTAGCAGTTTGATAAGAATCATCCCCTAATTGTGTTGCTGTGATGTTCACAATGCCGGCTTTTAATGCGCTAACTGTGCCATTTTGATCAACTGTGGCAATGCTTGTGTCATTTGAAGTATAAGTAATATTTTTGTTGCTACTTTGTCCAGCGGTGGCTGTGCGACTAAAATTTTCACCAAATGTTTTATTAACTGCACTTGTGTCAAAAACAAAATCAGTTTGTGCAAATTTCATACCGACCAGCAGTCCAAAATTAGCAGCCACAGTGTTGCGCTCAACATCTGACCTTACTGTAATTATTGCATAACCTGATATGTCAGGCTTGGCGGTAATTTTTACACTATAAATAGCATTGGAAACTTGTTTAAACTCAGATTGTGTAACAACCTCATTAATGCCAATATCAGTAGCGCTAAAAGCCACTTCTTGGCTGAATTTAAAAGTAATAATAGCAGTATTAGTAACGCTGTTTAACAAAGGAACGCTACTACTGATAAGCAAATCAATTGGATTTGATTTTTTGTATTCCAATTTATATAACTGCGCTCTGAAATGTTTTTCTGCTTCCGCCTTTGACACACTAAAGTTGTTGTTGCTTTTAGCACTATCTGGTAATTGATTTAAAAAATCATCTTGTTTGTCAACAAAGGTGCTAATGTTTCCTGAAATAGCAAGATTGTTAGTAATGCTAATGCCCTCATTTGCACTGTTATTTGCGTTTAAAGATTGCAAGGTTTGCAAAATTAAAGTTTCTAGTTTTTGCTTGTCAACAACTTTTGTATTCTCTGCCAGCATTCTCGGGGTAATGATTTCACGCCCGCCAATCGTATTGGTTTTTGCAGTACCCAACTCTAGCGACCCCAATGAAAAAGTAATGTCATCACCTACTAAATACTCAAACGAACCCAAACTATCGGTAATCCCTTGTTTACCCGAAGAGGTGCTGTAGTTCAATCCAGATACCGCAGAATCATGAAAATACCCAGTCAACGAATTGGACGAATTGCCATCACCGCCACTGCCGCCACAGGAAATAATAGTGCTACTTAATAGTGCTAATAATAAATTTCTAAAAAACATAATTTTAAACCTTAATGAGACCTTTGCATAAATATGGATGATTAGCAAAATTCAATTTTTGAAAAATTAGCGATTTCTTTAAACTTAGTGCTGACAAGACTTTTGCTCATCAAAAAAAATAAAGAGAACAATCAGCTTGAGTTAACTGACTATTTACACAATGGATAAATGGATTATTCTCTTCATCTCCTTTTTTTTAATTTTTTTCAGAATGCTAGTGCCTTCAAAAACTTTTTCTTTTTCAATATCACTTAATAAATAGGAAACCAAACTGTCCATTGCTTGATGAATAGTGGTAGCAAAGTTATTTCCAATATATAACAACTCAGTGCCATCAGTAGAATAATGAAGTTTTTTCAAAATACTATTTTTATACAAAATCGTTACATCCATATCAAAATGGCGTTTACGCTCGGTAGGAATTAAACCTAATGTCAAGGCAAGAATCATGATGCCGACAAAATTTTCTTCGCTATTTTCTTGGATTCGAATGTCGAATGTAAAAGAAGTAATGGTGTTATTGTTAACACTAATTCGTTTAAAAACATTCGCTTTTCGAAGCGACTTAACAATGCCCTGATGCATATGAACTTGTTTAAATGAATCATAAAGCCCATCATTAACAATAATAGAGACGGCTGGATATTTTTTGGCAATATTGGTTTTATACGGTGCTTTTTGATAAATTTGGCTTGATTCACAGGCAGACAATAACAGAACAAGTGTAAGGACAACTATTTTCACAACTATTTAATTTTTGCCAGCAACTCTTCTTCCGTTTCAACGCGATCTGGGTCGGATAGACAACAATCAACTGGACAAACTTCTACACACTGTGGTTCGTCGAAATGACCAACGCATTCGGTGCATTTGTCGCCATCTATTTCATAGATTTCATCACCCATAAAAATCGCTTCGTTTGGGCATTCTGGCTCGCAGACATCGCAGTTAATACATTCGTCGGTAATCAATAATGACATAACACTCTTTAAATTTTTAAAATTATGAGAATGCATTTTACTGTGATTTTAGGTATCATAACCACTTTTGTATCGGGTCTTATCTTATGAGAATTTTAATTGCGTTTTTCACTCTTTTTTTATCAATTCAATCACAAGCAAAATTAGCAGATGGTTTGTATGCTAACTTGCACACCAATCAAGGTGATATTATCGTTCAACTTGCTTATAAACAAGCGCCATTAACGGTAATTAATTTTGTTGGTTTGGCAGAAGGCACCAAGCGTTCGAATGCCAAAATGGGCAAGCCATTTTATAATGGCTTAAAATTCCACCGAGTGATTAATGACTTTATGATTCAAGGTGGCGACCCTAAGGGCAATGGCACAGGCGGCCCAGGTTATCAGTTTGCAGATGAATTTAGTGATTTAAAACATGACAAAGGTGGCATTTTATCTATGGCAAATTCAGGGCCAGCTACCAATGGTTCACAATTTTTTATTACACATACGGCAACGCCACATTTGGATGGCAAGCACACGGTTTTTGGACATGTGGTTGAAGGTATGAAAGTGGTAAATAGCATTAAGAAAGAGGATTTTATTCGTGAGTTGAATATTATCCGGGTTGGCGATGAGGCTAAAAAATTCCAAACTGATGAGGCGGCTTTTCAAACGCAGAATAAAAAATATTTAGTTGAAAAAAGTAAAAAACTGATTAAGTTTGTTAAAAGCCATTACCCAAATGCAAAAGCCACAGACGACGGTTACTTTGTGCAAATTAATCAAGCAGGAACTGGTGCAAAATCAAGTACAGGTGATACCGTAAAAATTAGCCTATCACTGGAATTAGATACTGGCAGGAAAATAAGCAAGGCTGACGAAGCAATAACTTTTACCTTAGGCGATGGCACCATTCTTAAAGCCATTGATCAATCGGTAGTAGGGATGAAAGTCGGTGAAAAGCGCACTGTTATTATGCGTAATAATGTTCGAAATATGCCACAAGATTTGCTTTTGATTGTGAATTTGGAGCTGGTATCAATAAGTAAATAATATGTTCCTAGAGTTCATTAATTTTCTTACTCAATTTGATTCGGGTTTTAATGTTTTACAATATCTGACACTTCGTGCAATTTTAGCAATGCTAATGTCTTTGTTTACCGTGCTCGCTTTAGGTCGTCTGTTTATCAATCAATTGCAACAATATCAAATTGCGCAAATCATTCGTCATGACGGCCCAGAATCGCACTTGTCTAAGGCAGGCACGCCAACCATGGGTGGCATTTTAATTTTATTTTCCTTTATTAGCAGCGTGCTGGTGTGGGGCAATTTGCACAATGTTTATCTTTGGATTGTGGTGGTGGTGGCGTTGGTTTTTGGGGCGATTGGCTTTACCGATGATTATTTAAAAATTAGCAAAAAATCTGCCAATGGCTTAAGTGCCAAACAAAAATATTTGGCGCAATCGTTTAGTGCAATTGCTATTGCGCTATGGATAGTGAGTAATACCGAGCAGGCGATTTCTACCGATTTATTGATTCCTTTCTTTAAAGATTTGACTGTGCCACTGGGTGCTATCGGCTTGGTTGTGTTGTCTTATTTTGTAATTGTCGGCAGTTCTAATGCGGTTAATTTAACCGATGGCTTAGATGGTTTGGCTATTATGCCGACTGTTTTGATTGCGGGGGCTTTGGCAATTTTTGCTTATATTGGCAGCAATTATCATTTTGCTGAATATTTAAATATGCCTTTTATGCCGATTGCCAGCGAAATGGTGGTTGTTTGTGCTGCTTTGGTTGGTGCGGGATTGGGTTTTTTATGGTTTAACACTTATCCTGCTGAGGTTTTTATGGGTGATGTGGGCTCTTTGGCGTTGGGTGCGATTTTGGCAGTTATTGCTATTGTTATTCGTCAAGAAATTTTGTTGTTTATTATGGGCGGTATTTTTGTCGCCGAAACACTCTCGGTATTGATTCAGGTTACTTGGTATAAGCGCACTAAAAAGCGCATTTTTTTAATGGCACCTTTGCATCATCATTTTGAGAAAAAAGGTATGTCTGAGCCGAAAATTATCGTGCGTTTTTGGATGGTTACTTTAATTTTGGTGTTAATCAGTCTAGCCTCCATTAAAATACGCTGATTATGAATACATTAAATAAATGGGATAAGCGCTATTTGTCGCTAGCAAAAGAAATTGCCACTTGGTCAAAAGACCCCTCCACTCAAGTTGGTGCAGTTACCGTTGGCAGCAAAAAGGAAGTGCTGTCTCAAGGGTTTAACGGCTTTCCACGCAATATTAATGACTCTGAGGAACGCTATAACGACAGAGAAACCAAATACAAATTTGTGGTTCACGCTGAGATGAATGCGATTTACAATGCCACTTATTCTGGCACTTCACTTGATGGGGCAACTTTATATGTTTACGGCTTACCTATTTGCTCAGAATGTGCCAAAGGCATCATCCAAGTCGGCATTAAAAAAGTGGTGGTCAAAAAATCCAAAGAACTTGATTGCTGGAACGACAGCTTCAAACTCTCAAAAGCAATGTTTGATGAGGCAGGCGTTACGCTGATTATTAAATAATGATATCTGAAATTTCTAAACGCCGCACTTTTGCGATTATCTCCCACCCTGATGCAGGCAAAACCACAGTAACCGAAAAACTGTTACTTTATGCAGGTGCCATTAAAACAGCGGGCAGTGTCAAAGCGAGAAAATCCAACACTCATGCTACTTCGGATTGGATGGAGATGGAAAAAGAAAGGGGGATTTCTATCACTTCATCCATCATGCAATTTGAGTATGACAAACATGTGATTAATTTGCTGGACACACCGGGGCATGAAGATTTTTCTGAGGATACTTATCGCACATTAACAGCGGTGGATTCCGCATTAATGGTAATCGATGTTGCCAAAGGTGTAGAAATGCGAACCATTAAATTGATGGAAGTGTGCCGCTTGCGAGACACGCCAATTTTGACCTTTATTAACAAACTTGACCGTGAAGGCAAAGAGCCAATTGATTTACTGGATGAAGTGGAAACCGTGCTGAATATTGAATGTGCGCCCATTACTTGGCCAATTGGTATGGGCAAGCGTTTTAAGGGTGTGGTGCATTTGCTTGAGGACAAAATTTATCTATATGAGGCAGGGAAGAATTCTGAAATTGGCGAGAATATTATTATTGACGGCATTAACAATCCTCAACTTGATGAAATTTTAGGCGCAGATGAAGTGCTTGAAATGCGTGAAGAGGTTGAACTTATTCGTGAGACTACCACGCCATTTGATGTGGATAAATTTTTAGCCGGTCAACAAACGCCCGTATTTTTTGGCTCCGCCATTTCAAATTTTGGCATTCAAAATTTACTAGATGGTTTTCTTGAATACGCACCAACGCCAAAAAATCGTGAATCAGATATCCGAGAAGTCAAACCTGAAGAGGACAAACTTACTGGCTTTGTGTTTAAAATTCAAGCCAATATGGATCCAAAACACCATGACCGTCTTGCCTTTATGCGCCTGGTAAGTGGACAGTATAAAAAAGGCATGAAAGTTTTACAAGTATCAACAGGCAAACAAATCAAAATTGCCAATGCAGTTACTTTTATGTCGCGCGAACGCTCTTCGGCAGAAGTGGCTTATGCAGGCGATGTGATTGGCATTCACAACCATGGTGGCATTAGTATCGGTGATACCTTTACCCAAGGTGAAAAACTCTCATTTCAAGGCATTCCCAACTTTGCCCCAGAGTTGTTTCGTCGTGCCGTTTTAAAAGACCCACTCAAAGCCAAAGCCTTGCAAAAGGGTTTAGATCAACTCTCAGAAGAAGGGGCAACACAAGTATTTCGCCCAATTATCAATAATTCGCAAATTCTCGGTGCGGTTGGTATTTTGCAATTTGATGTGGTTGCCCACCGTTTGAAATATGAATACGGGGTTGATTGTCAGTTTGAAACCATTAATATCGCCACAGCACGCTGGATAACAGGCAGTGACAAAGACATTGAGCAACTCAAAGCCAAAGCAGGCAACAATGTGGCAGTTGATTCTGCTGGCGTTCTCACTTATTTAGCACCCTCTACGGTCAACTTACAGCTCACTATAGAACGCCATCCAAATCTAGTCTTTTCCGCTACCCGTGAGCATTAGCCATTTGCAAAAATAAAGCAAACAGTCTGATGCTAATACTTAGGCAATTAAGCATTTTATTTTTGAAAACGGTATAACCAAAAAAAAACGACCTGCTAAGAGGTCGTTTTCAAAAATATCATTTAAAGCCTTTAAACTGAACAGCTCATATCTTCACCACAACACATTGGTGATTTGATTTTTCCATGGCCATTTGGGCATTCTGATATTTGCACACTTGAACCATCTTCCAGTGCTAAATTTCCATCTGTAAGTGGTGCATCACATTTTCCACAAGTTGCATTGACGCTCATACCGCATTTTTTACATTCATAAGTTGGCATTATCTTCTCCTTTTATTTGATAAAATGTTGTGTTAAAGTTAACTCAACAACCAAAATTTTATACGATTTAATTGGTGATAATGTGGTTTTTAATTTCAAGAAATGCAACGCCTAATACCTTGCCATTTTCAAGAATAAAATAAACAATAGGAGGCTTTTACATAAATACCAAAGTGTTTAGTTTATTCTTGAAAATGGCATTATTAGAGACCTTTGTATAAATATGAATAATCATCAAGAATCCTCGTTTTACCCACTTGGTAATTTTTTAAACCCAGCCTTAGCTCTGCTAGGACAAGGTTTAAGAAAATCACCCATTGGACAAAAATTGAATTTTACTAATCATCCATATTTATGCAAAAGCCTCTATTAGAGAAACTAATTTGAAGCTAGCAGCGTATAAATAAAATAGATTTAACAAAAAAAGGAGAAATCAATGTTATTAGAAATTGTCTTTGCAGCAGGTTGTTTTTGGGGTGTGGAAAAGAATTTTGAGCAAATATCAGGTGTAATCGATGTAACTTCTGGTTACGCTGGTGGCAATTATAACGACCCAACTTACCATCAAGTATTGGCAAATAAAGACGATAACAAGGCATTTAATTTTCTAAGCACACTGAAAAAGATTCCTTGGAGCGACGAAGAAGACGACGAAACAAACGATGAAAAGAGGGGTGAAAATATCATCAATCATGCCGAAGTAGTCAAAATAATTTATGACACAAAACTGGTTTCTACTGAATTTTTAATTAAAAATTTCTGGGAATTACACGACCCCACGCAAACTGACGGGCAAGGCAATGACAAAGGCAACAATTACCGTTCTGCCATTTATTGGACAAACGATGAACAAAAGAAAATCGCATTCGACACCAAAGATGCGTATCAACAATTATTAAACAAACAAGGCTTTGGGAAAATTGTTACCGAGTTAAAGCCTCTGGACAAATTTTGGCCAGCAGAAGCGCATCATCAAAACTATTTAGCCAACAACCCTAATGGTTATTGCCCTAATCATAAAACGGGGGTGGAGTTTGCCAACAAAGGTGAAATTAAAGAAAAACTCAGTGGCACTTATAACGAACACCTAAAAAACCTTATTTTAAAACCTATCAAAGGCAAAGAAATCGTGGTGATTGAAGCCGATGCTTATTGCCCTTATTGCGCTGCCTTCAAACAAAAAGTATTGGACAATTACAAAGGCAGTATTCCTGTTAGAAGTGCATTTGCGCATAATCTTAAAGGCTACACGATCAAAACACCAACCTTTGCCACGCCTACTATTTTATTCATTAAAGACGGTGTAGAACAATCGGGTTTTCAGGGGTATTTAGCACCCAAAGAATTTTATAAAGCACTGGGAAAATTCAAACTCGGCGACTCCAAGGCCTTTGATATTGCCTTTAATCAAGGTACCGAAAGTAAATTTTGTGAGAAATACGATATTTTCAAAAACACGCCTGACGGTGTATTTGTTGACAAACTATCAGGTGTGGCACTCTTTGACACCGATGATCGCTTCAATTCTAAAAGTGGCTGGTTAAGTTTCACCAAAGCCATTGATAATACCACCATCGAAAAATCCGACAACAATTACGGTATGAACCGCACTGAAATCATCTCAAAAAGCACTGGCATTCATTTGGGCCATGTATTTGAAGACGGGCCAAATGGTGCGCGTCGCTTTTGCATTAACGCTACTGTGTTAGATTTTGTTGCGGACAAAGAATAAAAGGCACAATATAGTGTTTGTAATCGTCCAAGTATTGTTAGTAAAAAACCCATGCTACTTATTGATAAAACAGGTATTTTGACTGCCAATACTTGGGACGAGAATGCGTGCCAAATTGTTTGGTTTATTTTTTGAAAATGGTGTTATTTATTGTGTGCAAAACTTAATACAAAATTAACGGCTGCTTTGTCGGAAAGACTTAAACCACCAACTGTTTTTGACAAGGCAATTAAATTCTTAGCAGGGACACCATAATCGTTAGCATCCATAATGATTGGCTTCATAGATGTGATTAATAATTTTTTTCTATAAACTTTTGCAATTAAAACATCTAATTCTATCTTTTTACTAACGCCATAAAATTCCAAAACAGCCGGTATTTTCATTCTTTTATAATAACGAATTGACTTTAATTTTTTCATATCAATCTTTGCTCTAATAATCGCTTGAGGAGACTCTATAACTTTAAAGAACAAATCTTGCAATCTTTTGTCTCTTATTGCTATATTCGTATTCACACTGTTCAAGTCAACGCTTATTTCCACCTCCCCTGTTTTGGAAATTGCTCCTTTGACACTTTCAAAAACAGCGGGCTCAATAACATATTGTTTTTTTATAGTGCTAAAATTGACTACTGAGTTCTTGCTATCAACAATATATTCAGGGGTTGCAAAAGCGCTGTTCAGCGTGGTTAGCGATAGCAGTAAAAATGCAGCCAGTGTTGTTTTTATTAAATTCATATTGTTCCTTAAAGTTATTAGAGACCTTTGCATAAATATGATTAACAAAATTCATTGTTTACCAAACTAGCAATTCCTTTAAATCATATCTTAACAAAGCCAAGACTGGGTTTAAAAAATTGCTAAATTGATGAAAATAAATGCTTAACGGTTCATATTTATGCAAAAGTCTTCCTTATTATACAACGAGACCTTTGCATAAATATAAATAATCATCAAGAATCCACTTTTCACCCACTTGGTAATTTTTTAAACCCAGCCTTAGCCCTGCTAGGACAAGGTTTAAGAAAATTACCAATTGGGCAAAAATTGAATTTTGCTAATCATCCATATTTATGCAAAGGTCTCAATTTCAATAATGCCTCAAGCACCTTTATATGCTTATAATTTTGATGAAGCGGATTCTGAAATTTACCCGAATATTTATAAATTTTTTGAGTCCATATTTTTTGATTTAAACCACCAAATATCCAGCCTTTCATATTTTTCGTCTCAACAACAAAAATACCATACTCTGAAACAATAATATGATCTATTTGGGTGCTACCATCTTCAGTTGGCAAAGTAATATTTTTTATAAGATGGTATTTTCTTTTATCAAGAAGCAATTTGGCACTTAAATTAACAATAAACTCACCAAAAACACCTTTAAACCATGCTGATTTTAAAAGCGTGATTATTACAAAAGCAGGAATGAAATACCAAAGCATGCCCACTTGATTCAGAATAGGTGCTAAGTCCATTGTCTCCTTTGTTTTATTAAGGTTAAAACGCCATTAAAACCACACTTTCTTATCTTTATTACTCTGCTTCTGTCTCACCCTCAGGAGTTTCAGTAATTTCATCGTCTTCAGTTTCAGCAATCTTAGCGATGGACACTAATTTTTCACCTTTGGCAATTTTGATAAGAGTAACGCCTTGAGTGTTTCTACCGATAATAGAAACATCGGCTGCTCTTGCTCTAACGAGGGTGGCTTTGTTGGAGATGAGCATCATTTCATCTTCGTCAGTTACTTGGATGGCGCCAACAACTTTACCATTTCTGTCGCTGGTTTTAATGGAGATAACGCCTGATCCGCCTCGTGCTTGAGAGCGATATTCATCAAGTGCGGTGCGTTTGCCAAAACCTTTTTCGGTGGCAGTTAAGATTGAATCTTCGCCAGCTGTGATAATGGCTGAGACTATTTCATCGTCTTTTAACCTCATACCTCGCACACCGATAGCGGTTCTGCCGACAGCGCGAACATCGGATTCTTTGAAACGGATGGATTTACCGTTGGCTGAAAATAACATAATATCTTGCTCGCCCGAGGTAATGTCAACGCCAACAAGTTTGTCGCCATCTCTGAGGTCAATAGCGATAATACCACCTTTTCTTGGGCGGGCAAAGTTGGTTAGTGATGTCTTTTTACAGGTGCCACTACTGGTTACCATAAAGACAAATTGGTCGTTACTAAATTCAGCCACTGGCAAGATGGCATTAATTGATTCTTCTTTTTCAAGTGGCAATAAATTGACAATTGGTTTGCCTCGTGCGATGCGTGATGCCATTGGTAACTCATATACTTTCAGCCAATGCACCTTGCCTGTGGAGGAGAAACACAACACAGTATCGTGTGAATTTGCTACAAATAACTGGTCAACAAAATCTTCATCTTTCATTTTGGTGGCAGCCTTACCTTTGCCACCACGGCGTTGTGCTTGATAATCACTGAGTGATTGCGCCTTAATGTAACCGCCGTGTGACAAGGTTACTACGCGCTCTTCTTGGGCAATCAGGTCTTCTAGTGTTAAATCAATTTTATTTTCAATAATCTTGGTCATTCTGTCGTTAGAGAAATTCTCACGAATTTCCATCAACTCATCGCGAATAACTTGCATCAATTTTTCAGGGTTTTGCAAAATATCTAATAAATATTTAATTTGCTCTAACAGCTCATTAAATTCATCAAAAATCTTATCTTTTTCTAAACCCGTTAAACGATGAAGTTTCAAATCAAGGATGGCTTGCGCTTGCTTTTGTGAAAGCTGGTAATCGCCACTCGCTTGTAAACCGAGTTCAGGTGGTAATTCTTCTGGCTTAAATAACGACATATCACGATCACCAATCAAATCTTTAATCACACTACCCTGCCAAGTTTGAGCAACTAATTTTGTTTTTGCTTCGGTTGGGTTGGCAGCAGATTTAATCATTTCAATGATGTCATCAATATTACTGAGCGCAACCGACAAACCTTCTAAGATGTGCGCACGATTTCTAGCCTTGTTTAATTCAAAAATAGAACGGCGAGTAACAACATCACGACGATGCGCAATAAAGGCGTCTAGCACGCCTTTTAGCGTCATTAACTTAGGCATACCTTTGTCAATCGCAACCATATTGATGCCAAAAACGGTTTGCATTTCGGTTAGTTTGTATAAGTTATTTAACATGACTTCTGGCACTTCGCCACGACGAAGCTCAATCACCATGCGCATACCATCTTTATCAGACTCGTCTCTAAGCCCTGTAATACCATCTACTTTTTTATCTTTAACCAACTCAGCAATCTTGGTGATTAACTTGGCTTTATTTACCTGATATGGCAATTCTGTGACGACAATGCTTTGCTTGTCTTCACCTTCAACATGGGAAACGGAACGAAGATAAATTTTACCCTTACCAGTTTCATAAGCTTGACGAATACCGCTGGCACCATTAATAATACCAGCGGTGGGGAAATCAGGCCCTGGTATTACGGTCAACAATTCGTCAATAGTTATGTGGTCATTATCAATCACTCGTAGGCAAGCATCAACCACTTCTCTTAAATTATGGGGCGGGATGTTGGTCGCCATACCCACTGCAATACCTGATGAACCGTTAACAAGAAGATTGGGTACACGGGTTGGCAGGACACTTGGCTCAGATTCAGAGCCATCATAGTTGTCAATAAAATCAACGGTTTTTTTCTCTAAATCTCGCAACAATTCATGCGAAAGTTTTGCCATACGAATTTCTGTATAACGCATGGCGGCAGCACGGTCGCCATCAACCGAGCCAAAGTTACCCTGACCATCAATCAGGATACTACGCATTGAAAATGGTTGCGCCATGCGGACAATCGTGTCATATACCGCTGTATCGCCGTGTGGATGATATTTACCAATCACATCACCGACAATACGGGCAGATTTTTTGTAGGCTTTGTTGTAGTCATTGCCCAGCACATTCATGGCATAAAGCACACGGCGATGCACAGGTTTTAACCCATCTCGAACATCAGGCAAAGCACGGCCGACGATGACACTCATTGCATATTCCAAATAGGAATCTCGCATCTCATCTTCAATAGTAACTATAGGGAAGTTAGGCTCGAAAGTATCGTTTACATCCTGGGGATTATCAATATCATCAGACATACAAAAAAGGGATAATTAAATTACCTATATTTTACTCCTAAAGAGACACAATTCATAACTATAATTTTTCAATTATTTTCTATAAAAAATTATTAAAAATCAACTACTTATGCCTTTCTTTCTTGAATAGCATTTGCCAAAGTTCTCAATAGATTTTCAGTATCATTCCAATTGATACAACCATCGGTAATACTAACGCCATATTCCAGGGTTTTTAACGGTGCAACACGCTGGCTGCCTTCGTTAAGATGTGACTCAAACATTACCCCAAAAATCTGTTCAGAACCTGCACTAATTTGTTTGGCAATATCCGCACCAACTTTGATTTGATTTTTAAAATTTTTCTCACTATTGGCATGCGAAAAATCAACCATTAAACGCTCAGGTAAACTCGCATTAGAAAGCTGTGTAACGGCCTCTTGAACGCTGTCGCTATCGTAATTAGTTTTGCCCTTGCCACCACGCAAAACAATATGACAATTAGGGTTACCCGAAGTCGTGTATCGATTAATCATACCTTTTTTATTAATTGACCAAAACATATGTGGACTACTGGCAGCAATAACTGCATCAATTGCCACTTGAGCACCACCCTCGGTACCATTTTTAAAACCAACAGGACAAGACAAACCTGATGCCAATTCTCGATGTGTTTGGCTTTCAGTAGTGCGAGCACCAATAGCACCCCATGAAATCAAATCAGAAATATATTGTGGGGTAATAAGATCCAAATACTCGGTCGCCGTGGGCAAACGCAATTTGGCTAAATCTAGTAATAATTTACGCGCCACGCCAAAGCCTTTTTCCATGTTACAACTGTCGTCTAAATCGGGGTCGTAAATCAAACCTTTCCAGCCGATAGTGGTGCGTGGTTTTTCAAAATATACCCGCATAACAATAAACAAATCGTCTTTCAATTCGTCTTGTAACTTGATCAATCTTTTGGCATATTCTATTGCTGCTTTGGGATCATGAATAGAGCAAGGTCCAGCCACAACAAGTAGGCGCTTATCTTTACCCTTGACAATATTGGCAATGGTTTGGCGTGCTTCAACAATAAAATCAGACTCAGGTTTTTGCACCTCGTAACGCTTGATATATACAATTGGCGGGGTGATAGATTCTGCCTTGGTAATACGGATATTGCTAATTCTCTGAAATATTTTTTTTAACATTTGTAGTTCTCGATAACAGCATAAGCTGAATGGTTATGAATTGATTCAAAATTTTCTGACTCTAAACAATAATAATCAAGATTGTCGTTAGCATTTAAACCAACGGCAATGTCACGCACTAAATCTTCAACAAATGCAGGATTGTCATACGCTCTTTCGGTAACAACTTTTTCATCATCACGCTTTAAAATAGCATACAATTCACACGATGCCTTTTGTTCTGCTAATTCAATCAAATCTTCTAAATGCAAGGTTTTGCCTTTGGCAATCCTTACTTTAATAGTAATGTGTGAGCGTTGATTGTGGGCACCATATTTAGAAATACTCTTTGAGCACGGGCAAAGACTGGTTACTGGTACCACAACTTTCATCATTACTTCTGTAACACCTTGGTTCAAAATTCCGTATAAAGTTACTTGGTAATCCATCAAGGATTCAACCTCTGAAGAGGGGGCTTTTTTGGTGCGGAAAAAAGGAAATTCTAGGACAATATGTGCTGTGTTAGATTCTAACTTTTCACGCACTTTGTCAATAATTTTATTAAAATTATCACTGTTAAATTCACAAGGCCCTTCATTTAAAATCTCAATAAAACGCGACATGTGTGTGCCTTTCACATGCTCTGGTAATTCAACCGTCATAGTAAAATTACCCACTGTTGGATTTTTCTTGCCATCACGGTCAATAAAAACAATAGGGTGTGAAATGTCTTTAATACCCACTTTGTCAATAACAATTTGACGAGAGTCTGGGTTGTTTTGTGTATCAGGTAAACTGGATGCGTTCATAACTACTCCGAATAAGCCACAGATGCTCTCGGTGTTTCCCAAATAATCACTTCAGAAACACGAACATCTTGGTTATTAATTAATTTTCCAACCGCTTGATAAAAATACTTTGCGATATTTTCAGCAGTTGGGTTAAGCACATCAAAAGGAGGGATTTCATTCAAATATTGATGATCCAGTCTTTTAACCACGGCTTTGGTTTGTTTTTTAATCTCACGGAAGTCAATTGCAATACCTGAAACATCAAGCTCTTGTGCCTCAACCGACACTTCAACGCCCCAATTATGGCCATGTAAGCGTGCACAATCGCCTGGATAGTCTCTCAAGGAATGCGCTGCACCAAAATCTGTGACAATTTTTAAGACGAACATAATTCGGAAAAATTGGAAAAAGAGGCTATTATACCAATATGAAACCGCTGTATTAGCCAACCCATCACAATTTATGAAGTATATGAAATAACACTTGAATGGGTGTGGACATTAAAAAAAGCCCTGTCAACTGACAACCCAAATCCAACGGCACTTCTCTAATATCAAAAACAAGCAATTAAAAAAACTATCTACTTGAGGCCTTTGCATAAATATGAATAATCATCAAGAATCCTCGTTTCACCCACTTGGTAATTTTTTAATTTGCTGACACCCTCTTATCCTTCGGGGGTTGTCATACAGTTATAGGGGCCGAGCTGGAGGTTCGCATTGCCCGCCATTTGTGCAGAAGGTGCAAATTGGTCTGTTTGTATGGCAACGGTTCTTGTTTTCGTATATTTCAACTCGTCAAGGACTTTATTAATCCGATCACTCATCAACTTAGTGTTGCCTTCATCACCCATATCGTAAACCTGTACGACCTTTATGGATGAGCCAATCGTGTTGCCTTTTTCCAAAAGTTTAGCGAGGATTTTACTGAGTGCATTCGGGCAATCGCAGCCATTTTCATTGAGCACCACATCAGATGATAAATGTATGAGACCGACACCATTGTGTGTTTGACTTTGAAAAAGCACTCCAATCCCAACACATGTAGCAATGCCCATTGTATAAAGACCGATTTTCTCTAAATTTGGCTGAGATTTTTGAGCACTCACAAAGCCAAGATACTGAGTTTTTTCCCAATCGTCATTTTTGACCTGATCCACCCCAGTCATATCTACAAATTGAAATTGTTTCAATTGTTGATGTTGGTTAGATATACATGACACTGCAACCTGTAAATCTTGGGGAATAGGTGGAAAGTTTTCAATCATGGTAGCACTCCTGTGTAATAGACTATTTTTTCAACAGTTTATACTATTTTTCAAAAATAAAATAGACAATATAGCGCTGATAATCACCCCAATATTTTTACTACTAATACCTGGGATGAGGATGACACCAGATTGTTTGGTTTATTTTTGAAAATGGCATTACTGTGTTGGAAATAGACTGTCAATATTTTTTAAAGCAGTCTTAACCCAAAAACAAAAAACGCACAAAATCCAACGGATACAAAGGTTGCAACCAAAAAAAAGCCTTATCAACTAATAAGGCTTTTTTGGTTATTACAATAAAACTAAATCTTATTGTATAACACCATCAATCACACTGATTCCATTAATGGTGTCAATTGCAGATAAGCCCTCTACATCTGGCGCACTATATGTAATACTAGGCGGTGCATAAGCAGGCAATGTTAAAGCGTTACAATCACTTAACTGTTTAACTTTATAGTCAACCGTTATTTCTTTAGCTTTGACGATATATTTTTTATTGTTATTTTTTCCAATAAGAACCGCACCATCTTTTAACGAAAGTATTTTTGAATTTCCTCCGTTATTTGCTGTTGGAGGCTTAACAAGTTTAATATGCTCACTATTAAAAGAACCAACAGCAATTGATGGCATTTCATTTGAACGAATATCTGTCGCTGTTATTTTTGACATATCAAACTCAATTGGCTTGGCAATACTTTGTTCAATGCCATCGGTTGTTAATTTATCAATTTTATTGTTTTTGTATTGAACTGTATAAGTTGTACCTTTGTTATCTCC
>Ga0256845_1001036_pt1 | contig 23719 bp, 15 predicted proteins | sample RiftiametaG_FD_189101 | JGI IMG/M metagenome (GOLD analysis project Ga0256845, IMG submission 189101) | Tube worm associated microbial communities from hydrothermal vent at the East Pacific Rise, Pacific Ocean - Riftia | ecosystem: Host-associated > Annelida > Integument > Unclassified ... | reverse complement strand
CGTCCCCGGAGGGATTGCAAGAAAGCGCCTCAAGGCCGGATACGACTCAAAGATTCTCGCAGCGATCCTCAAACTGCCCAACGAGCTAACTTGTTGATATCGCTAGGCGAGTCATGCGATTGCCCTGCTATCAGCCCCGCAAAAAGGCACGCGCCCCATCGCAGAACCAAGCCAAAATTCTCCTCGTTGAAGATCAACGTTTGGTGCGAGTCGTGGCCAATCGTATTCTTTCACACCACGGCTACCAGGTAGAGGTCACGGCTCTCCCCCACAGAGCTCTTCAGCTCGTCGAGGGCGGCTATGTGCCCGATGTGCTTCTCTGCGACTTAAACATGCCCCAAATGTCTGGCGAAGAACTGGTGACCAAACTACGAGAAATTCACCCCAACACTCGAGTGCTCTTTCTTTCCCGCGCTGGCGAATATGGAATTTCTCCTCATGCCCTTGCCGTAAAAAACAGTCGAATTCTTCCAAAGCCATTCACAAAAGATGCCCTCCTCGATCAGCTCATGCAACTACTTGAGCTCAATTAAAAAGCCTCGTTGGCTCCAGTTCTGGGCCAGCTTACCCACAAGATGGACCTGCTCCTCGTGCGGAGGGATCGCCCTAGCCATTGGCCTCAGTATTTCACTTGCTATGTAGCCCCCCTAGGGACTACCCCGTCTTGAGATAACGTTGACCCCCTTTTTGGCATATTTTTCGAGAAAGACCGCCGGGCGACTCATGCAGCTCGCTTGGCCTATCATTGGGCTCAACGTTCTGCAGGTCCTCGCTATTGCTATTGATACCGCAATGGTTGGCCGCACGCCCGGCGCCGAATCTTCCCTCACGGGGCTGAGCTACGCTGCCCAGCTAATATTTCTCCTCATGGTCACCATGATAGGATTGAGCGTAGGAGTTGTCGCGCTCATCTCCCGAGCAAAGGGAGCTGGCAGCAATGAGCGGGTACAGCATATTCTTCACCAAAGCCTACAGCTCACATTTCTATTGGGGCTAGTGGCTGCGATCGTTGGTAACCTCTTTGCCTCGCCACTCTTACTCGCCTTGGGTGCCAGTCCAGAGACAATCGCTCCCGCCTTAGTCTACCTACGACTCATTCTTTTAGGGGCTCCGTTCATTTACACGAATATTCTCTTTGCCTCAGCTCTTCGTGCTGTGGGCAATACGCGCCTGCCTTTTCTGGTGGCTCTGGTAATGAACGGACTCAACGTCCTCTTTAATTATGGACTAATACTTGGACACTTTGGCCTTCCTCAATTGGGCATTCGTGGTGCAGCAATAGGTACAGTTGCCGCCGAGGCATGTGCGGTGGCTTTAATGTTTCTCATGCTCCGACTCCACGAGTCCCCAGAGCTACGCCCAAAGACACGCTTTGCGGCTATTGACCTACCATTGACTCGAAAGCTTTTTCGCATTGGCTGGCCTGCGGCCGCCGACCTTCTCGTATTTAATATTGGATTCCTTGTAATTGTTGGAATGCTAGGACGCATCGATCAAACCTATGTAGCCGCCCATGGAATTGGCTTACGCGTACAGAGCCTCGCCTTTGTGCCTGGCTTAGGAGTGAGCCAGGCAATTGGAGCCCTGGTGGGGCAAGCCCTGGGGCGTGGGGACGAAATGGAGGCACGACGTACCTTACGGGCTGGCATGGTCATGAGCATCACCATCATGACCGTGCTGGGACTCGGCCTCATTCTTCAAGCGGGGGCAGTTGTCAGCCTCTTTGGCGTCGACCCTGGCTCCCACCTCCACAAGTATTCTATTGAATGGATTCAGATTCTCGGGGCCGCGATGCCTCTAGCGGGTATGTACGTCGCGTTCACTGGTATTTTGCGGGGTTCTGGAGCCACGATGACCAGCTTGCGCGTAAATTTCGTGGTGACGTTTCTTGCGTTGATTCCAACAAGCTACCTTCTGGGTTTTACATTTCATTGGGGAGCACTGGGCATCTGGCTCGCCTTTCCTCTGACATTCATCATTAAAGTCGTGTGGTTGTCAGCCGAATACCGCCGAGGAAAATGGGTCAACGCGGCCTAGGAAGGTCTCGGAAAAAGCTGATCGATGATGCGTAAAAAGTCAGTGCCCGCTGGGGGAACGTAGAACAGATCGTCTGCGGCATAGGTTGCCTCAAGATGCTCCAACTGAAGGGGTGACTGCAGACACTCTTGATAAAGAAGCGAATCTTGCACTGCCACCCACATGGCAATTTTCTCAGTGTGACGATACACATCTAAACCTGCGTCGGGCCTCTCGAATCGCCACGCCTCATGCAACTCGATATGCAATTTATTGAACCAAAGAAGCATCTCGACCGCCCGTTGGTAGCCAAATGTTTCCAACATGCACTGCCCCGAATCTGCCTCTCCCAGGTTCACCAGGTGCAAGAGCTGAAAAAACCCTGCCTGAGTCAGGGGACATTGGAGAGGAGCTCGATGGGGGAGGCGCACCACATAGATGCAAACGGCCACGAGAAAACAAAACGAAGACCAGTAGGATCGAGTCCCCGTGAGGTTTATGTCTTTACGGCTAGTACAAATGAGTAAGGCTGCTCAATGAAGGCTAGGGCTGCTCAATGCAGGGTATGGCGCTCACCCTCATGTTCCACAGAGGGCACCGGGCGAGCCACTAAAGCCACTGATTTTTTCTCGGGTTCCAGCTTTTCTTCAGAGTCCACTCGAACCAATGCTCCCGCCCCCTTCAATACGGCCTGAGCCCATTGTCGTCGGGCGTCCTCCATTGCTTCTTCTTGAGCCCAGCGCGCTAGCTTCTTTTTTGCACGCCCCTTTCGTCGGGCGTAACCCCAAATTAACAAACCGAGCGCACCTATCCAAATCAATGATCCACCAAAAATGACGGGCCAAAATGTATAGCGCCGCGCGACATCTTCTCTCCACTCGCGCTCTAAGGTGTACATATCGGTCGAATACGCATCGCGCAGGGCACTATCAAAGGACTGACCACCCGAGATACGTTGAATCAATGCATTGAACCGATGTTCTTCACCACTTCGCATCAAAAACCTCAAGAGGTCTGCCGCTTGGGCATAGGCAACCGAAGCTGTCTGGGCATCCGCAGGGAAATTACGCGTTAGCTTCTTAAAAGGGAGTAAGTGGTTAGAGAGAGACGCTGTCCACAATGCCTGAAGTCGCTCGGTCTCGGCCTCGCCTGATGCGTGTACGGCAAACCCCTCATTGAACCAACGCGGAATTCGGTCGCGCGATACCGCATCGTGCAAGGCTATATGCGCAAGCTCATGGCGGAAAACTTCGGGGAGATCATGACGCTGACCCGCAAAGCGGGAGCTAGCGGTAAGAAGCACCAAATGCAGCTCAGAAAAAGCAACTCCCGCGGCGTATTGGGGCAAGCGGGCACCTTCGGGAGCCAAGTTTTCCATCTCTCCGGCGGTACGTCCCACCCGCACGAAGACGTTCTTTAATACATTGTCCCCCAGAGTCTCCCTCAAGTCCGCTCGCGCAGCCTCGGAGCCTGAGATGAGGACTCGCACCTTTGCGGCGAGGGAAGGATGGAAGGCAATCTTCAGCCAACCGCGATCTTCAACCGTAAAGTCTTGGGGTACGGACGGTAAAGAAAGCTTTTTTGCCCTGGGAGCGTCACCCCCCGTTTGCTGCGTAGAATTAGCCCGAAGAGAAACGCGTTCGTTTGCCTCGGTGAGGGGAGCCAGCAAAAGAGTGAACACCAATGCCCCCAAAACCCCAAGGGATTGGAGCAGTTGGCGAAGAGCTCCATTCTTATGGAAAAGCTGCGGCGAATATAAATTGCCTAGACGCTTTTTGTGACCTTTTTGCCTATCAGTTCTTTGCATGACGCCGACTCTTTGTGTGAGCCCGAGCAATCGAAGTCCACAAATTCAACGTAAGTCCGCCCAGCTGAAGCGTCAACTTAGGCAAGGTCAAGATTTACCAGCGAAAAAGCCAACTCTTGCTGATACGCCTCTTTTTGATGCTTCCAAGCCCATCAAAAAGAAAGTGTGTTGGGCTCACCTTTGCTAAACCAAGGACCGCAAGAGAATGACCGTGTTGAGGCTCAAACTAACACCCCAAGCAATGCGTCGCGCATGCCCCCTAGATGGACTTAACTCGCCATTGAGGAGCCGCCGAGACACAATTTCTGCAAGCATCCATAAGATGACAGCAATTGTGGCAAAAGTAGCTGCGCCGAGAGGACGATGATGTGTTCGCTCAATCAAAAGCTCCCCTAAAATGGCCAGAGGAGGCAAAATCAACGAAGCACTCAACCAGCTCGCCCGCACAGGGCTGGGGGAGCAGAGACTTACCGACGAAGCCTTCGCTACCCCTTTCGAATCAGCCGACATCGTACCTTTAGGCAGAAATCAACTCGAGACGCGCTCGTCGCGCTGCCTTGTCGGCAATATAGCCATTGTCCAAGTACCAGCGACAGGCACGGGCAAATGCCTTGCGCGCGGATCGAGGATTGTAACCTAATTCTTTACGCGCCTTGTCACTATTCGCATAGCTATAGGTACCGTAAAAGTCTTGAACCATCTTTGAAGTAAGCAATGGCGGGCCCCCCGTCCAACGACTGAGACACTCGGAGACAGTGGCAACAATCTTTGCCTTACCCAAACTCAATTCTCCGCCAGGCTCCGCCAGCCCGGTTACGTCACTCAAAAGCTCTAGCATTTCCTTCATTGTGAGATTGTCACCTCCCAAAATATAGCGCTCTCCAACTCGTCCCTTTTCCATCGCGGCAATATGACCATCAGCCACGTCGTCCACATCTACATAACAGAGACCACCACGAGGGTAGGGCATACGAAAGCTTGGAGAATGCCCTAAATAATCGACTATTTGACGTCCAGTCGGGGTGGGCTTCCAGTCGCCTGGACCCACAATTGCAGCGGGGTTCACGACCACCACAGGCAAGCCCTTCTTCACCTGATCGAGGGCAAACTTTTCGGCGGCATGTTTTGCAGCAGAATAGCTATTGCAATCACCAAGATTAAACTCTGCCTCTTCAGTCATTGCTTCGGGCTCTTGGGTTGTACCCAATGCCGCAATACTGCTGGTCACAACAATTTTTTCAACTCCAGCATGGCGTGCGGCTTCTAGGGCAGCTTCGGTGCCCTCAACCGAGTCCTCCATGATTTCTCGGCTACGACGCTCATCAAATGAGTAGGTCGCCGCGACGTGATACATTGTATCGCAATTTCGCAAGCCAGCGAACACACGATCCATCATGCGGACATCGCCAACGGCAATTTTGACTTGAGATGAGGGCAGATCCCTCAACTCCCTCAAGTTAGCGCCTGCACGAACAAGTGCCTTGACCTTTTCGCCCCGCTCCACCAAACGCCGAACAAGTCGCGCGCCAAGAAAACCATTTGCACCAGTGACGAGGGTCCACTTTGAACTCATGTTCTCCATGTACCAAATGCAGGGGCAGCAAAGAAGCTGCGGGTCTCTGAGGGGCGAAACTCCTCCTTACCACCTCTTTTTGCCCCCTGAGCAAAGGGGGCCGCCTCAAGCGGGCACGCTCAAGGGGACGCATTCAAGCAATCGCACTCGATAAGTTCAGTAAGAAGCTGTCGCCCCCGAGCGCTCGCGTTCACGCTTTGCCGCCTCAAAGCGTTCTTTGTCGTCCTGAGTCGGGCGCTCGGGGCGCGCGTGAGGAGAGCCTCGGTATCCCACCTTATAGTGGTCCAGCAGAATACAGTGTTCTTTCAACCGCTCTTGAAAATCGTCAAAGTTTCGGGCTGGCCCAGACCAGCCCACTTCACTCAGCGCGCAAAGACGAGGGAAAGTCATGTACTCCACTTGAGCGTAGGTCGACATTCTCTCTGTCCATATATTTCCCTGCACACCTAAGACATGTTTGGCCTGCTCAGGGGACAATTGCGCGGGCGTTGGCTCGTACCCATAGACGTCTTCAAGAACCAAAGGGGGCGCAAACCAGGCGCCCGGCTCATCTTCACCCTCACCCTGTCGATAGTCCAAATAACAATGACTCGTGGGACACATCACCACATCATGTTGCATCTGAGCTGCGCGCAAACCGCCCTCAGTACCACGCCAGGACATCACAGTTGCCCCCTTGGCTAACCCGCCTTCTAAGATCTCATCCCAACCAACCAAGCGCCGGTTCTTAGAGCTCAAGAATTCGCTCATATGAGAGATAACCCAGGACTGCAGCTCATCCTCATCTTTGAGGCCCTTTTCAGCGATACGTGCCTGGCATTTCGCACAGTCCTTCCAACGGGTCTTTGGACACTCGTCTCCACCTATATGGAAAAACTCTCCGGGAAAAAGCTCGATGACCTCTTCAATCACTGTTTCAAGAAATTGAATCGTTGCATCGTTTCCTGCGCAATAAACATCATCAAAAATTCCCCATTTTGTCTCGACCTCAAAGGGCCCTCCGGTGCACGAAAGCTCGGGATATGCGGCCAATGTTGCCAATGCATGTCCGGGCAACTCAATCTCTGGAACAACCGTAATGAAGCGACTTTTTGCGTAAGCTACGACTTCGCGCACCTCCGCTTTTGTATAAAACCCACCGTATTGTTTACCGTCTACTTTTCTCCAGGCAGCAATTTCTGTCAGACGAGGAAACGCGTCTATCTCAATTCTCCACCCTTGATCTTCTGTGAGATGCCAATGAAAAACATTCATTTTGTGCAGAGCGAGGAGATCTATAAACCGCTTGATATCCGCCACCGGAAAAAAATGGCGCGCGACGTCAAGGTGTGCACCACGCCATGAAAAGCGAGGCCCGTCGACGGTAAGTCCTCCTGGAGTTTTTCCAAGAATCGCCGTTGCAAGCAAAGTGCGTGTGCCAAAGAAAATACCCGCAGGCGTGCTTGCCACAATTGATATTTTATGAGCCCCCACCTCTAGGCGGTAGGCTTCTTTGCCCACGACAGCCCCGTCTATCTTGAACTCAACTCGATGAGTTACCTCCTCTTTTTCGTTGCGCGAAACGAGGAGACCCATTGCTTTTAGCTCTAACTCGAAAAGGTCGGCGGTACTACCAAGGCTTTCTTGCGCCTCCACTCCGTCAACTTGCAAGGAGATAGCTCCTTTCCAGTCAAAGTACTCTTGGCCGGGTTCAAAAGAAATTGGAAGGGGTATCATATTCAGCTCATAACTAGCGGGAACAATGATTCCGCGCCTCTAGGGGTGGGAGTGTGGGCGTTTCAATGGGACAATACCAGGCGTCTCCTGCTCCGATGGGTGGACGTTTTTAATCATCAAAGAGAAAAGCGCCCCCAGGAAGGCTCTGGGTGGACAATCGCCTTCGTCAAATAGCCTCAATGGGCCCCCTTAGGCTCTATTTCTGCATAAAAGGCAATGCACTGAAGTCCACTTGCCCTTCTTCGTCCCGAGGAAGAAGAACGACTAAAATAGCTAGAAGTCCCCCCATGAGCAAAACGCTAGCGTTGTAAAAGTGCATAGAGAGGTTCGTCTCTCTCACGGTAAAATATTGGGCGGCACAGATACCCAAGAGAAGAATCCAGGTCTTTGCCCCGGCCTCTCGCGGCCACCTTTTCTGATCTACGCGTACCTCTGAAACCAGAAGCGGCAAGAGAAAGATGAAGTGCATGTAGTAGTTGGCGGGATACATTGTCACCGGCATCATCATCAAACCCAAGAGGGCAACGCGATAGGGTGCCCCTCTAGCCGCTACCCAAATGGCAAGTGCAAAATAGAGAGCAACACTAGCTGCAAATAGTACGCTGCGCTGAGCAAGCACCTCCGCTTGATTTCCCTCTGATCCAGCAATTACTGTTAGTAGCGAGATATGATTCACATGAGGAGAAGCTGTAAAGCTTGATATTTTCTCCACCCAAAGGGGCCACGAGTCCCAACCCATCACCATCGAAGAAAGGAGAACACTGAGAGCTACGCAAACCGCCGCGCCCATCGCGGTGTCAAAAAACCAGCGGTGGCGAGCCCAAATCTCTGACCAGGCAGGAAATCTTCTCGCCTGACGTGTCGAAACCACCAATTGGTGTAACACCGGGACCCCAAGTGCAATCAGCGCCACTGCTGGAAACGCCCGAATTAGAGCCGAAAAAGCCAAGAAAGCTCCACCGGTCTTGTAACGCTCTAGCTTAAGAGCGCAGACCCCGATCCCCATGTAAACCATCCAATCATTGCGCAACGTGGCACCGGCCCAGTTCGACCCGAACATATAAAAGTCGTTGCAACCAAAAATCACCAAGCTGACTAGCGCCGTACGCGTGCCAAAAGCGCGAAAGACCGCAATGGCAAAAATGAGGAGCAAGAGTGGGTCCAAGAGCGCTCCCCACAACAGAACTTCATTTCCAGCCGGCACGCTCCCATACATGAGATAGGCCAGAGTGAGCCATACGGGAGTCGCATTGCCACCATGGTCAGCCATGCTGCCTAAGTAAGCGCGAGGACCCATCGTCTCCCAAAAATAGCGCATATCACCCTTGAACTCTGCCCAACGCTCGTCCGAAAAGCGTGAACGCACTTCCTCTGCCCTGCCTGGCATCTCAGAGAGCTTCCGCATTCTATGATCCCGCAAATCTCTAAGAGACGTATTCTGAATTGCGGCAGACTCAAGGCCCCCGTGCTCCTCGGCGTAGCTTGCTACACTTCCTAAATAGAGGCCGTCATACTTGAGTTCGTCAAAATATTTGGCGACGGGAAAATAAACGCGCATGTCATAGTTATGTACAACGCTTGGTTTCTTTTCTTTCTGATCAAAGAATTGGGGGTTTCCTAGATTGTAGAATGCACCAATGCTCACAAGGGCCAAAAGCCCCAAGGCCGCGAACTGAAACCATCTTAAGGGCCTGAATCGCTTAGGTGAAAAGCCTTCTCGCATCACGAGCAACGCTGCAACCGAAGCAACAACTCCACGGGTCAAACTAACATCGAACTTTTCGACGGGATACGCCTGATAAAATGCCCAACCAGCCTGAGCAACGCCGGCCAGGGCCAAGAACAAAAAAACCAAGTTCGATGCGAGTGCCCCACCCTGCACCATAAATACAGACGCCAATACAATTGCCCCCCCAGCTAGCAAGAGAGCGCTGCGATAACTCAAGTGCACATCGCTTGCCTTCACAACTCGCAAACGAGGTGGCAGAATCGTTGGCTCGTCTACAAAAACACTGACCTCGGCAATACTCAGAGACGCATCCCCACGATGAGGAGAAAGGCGAATGTAGCGCGTACTGCTTGAAAGATCTTTCTTAGTTCGCCAGCGAAGACCAGCAGCTCGAACGCGGGGAGCTAACCAAATTCGCTCAAACTTTCGACCATCCAGGGAGCCCAATACTTCGTAGGTATCGTTGTTGTCGGCCATCATGGCCAAGGCTCTCACCTCAAGCACCTTTCCCAAGTCGAAGTCTACTGAAGCGCTTCTACTCGCAAATACAGTCGTTCGGTTGGTGTTCCAGCCTCCTCCTTCTCGAGGGACAAGGCCATCATTGACGTTTTTAGCTCCCCGAACTCCAACGCTGGCAATCGGCGATTTACCGCCAAGAATGCCTTTGCCTTTGCCTTCGCTTGAGCTCTGTTCGCATCCCGACACACACAGGAAAAGTGAAAAAACAAACAAGGGCAGCACTAGGCGGGCTAAAAAGTACAACATGAGATCTCTCACAACGCACAGGAGAATAGTCTAAGAAAAGAGCCCCCCCTGCACAGGTGACTCTAAGACGAGCATAGCTAGAGCGCCTCAACGCAAAAGAGCAAAGGGCTATTGGGTTGGCCCCAATGAAAAAAGGGCCCCTCTTACGAAGGACCCTTTTCTTCTTTTGAGGTAATTACGCCTCTTCGGCCAATGACTGAACCGGAACTGGTCGTTGAAGAGCCGGGGGATGAAAACGCTCCCCTTCTTCAGTAACCAATCGAAGACGCTTGTACGCGCCTAGACCCGTACCTGCCGGAATCAAGCGACCCATAATAACGTTCTCTTTGATGCCCGCGAGATCATCGGTTTTACCGTTGATAGCAGCTTCGGTGAGAACTTTTGTGGTCTCCTGGAATGAGGAGGCACTAATGAAGGACTCGGTAGAAAGAGATGCCTTTGTGATGCCAAGTAACATCGCCTCGGCAACAGCCGGACGACCGCCACGAGCCAAAACCCGCTCATTTTCCACCTCAAACGTGTACTTCTCGACCTGCTCGTCAGGTAGGAAGTTCGTGTCGCCACGATCCTTAATCCTTACACGACGTAACATCTGACGCACGATGGTCTCGATATGCTTGTCATTGATGGTCACACCCTGCAGGCGATAGACCTGCTGAATTTCGTTGACCAACCAAGCAGCGAGCTCTTTCTCACCCTTCACACGTAGAATATCGTGGGGATTCGCAGGACCGTCCTGAAGAGGATCGCCCGCTCGCACATGATCTCCAGGCTGAACCTGGATATGCTTTCCCTTGGGAATTAGATATTCACGAGTTTGGTCAGTGAGCAGAGTGCCCTCTAGACTCAAAGGAGTCAGCGTAATCTTACGCTTGCCCTTTGTGTCTTTACCGAAGTCCACAACCCCATCGATTTCAGCGATAATGGCGTGATCTTTAGGGCGACGTGCCTCAAAGAGTTCCGCAACACGAGGTAAACCACCGGTAATATCCTGTACCTTTGTAGTTTCACGAGGCATTCGAGCAAGCTCCTCGCCAGGGGTAATGGATTCATCCTCGTTACAGACAAGGTTGGCACCAACCGGCAAGAGGTAGCGAGCTTCAAGTCCCGAATTGGGTAGACGCACCGGCTCACCCGTTTCGGGGTCGACTATTGTAATACGAGGACGAAGATCCGCCGCTCGTGACTCGATGACAATCTTGCGGCTGAGGCCTGTAACCTCATCCACTTTTTCAGTCACCGTGACACCTTCGACAAGATCGCCGAACTTCACAATGCCGCCAACCTCCGTGAGAATTGGCTGCGCGAATTGGTCCCATTCGGCAACAGAATCGCCAGCCTGAACCCGCGCACCGTCTTCAACCCGAAGCACCGCACCATAGAGCAAGCGATGATGCTCACGCTCACGACCAGTATCATCAACCACTACGATTTCGCCGTGTCGATTCATGATTACGGTTTTACCGTCAGCACGCTTCACCAAGTTGGCTCCGCGAATACTCACAGTACCCTCGTGGCGCAATTCCAGCTTATTTGCCTCAATTTTACCACGAGCCGCCGCACCACCAATGTGGAACGTACGCATCGTCAACTGAGTACCAGGCTCGCCGATTGACTGAGCGGCAATAATACCCACAGCTTCACCAACGTTTACGTGCTCGCCACGTGCCAAGTCTCGTCCGTAACACATCGCGCATACACCGCGGCGTGCCTGACAGGTGAGAACCGAACGAATGACGATCTCTTCAATGCCCGCAGTCTCAATTGAGAGCACATCGGCTTCATCAAGAACACAGTTAGCAGAGACAACCACGTCCCCTGTTAGAGGATCAATGACCTCCTCCAAGGTAACACGACCCAAGATTCGGTCGCTCAGAGGCTGAATCACTTCGCCGCCTTCTTCAAGCTTCGCGACTCGAATGCCGTCAAAAGTACCGCAATCGTAGGCACCAATTACACAGTCCTGAGAAACGTCGACCAAACGACGAGTCAAATAACCAGAGTTTGCAGTCTTCAGCGCCGTATCCGCGAGGCCCTTACGAGCACCGTGAGTTGATACGAAGTACTGAAGAACGCTCAAGCCCTCTCTAAAGTTGGCAATAATTGGAGTCTCAATGATTTCACCAGAAGGCTTAGCCATCAGCCCACGCATTGCTGCTAGCTGACGCATCTGCTGGGTAGAACCACGAGCACCTGAGTCGGCCATGATAAAGATCGAGTTAAAACTCGGCTCCTCACAGCTTTCACCCGTTTCGGGGTCAACCACGGTGTGCTTGCCAATGCCGCCCATCATCTCTTCGGTGACCTTGTCGGCAACACCAGCCCAGATATCGACAACCTTGTTGTAGCGCTCACCAGAAGTAATTAGACCCTCCTGATACTGCTCTAGAACACGCTCTACCTCTGCCTGGGCACTGTCTACAAGCGGCTTCTTCTTTGCGGGAATGACCATATTGTCCATGCACACGCTAATGCCGGCCAATGTAGAGAAGTGATAGCCTAGGTTTCGCAAGCGATCTGCGAGAAGAACAGTCTCTTTGTTCTTATTAATTCGGTAACAGATATCAATTAGAGCACTCAAGGCCTTCTTATCGAGAGTCTTGTTCACATACTCATAAGGAACACCCGGAGGCAAAACCTCGCTAATGAGCACGCGCCCTACTGTCGTAAGAACAGTGACCACCTTCTGAACGCCGCCAGGAAAGTTGTCCAGTAAACGCACCTTGATACTAGCGTGCAGGGCAACTTCTCCAGCGTCATACGCCATGCGTACCTCAGCAGGAGAGGCAAAAGAGCCTCGCAAATAACCCTTGAGCTTATTGTCTTCGAGAGAGAAGTTCTCACGGAAACAGCCCTTGGAGAATTTCTTCTCACGAGTCGCGTAGTACAGCCCCAAAACGATGTCCTGGGTGGGGTTGATGATGGGCTTACCGCTCGCTGGCGAGAGGATATTGTTGGTGCTCATCATCAAGACGCGCGCTTCCATTTGAGCCTCAACACTGAGGGGCAAATGAACCGCCATCTGATCGCCATCAAAGTCGGCATTGAACGCCACGCAAACCAAAGGATGCAGCTGTATAGCCTTACCCTCGATCAACACGGGCTCAAAAGCTTGAATGCCTAAGCGATGCAACGTGGGCGCGCGATTGAGCATCACCGGATGCTCACTGATGACCTCATCGAGAATGTCCCAAACTTCAGGACGCTCCTTTTCGACCATCTTCTTTGCAGATTTGATGGTGTTGACAAAGCCTCGCTCCTCTAACTTATTGTAGATAAAGGGCTTAAAAAGCTCCAAAGCCATCTTCTTGGGAAGACCGCATTGATGTAATTTAAGGGTCGGACCCACAACGATGACAGAACGCCCTGAGTAGTCGACGCGCTTACCCAAAAGGTTCTGACGAAAACGTCCTTGCTTGCCCTTGAGCATGTCACTCAATGACTTGAGTGGGCGCTTATTGGGACCTGTAATTGTTTTGCCTCGACGACCATTGTCAAAGAGAGCATCCACAGACTCTTGCAGCATGCGCCGCTCGTTGCGAATGATGATCTCAGGAGCATTGAGCTCCAGAAGACGACGCAAACGATTGTTGCGGTTAATTACACGGCGATACAGATCGTTGAGATCGCTCGTCGCGAATCGACCACCATCGAGAGGAACGAGAGGGCGCAAGTCCGGAGGAAGAACCGGAATCACGTGCAACATCATCCACTCGGGGCGATTACCGCTCCCACGAAACGCCTCGACGACCTTCAGTCTCTTAGTGAGCTTCTTCTTCTTCGCTTCACTCGTGGCCCCGTCCAAATCGACGCGAAGGGTTTCGCTCAACCCGTGCACGTCTACTTGACGCAGCATCTCGATAATTGCCTCACCACCCATGGTGGCTTCGAACTTATCGTCCCCGTACTCGTCCAATAGTTGGGCGTAACGATCTTCGTTGAGAATCTCGCCGGACTCTAGTGCCGTCTCACCAACATCGGTCACAATGTAGGCTTCGCAATATAGAACCTTCTCCAGATCCTTCAGAGTAATATCTAAGATATTGCCGATACGACTGGGCAGGCTCTTCAAGAACCAGATATGGGCAACAGGAGAGGCAAGGTTGATATGACCTAAGCGCTCACGACGCACCTTGGACTGAATCACCTCCACGCCGCACTTTTCGCAGACGATACCACGATGTTTCATGCGCTTGTACTTGCCGCAAATGCACTCGTAGTCCTTGACCGGTCCAAAAATCTTCGCGCAAAATAGTCCTTCACGCTCGGGCTTGAAGGTACGGTAGTTGATTGTCTCCGGCTTCTTTACTTCGCCATGAGACCACTCTCGGATCTTTTCAGGACTCGCAAGGGAGATCCTGATGGCTGAAAAGGAAAGCGGATCTTTGGGCTTCTCAAAGAACGAAAAAATATCACGCATAGTCTGGGCTCCGTTATTTTCCGCGAATAACTAGTGAGAGAAAAAACTGGGGTTGGAAATACAAAGAAGGAAAAAGGAGAGGACCGGCCAAGCCTGCCCCCTCCTGGACTACAATCAGTCCTCAGCCGCCAATGGCGACGTACCTTCCACCAACTCAACATTGAGACACAATGATTGGAGCTCCTTAAGAAGAACATTGAAGCTCTCCGGGAGTCCTGCTTCGAGGACATATTCGCCCTTGACGATCGACTCGTACATTCTCGTACGACCCTGCACATCATCGCTCTTGACGGTCAAGAACTCTTGCAAAGCATAGGCGGCGCCATAGGCCTCCATTGCCCACACTTCCATCTCACCGAGACGCTGCCCACCGAACTGAGCTTTACCACCTAGGGGCTGCTGAGTAACGAGAGAGTAAGGTCCGATAGAACGAGCATGAATCTTGTCGTCGACCAAGTGATGCAACTTAAGAACGTACATCACGCCCACAGTTACCTCATTGTCAAAAGGCTCTCCTGTACGACCATCAAACACAATCTGCTGACCTGAACGATCTAAGTTCGCAGCCTCCAGAGCATCTTTGATTTGAAGTTCCGACGCGCCATCAAACACGGGAGTACCCATGAAGACGCCTCGTCTTAACTTCTTGGCTAGAGAGAGAAGCTCTGCGTCGTCCAAGCTCTTGACGAAAGTCTGAAACTCGGGGTCCGCTTTGTAAGCGATAAGAACTCGCTCACGTAGCTTTTCAATATCGCCGCCAGCGTCGAGCACCTTAGCGATATTGATTCCTAATTGACGCGCAGCAAGCCCAAGGTGAACCTCAAGAATCTGCCCCACATTCATTCGACTCGGCACGCCGAGAGGATTGAGCACGATATCAACGGGAGTACCGTCTGCGAGGAATGGCATATCTTCTTCGGGAAGAAGACGACTCACCACACCCTTGTTACCGTGACGACCGGCCATCTTGTCGCCGATCTGCAATTTACGCTTGATGGCGATGTAAACCTTCACCATCTTGATAACACCAGGAGGCAATTCGTCTCCCCGGCTCAAGCGCTCGATTTTGTCTCGGAAATGCTCCTCACGAACACCAATGATCTCCTCTAAGTCGACAATCAACTGAGCAATACGCTCCGATAGACTCTCGACAGGGATTTCACCCCAGTATTTTCGTGGAATCACTGAAAGGGAAGCGTCCGAAAGAACTACACCCGACTCAAGGAGGGTTGCACCATTGTCATCGACAAGCTTTCCAGTCGTAGTCTTGTCACCAAGAATACGTACCAATCGATGATAAAAGCTGGAGTAGATAACCTTGACTTCCTCATCGCGAGTCCGTTCCAGCTTGGCACGCTCCTCATTTTCAACAGCCTGAGCACGAGTGTCTTTCTCGGTGCCCTTGCGGGAGAAAATACGAGCATCAATCACGATTCCGCGACAACCGGGCGGAACCTTGAGTGAACTATCGCGTACGTCGCCGGCTTTTTCACCGAAGATGGCGCGCAGTAGCTTCTCTTCTGGAGAAAGCTGTGTCTCGCCCTTGGGAGTGATCTTGCCGACAAGAATATCCCCGGCAACAACCTCAGCGCCAATGCGTACGACACCCGCTTCGTCGAGATCCTTGAGAGCTTCCTCACCTACGTTTGGAATATCTTTGGTGATCTCTTCTTTGCCAAGTTTCGTATCACGGGCAACACACTCAAACTCCTCAATATGCACCGAAGTGTATACGTCCTCTTTCACGATACGCTCGCTGATAAGGATGGAGTCCTCGAAGTTGTACCCCTGCCAAGGCATGAAGGCTACGATGACGTTTTGACCAAGAGCCAACTCACCGCGATCTACCGCAGGACCGTCTGCTAGGACCTCGCCTGCCTTTACAACCTCCCCCGGACGAACCAAAGGTTTTTGGGTGTAACAGGTACTCTGATTGGAGCGTTGGTACTTGATGAGATGGTGAATGTCCGGAACTCCGCTGCCTTCTTCTCCCGTGGGACGAACAACAACTCGCTCAGCATCAACACTTTCAACCACACCGTCATGGCGTGAAACAGCACATGCCCCAGAATCCATCGCTACATTCAGCTCCATCGTCGTTCCGACGAAAGGGGCCTCACTGCGAAGACAAGGAACAGCCTGACGCTGCATATTTGCGCCCATGAGAGCGCGGTTAGCATCGTCGTGCTCCAAGAAAGGAACAAGCGAAGCCGCAACGCTTACCATTTGATTCGGCGCGATATCGTGGAGCTCTACCTGCTCCGCCATGGTCATACGGAAATCGCCGTTCAAACGAGTTGAAACAACTGAATCTTCGTACTTACCACTCTCTTGAAGAGGGGCAGAGGCCATCGAGATGAACTTTCCTTCTTCTTCGAGGGCGCTAAACCAACTCCATTCGTTTGAAACAACGCCTTCCTTCACATGACGATAGGGTGTCTCGACGAAACCGTGCGCATTGACGCGAGCGTAGCTCGCAAGAGATGCGATCAGGCCAATATTTGGACCTTCCGGCGTCTCAATGGGACAAATACGACCGTAATGAGTTGCGTGAACATCTCGAACCTCGAAACCAGCTCGTTCGCGAGTCAAACCACCTGGTCCTAGAGCACTGAGACGACGTTTATGGGTCACCTCACTCAAGGGGTTCGTCTGATCCATGAACTGGGAGAGCTGGCTGCTACCAAAGTACTCTTTCACCACCGCGCCTACAGGCTTAGCGTTGATGAGATCATGAGGCATCAAAGTGTCAATCTCTTGAGAGACACTCATACGCTCTTTGATAGCGCGAGCCATGCGAACTAGACCAATTCGGTACTGGTTCTCCATTAACTCGCCAACGGCACGTACGCGGCGATTCCCCAAGTGATCGATATCATCAACGGTACCGCGACCGTTCTTGAGTTCGATGAGATGGCGAACAGTCTCGAAGATATCACGCTCTTTTAGAACACGAAAATCTAGTGCGGGACGCTCTTCTACAGGAACATCACCGTAGAACTTGTAATTGAGCTTCAAACGCCCCACCGCGCTGAGATCGTAGCGCTCTGGGTTGAAGAAGAGGTTGTTGAAGAGCAGCTTTGCCGTTTCAAGCGTTGGTGGATCACCTGGACGTAAGCGTCGGTAAACCTCCATGATGGCGTCCTCGGTGGTCTCTGTCTTGTCTGCGATGAGGGTATCACGCAAATAGGAACCAACATTGAGTCCATCAATGAACAGAACGGTAAAGGTTGTCACCCCGGCTTCGCGGAGACGCTCGATAGCAAGCTCGGTAACTTCCTCGTTGCACTCCATGAGGACTTCGCCGGTTTCGCGATCGACAACGTCGGACGCGCAAACCTTACCAATTAGCTCATCTTCTCCCATGGGGAGAGTGGTGAGTTCAGCTTCGCGAAGCTTCTTGATGGTAGAACGAGTGAACTTAGAATTCTTACGAACGAGGACTTTGCCCTCGTGCATGATGTCCAAGGTTGCTCGTTGACCCGTCAGAAGGTCGTACTCGATGCTCTTGTCAACCCGATTGTCCTCACCCAAGGTGATTGTCTCAGAGTCGTAAAAGTAATTGAGTAGATCTTGAACACTATGGCCCAAAGCTCTCAAAAGAACCGTCGCATGCATCTTGCGGCGACGATCGATGCGAACATAGATAATGTCCTTATGATCGAACTCAAAGTCCAACCATGATCCACTGTAAGGGATCACACGAGCGGAGTAGAGCAACTTCCCGGAGGAATGCGTCTTACCCTTGTCGTGGTCGAAAAATACGCCCGGACTTCTATGAAGCTGGGAGACGACGACCCTTTCAGTACCGTTAATGATGAAGGTACCAGTTTCGGTCATGAGTGGGATCTCACCAAAGTAGACCTCCTGCTCTTTGATGTCGCGAACGATACGCTGACCGCCCTCGGTCACATCATAGACCATCAACTGTGTGGTGACTTTGATCGGGCCAGCAAAGGTCATACCTCGCTGCCGACATTCTCCCACGTCGTATTTTGGCTTTTCTAAGTTGTAACCAACATAGACAAGCTCCGCGGTCCCATCAAAATCTTTGATTGGGAACACACTATTGAACACACCCTCAAGGCCGACTTCGTCGCGCTCCTTGGGATCTGTGTCCGATTGCAAAAATTTGTCGTAGCTCCGCTTCTGAATTCCGATCAGATTTGGAATTTCAACAATGGAACTAACTTTTCCGAGATTGATACGATGTCGGAAGTTTGACTGAACCTTGGACGCCATTTTACGGATTCTCCAAACGCACCTAGCGGGATCGACCGATAGCGCTGAACTGCGCTATGTCGCCCCGCTGGGCAATCCCCTGCACGATACAAACCACGAGCAACAGGCACCCCATCCCGAAGGGCAGGGTCCTGTGCGTGGTTTTCGAAGCCAACTGATGATTCAAAATCAATTATTTGATTTCGACTTTGGCCCCAGCTGCTTCTAGCTTCTTCTTAACTTCTTCAGCGTCTTCTTTACTTACGCCTTCTTTGAGAGCCTTGGGTGCACTCTCTACCATGTCCTTAGCCTCTTTGAGGCCAAGACCGGTGATCTCACGAACAGCCTTGATGGCGTTGATCTTCTTGGGGCCGGGCTCTACGAGAATGACGTCAAACTCGGTCTTCTCTTCAGCAGCTTCTGCGGGAGCAGCAGCTGCGCCGCCAGCTACAGCTACGGGTGCAGCGCTTACGCCCCACTTGTCCTCGAGCTCTTTTACGAGCTCTGCGATCTGGATAACGGGAAGGTTGGACAGGTAATCTACGACCTGGTCTTTAGAGATGTCAGACATTTTTAGTTTGCTCCTTGAACTGCCGCTTTGGGGTGATCCCAAGGCGGTCTATAGCGTTCGTTAGTTTTGTTTTCAGCTTGACTTCGGCGCCGCCGAAAGCCCAAAGGGCTTGCTAAGACGCAGAAAGAAATTCGGGTTGAATGGATGTTGGCGAGCCCAAAGGGTTCAGCCAGCGTCCTTGATTTTCTTCGCTTCCAAAAGGAGAGCGAAGTTTTGCGCGGGCGCATTGATGAGACGTACAAAGCTCTGTGCAGGAGCCATGAACTGAGCCAAAAGCGTGGCGCGAGCCTCGTCTTTGCTCGGTAAAGTGGCAAGTTGTGTCGAAACAGCTCGTGCTCCGAGAACTTCACCGTCCATCAAACCAGCCTTGATGGTTAGTTTGTCGTTCGCCTTGGCGAACTCCTTGATGATACGGGCTGCAGCACTGGGCTCCTCAAAGCTCAATGCAACTCCGGTCATGCCTTTGAGGGCAACCGAAGCAAGCTCTTCAACATAACTCTCTTCAGCAAGAGCTTTCTTGATCAAGGTGTTCTTAAGAACTTGGTACTGAACACCTTTCTCGCGAAACTGATCTCGCAGTGAGGTTACTTGCTCAACAGTCAATCCACCAAAGTCGATGAAGACAGCAGAACTCATGGCCGCAAAGCTCTCGCGAATGCTACTGACCGCGGCTTCTTTTTCTGTGCGGATCATAACTTAGTCCTCCTCACTGACAGCAGTGACAGAACCCGTTTCGACGCGGATACCAGGACCCATCGTACTAGAAACGATGACGCTCTTGAGATAGATGCCTTTGGCCGTTGCTGGCTTTTTTGCGACGAGTTCAAGAACCATCGCGCGGACATTCTCGGCAAGTTTCTCTTGGTCGAATGACTTTTGACCAACACGAGCGTGTACCACGCCAGCTTTGTCTACTCGGTATTCAACTTTACCAGCCTTTGCCTCAGATACGGCACGAGTGACGTCCATCGTCACACTGCCAACCTTGGGGTTAGGCATAAGACCACGCGGTCCAAGAACACGACCAAGTTTACCAACAGCTCCCATCATATCGGGAGTCGCGATGACACGGTCAAAGTCGAGCATGCCACCTTGGACAAGCGCAACCAACTCATCGGCGCCAGCGAAGTCAGCACCTGCAGCGAGGGCTTCCTTCTCTTTTTCGCCGCGGGCGAAGACAGCAACACGAACGGTCTTACCGGTGCCATGAGGCAACACAACCGCACCACGTACCATCTGGTCGGCATGCTTTGGATTCACTCCAAGGCGTACCGCGATGTCGACGCTTTCGTCGAACTTTGCATAGGCCAGCTTCTGCAGAACGGAGACAGCTTCATCCACCGGATAAAGCTTCTGGCGTTCCAAGCCGGCGAGAGCTTCCGCTCTCTTTTTTGCGATTTTTTTGGGCATAGGGTTCGTCTTTCGACTCCTGGTTCAAACGCAACCTCCCTAGAATGGAGAGGCTACCGAGCCAGTAAATGATGGGATTAGGTCTTCTTACCGTGAACAATGTTCCGAAAAGAAAGACCGAGAATTCTTTAACTAGGCAGTCCGGAAACAATCACACCCATACTACGGGCGGTTCCAGCGATGCTCAACGCAGCAGCGTCAATGTCTGCAGCGTTCATGTCCTCGAACTTGATCTTTGCAATTTCTTTTGCTTGGTCCCAAGTCAAGGTACCAACCTTGTTCTTATTAGGCTCAGCAGAGCCTGATTTAATCTTCAACGCCTGCTTAATCAAGATAGCTGCCGGAGCAGACTTCATGATGAAGGTGAATGAACGATCCGCGTAAACAGAGATAATTACAGGAACAACGGTATCACCGAGCTTCTGACTCTTTGCGTTGAAATCCTTGCAAAACGCCATGATATTGACGCCGTGCTGACCCAGCGCCGGACCAATTGGGGGGGCGGGGTTCGCTTTACCTGCAGGAATCTGCAGCTTGATGTAACCAGTAACCTTCTTCTTTGAGGCAGCCATAACTTTGCTCGCTTTTTAGCGCTTCTCCACGTCGGAGAAGCTCAACTCTACAGGCGTGTCTCGCCCGAAGATGCTCACCTTAACCTTGAGCTTTTGCTTTTCAATATTCACTTCCTGCACCGTACCGGAGAAGTTAGCGAACGCTCCGAGGATGACGCGCACTTCGTCGCCCTCATGAAATTCATATTTCGGCTGGGGCTTGCCCACGCCGTCGGAGATCCCCTTACGAAGAGTCTCAATACTGGGAGGTTTAACAACCTGAGGTCGGTTGTTTCCTACAAAACCAGTTACCTTGGAGGTATCTTTTACAAGGTGCCAAACTTCCTCGCTCATGGCCATCTCTACAAAGAGATACCCCGGGAAAGTCGTGCGACTACGAACACGTTGTTTGCCACTCTTGAGAGTGTCAGTAACTTGCTCAGTTGGAATCAAAATTTCGCCAAAGTGCGCTTCCATCTTATGCTGACGAATACGCTCTTCCAAAGCTGCCTTCACCTTATTCTCGTAGTTGGAATAGGTGGTAGCAACATACCACTTCAGCTCACGAGCAGGCTCGGCCTCTTCTTCCTCTGAAGACGTCTCGGCGTCGTCCTCATTGGACTCATCGAGCTCCGACCTGTCCAAAGTGCTCGCGGGCAGGGCAATACTTGCCTCAGAATCTGCGTTCCCGTCTAGGTCAGCATTTTCTGTGGAGGTATTTTCAATTGTTGGGTCGTCTGAGGGCATTGTCTGTTCTGAGCTCATCGCTTTTCGTTCTGAGCTCATGCTCCGTAAACCAGGTTGGTTAGGTATCCCCAAAGGCGATCGAGGAGAGCAATGTAAAGAGTGGCAATGGCACCGGCTACCAGAACCACGATAGTTCCATTAGTCACAGTGTCTTTGTCCGGCCAAGTAACCCGAGCAAGTTCCACAGCTACATCAGTAGCCCAGGTCTTTACAGCGGGGCGCCGATAGTAGCGTAAAATTGCGACGACGCCTAGAACTGCACCGATGACCAGGGTAACGCTTGCTCGCTCTTGCTCAGAATAAGCAATGAGAAACGGCATAGATCGCACCGCCGAGGGCCAATCGGCCAACGAATTCCATGCGCTCAAAAGAATTTTGCCACCCAAGTAGGACGCCAAAATACCTGTCGAGAAGAACGCCGCGTGAACGTAACGTTGAACCCCAATCTGCCCCGCAGCCGGGTCTTCTTCGTTTTCCTCGCCATCGCTCTGTACCCCAGGAAGCAACTTCTCTTCAGAAGAGCCTACTTGGTCAGAAGACGGATCGGCACTCGCATCTGCAGAGGCTAGGGCCTCTTCAGGAGCGTTCTCGGGTCGGTCAGAATCTTCAGAAGACATGGGGAAAGTAGGGGGGGAATTGAAAAATTTTAGATTGAGGGGGCAGGGGCAGAGAGGCTCGAACTCCCGACCTGCGGATTTGGAATCCGCTGCTCTACCAACTGAGCTATACCCCTGTACAGTAACCCGGCTCCATCGGGCGCAATGCCCACATTCCTACTTGAGGGATGCGGGCATCATTTGACCAATTGGTCGTAGAGCTTATTTGCTATCTATATGTACCGTGTGTGTTTTACACACGCGGCAAAACTTTTTAAGCGAAAGTTGCTCGGTGGCAATAGGAGACTTAGTTGTCTTGTAATTTCGACTACCGCACTTTGTGCAGCTGAGTGCAACGGGCGTCCGCGCACTACCAGTCCTTGAGCCTGCCACCGATAACCCTCGTTTGAAATCACTCGAGGATTTCGGAAACCACGCCGGCGCCGACAGTGCGGCCACCCTCGCGGATTGCGAATCGCATCTGGGCTTCCAGAGCGACGGGAGTGATGAGTTCGATTTCCATCGTGATGTTGTCTCCTGGCATCACCATCTTTACGCCCTCGGGGAGCATGCAGCTACCGGTCACATCAGTTGTACGAATGTAGAACTGTGGGCGGTAGTTGGTGAAGAAAGGAGTGTGGCGACCGCCCTCTTCCTTTTTAAGAACGTAGACCTCGCCCTTGAATTTGGTGTGAGGAGTGATGCTGCCGACCTTGGCCAATACCTGGCCGCGCTCGATGCCGTCCTTGTCGATACCACGGAGCAATACGCCCACGTTGTCGCCTGCTCGGCCCTCGTCGAGCTGCTTGCGGAACATCTCTACACCAGTAACGGTGGTTTTTACATCAGAACCGTAACCAACGATTTCTGCTTCGTCGCCTACTTTGACGATGCCACGTTCAATACGACCGGTGGCAACTGTTCCACGACCCTTGATTGAGAAAACATCCTCAACTGCAAGAAGGAAAGGTTTGTCGGTCTCACGCTCGGGCTCGGGGATCTTGGTATCGAGTGCTTCAAGAAGGTCCTGGATGCTCTTGATCCATTTCTCGTCGCCATTGAGAGCGGGAAGAGCTGCAACGTTACAAATCGTAGCCTCGTCACCGTCGAACTGGTACGCAGAAAGAAGCTCACGAACTTCCATCTCGACGAGTTCTAACATCTCTTCGTCTTCGACCATGTCGCACTTGTTGAGAGCAACAACAATGTCGTTGAGCCCAACCTGACGAGCGAGCAGAACGTGCTCACGGGTCTGGGGCATCACGCTGTCTACTGCGCTAACAACGAGGATAGCGCCGTCCATCTGCGCGGCACCTGTAATCATGTTCTTTACGTAGTCGGCGTGCCCGGGGCAGTCGACGTGTGCGTAATGACGATTCTCGGTTGAGTACTCAACGTGACTCGCTGCGATGGTGACCGTTTTGGTCTCATCACGAACAATACCGCCCTTGGCGATGTCCGCGTACTTGATCTCATCGGCCAGACCAACAAGAGACTGTACCTTTACAAGTGCAGCGGTCAGGGTCGTCTTACCGTGATCGATGTGACCAATCGTGCCCACGTTCACGTGGGGTTTAGTGCGTACGAATTTTTCTTT
>Ga0256845_1001035_pt1 | contig 23723 bp, 10 predicted proteins | sample RiftiametaG_FD_189101 | JGI IMG/M metagenome (GOLD analysis project Ga0256845, IMG submission 189101) | Tube worm associated microbial communities from hydrothermal vent at the East Pacific Rise, Pacific Ocean - Riftia | ecosystem: Host-associated > Annelida > Integument > Unclassified ... | reverse complement strand
GCCGGTCCTCGTCCGGCGTTGTGCACAGACGTTGGATCAGCTCATCTCCCGAGCCCTCTGCGAGGTGTGCGTACCGCATCGTGACCACGATGCTCGAGTGCCCCAGCCACTCCTGCACCTGGCGCATCGGGATCCCCCGCATCACCGCGTGTGAAGCGAAAGTGTGCCGCAGCGCATGGTTGTGGATCCGGCGCAGACCGGCTGCCTTGCAGACCTTCGCCAGCGCCAGTCCGACTGTCTGGCGCAGGAGCACTGCTCCCTCGTCCCTCGAGAACACCAGCTCCCCGCTGACGCGCCGATGTTGGAGCTGAAGGACCTCCCGCGCGTCACGGGTCAAGGGCAGCTCACGGGCCCTGTCGTTCTTCGGTGAGGTGAACCCAAACTGTCCGCCGTAGGACTGCTGGACCCGCAGCCGACCCCGATCGAGATCGATGTCCTCGCGCCACCGGAGGGCGACCATCTCGCCCACCCGCAGCCCAGTGCGGAGCGCGACGAGCATGTAGGGATGCCACGCCGGTAGATGCTCCGCGGCCGCGCTCAAGAACTGCTCCGACTCCTCAAACGTCAGGAAATCGAAGCCGGGTTTGCGGGCCTTGAGCATGTTGATCTCGGGGACATTGGTGATCAGTCCCCACTTGCGAGCGACCCGAAGGACCCGTTTGATCAGCGTGAAGTGGAGGTTCACGGTCTGCGGAGCCAACCCGGTGGCGAGCTTTTGAACCGCGTAGGCGTCGATCTTCCGCTCGTCGATCTGGTCGAGCGGATACTTCCCGAGTGCTGGAAGGAGATGACGCCGAAGCATCGACTCCTTGCTCGCCACCGAGCTGGGCTTGTTGATGGAGCCCTGGTGGGCCAGGAACTCCTTGCTGAAGGTCTTGAGGGTGGGTGTCTGTTGTTGGGGTTTTCCGTCCTTCCATCGGCCAGACACGAGCATCGAGCGAACTTCCCGCTCGTACTTCTCGGCACCACGCTTGGTCTGCGCGGGCGAGATCTTGCGGATAGTCTGCCTACGCCCGTCGGGCCAGGTATGTTCGATGTGGATCATCCACTTCTCGCGGGCGCGGCCTTGTTTGTCACGCCACTGTCGTTTTCGCACGGTCATCGCTGAATCCTGTCGGTAGCGATGCCGTGGCCTTGGCCCAATGGGGCTAGCACAGATCCTCGACTCCGGGAGGGCAGACAACTCGGGAGTCCAGAGACCGCCCGTCCTCCATGACACCCTACCCAAGCAAGGTGAGACCGTGGAGGCACCTTGTCTAGCTGGTCTGGAGGTGTGTCGGCTGACCAACAGGTTCGTCAGCCCTTACTCAAACAGCTTCCCCTGGGTCTGCAAGCGATCCCAGAGTAAGGGCAGCACCTCCACATCCAGCGCTGCGTATGCCTTTTGGCGCCGCGAGAGCGGTCGGCGAGCCCAATCACTCGTTTGCTCGCTCTTGTCCAGCTCGATCTCGAGCTCCCGGCGACACACGGTCTCCAGCGTGTGCTCCCCCTTCCCCCGCTTGTCGGGGTACCGGGCCCTCGAGAGCTTCAAGGTATCGGCGATGTTCTGGATCTCGATGCCGTGCTGTCGCAAGACACGCTTCTCAAAGCTCGCGTTGTGGATCAGCTTCACCACCGCCTCATCTCCCAGTAGGTCCGCGAGCGGAGCGAAGTCAGTGATCTCGAACGCGTCGATCAAGTAGATCCGCTCTCGAGTGCCGAGTTGCACCAAGCACAGCCGCTGGTGGGCGATGGTGGTCTCGACGTCGAGGGCCACGGCGTCCTCGAGGTGCAGCCGCTCGCAAACGTCCGCCAGGTCCTTGTCCCACTCGATCCAAGTCACCGGCAAGGACGGCTCCCGTGGCGGCAGGTCGTCGCCCTCGGCCTCAGTCCGTAGTGGCCGCAGGTCCCCAGAGGGCGCCCGCTTGAGCTGCGCGGGCACGCGTTCAAAGCGGGCCTGGGTCATCCCCGAGACAAATCGCCAGGCCCCGTCCACGTCGAGCAGGTAGTCCGCCACGACCTCTCGCTCGATCCAGGGCGGCATGAGCGGCTGAAATTTGCTCAATCGGTAGTTCGGTAGCGAGGCGCCAATGCGCTCCCACAGCCCTTCGTCAGCCCAGAACTCAGGGTCCTCGAGCTGCTCGCGGGCGGCACGGAAGCGCTCATGGTCGAGGTCGCCTCGGATCTTGATGAGGTAGTTGTCGGGGATCACCTTCCAGCCCGGGCCGATGGCCTCGAGAGCGTAGCGGAGGGTCTGATTGATCCGACCACCGGCGAAGGTCCACCAGCGAAGCTCATCCTCGGCGATCTCGACCGCCCCCACGTCCGCCTGCAAGACCCCGCGGTGCCTGTCGCGGGCCTCCTGCAAGGTCTGGCGCGCGTTGTCGTGCAGATAGCGATAGTCGTCTTCGCAGGTGAGCACCCGAGAGATCTGCTGACAAAGTTCAAAGCCCAGGAACTGGGGCAAGAACCCGCCCCAGGTCGGCTTGCGACCGCGCGGTGCCTTCTGCACAACCACTCGACGGTCGCTGTGCTGCACCCGGAGCACGGCCCAGGGTCGTCCACCCAGCAAGAAGCACGACACCCCTTCCACGAGGCGATCGACGAAGCCCTGGCTCAGCGAGCCCAGCACCTGCCCACCCGACTGCTGGACGGCGTAGCTCTGCGGGCTCGAGAACACCGCGTAGAGCTCCATGAAGTTCCGTCGCCCGAAGCGGCGCTCCGCCTTGGGACCCAGCAGCAGCAGACCGCTCGCCATGCGCAGGCCGCCGTCGCGCAGCATCCACTGGATCAGTCGGTCGAACTCTGCGCGCGTGATGCCCGAGAGGTCCGGGACTCGCGTCAACTGCTCCCACGCCGAGTCGGGTCCGATCCCATTGCCAGCCAGCGACAGGGCGAGCAGCTGGTGCACGAGCACGGGCCAGGCCCGCGTCGAGAGCTCCACGCTCTCCACCCAGCGCGCCTTGGCGAGCTCGACGAGCGCGATCGCCTGGAGCACCCCTTCGTCGGTCTCACAAAAGAAGGTCGTGTTGGCGACCTTCCCCGCGTGCCGACCGGTCCTGCCCATGCGCTGAAGAAAGGACCGGACGGTGCTCGGAGCCTCGGCCTGCAGCACACGATCGAGGTCGCCCACGTCGATGCCCAGCTCGAGCGTCGAAGTGCACACGATGCAGGCTGAGCTTCCCCGGTGAAAGCGTTCCTCGGCGTGCTCTCGCTCCTCTTGCGACACGGAGCTGTGGTGAACGAAGACCTCGACCCCCGCGCGGCGCATGTACTCGGCGACAGCCTCGGTGACCGCCCGAGACTGGCAAAAGACCAGGCTCTTACCGTCCTTGGCCAAGCGCGCGGCGTTCTCGGCCAACGTCGGCAAGGAGTCCTCACGCAAGATCAGCAACTGGCGTGGAGCGGGCGCGTGGGGAGGATCGACCACCGCTCCCTCTCGTTTCGAGGTCCCTCTGATCCAGCCCAAGATCGCCTCGGGGTTGCCGACCGTCGCGCTCAGACCGACGCGCTGTACGTCGTGGCGGGAGAGCTGAGCCAGACGCTCGATCACGCTCATCAGGTGGGCTCCGCGGTCTGACCCGGCCAGCGCGTGGATCTCATCGATCACCACCATGCGCAGATCTACGAACAGCTTGGCCGTATCGACGGTCTGTGAGACGAGCATCACCTCGAGCGACTCGGGCGTGGTCATCAGCAGCTCGCACGGCTCTCGCAAGAAGCGCTTGCGCGCGTGACTGGGCGTGTCGCCGTGCCAGACAAAGCGGTCCAGTCCGACCATCTGCGTATACACCCCGAGCCGCTCGGCCTGGTTGTTGAGCAGGGCCTTGATCGGGGCGATGTACAAGGCCCCGATCCCCGCGGGCTGATCCCTGACCAAATCCGAGAGCATCGGGAACATGCTGGCCTCGGTCTTGCCACCGGCCGTCGGCGCGAGGATCACCGCGTTCTTGCCCGCGAGCAGCACCTCCCCTGCGAGCTCCTGCACCGGTCGCAGGCTCGTCCAGCCGAGCCGCGCCACGATCGCGTCTTGGAGGCGGGGATGAAAGCGGGCGAACACACTCATCGGTTCACCAGACCTCTTCTTCCGGGACGAGCTCGTCGTCGCCGTCGTCCGCATCGAGCATCGAGTCACCGCGGGCGATCACGGCCTTCTCGGCGTCGTCGAGCTCTCGCACCTGGTAGGGCTTCTCGAACTGCTTCATGGGATCGAACCCGGGTTCTTGATCGACCAGATCCATGATGTCGACGAACTCACGCATGAAGTGGCGTGGGACCAGGCCAACGTGCCCTTTGAGCCCTTTCGAGACGCTCTTGACCAGCTTGTCGATGAACTCGTCGGTGATCTTCAGCTCGACGAGCTCGGGGTGTTCTCGGCCGACGTAGAGCGCCCTGAGCTTGTGCGCCGCTTTCCGCAGCCGGTCCTGATCGAAGGGGCGCAGGTTGAGCTGAGGCTGGGTGACGCTGGCAAAGCCCCCCCGCTCCTGAAAGCGGATGCGGTCGTAGAGGGGGGGCAGGCCCGCCACGCCGTGGCGCGACTCGAAGAAGTCCGGGGTGCCGGTAAACAGCCACAGCAGTCGGGGGTAGCCCCCCGCCCCGTCACAGATCTGGCGCAGCCCGTTGAGCGACTTGTGGCGCGAGTCCTTGCGCATGCGCAAGATCGTCTCGGCCTCGTCGATGACGATGAGCAGGCCCTGGTAGCCCGCCGCGTGGATGATACCGACGATCCCCCGCAGGTAGTCCATGGCCACCCGACTCCCGAGCTCGCCGCGGATCCCCGCGAGCTTCTTGACGCTCGCCGCAACGTTTCCGCTGCCCGACAGCCAGCTGAGCAGCCCCGCGGCCTCGCTGAGTTGGCCGGCCTGCTTGAGCTCGAACACCTTTTGAATCACCCGAATGAAGTCTGCCGGGGCCTGGTTTCCGGTCATGCTGGCCAGGTTCTCTTCGATCTTGGCCAGCACGGCCTTGTCGAAGGTCGCGTCGTCGACCTCGCCCAGGGTGTCTTCGAGCGCAGCCTCCACATTGCCGATCCATCGATCCAGGATGTCGCCCAGGGCCCCGCGCGGGCACGCCGAGGTCCCGAGCTCAGCGACGACCTTGCGGTACACGTCGTCGAAGCGGTGGAACTTGAGGTCGTTGTCCGAGACGACCACGAAGCTGGTCGCAAAGCCCCTTTTTTGGGCCTCGATGACCGCGAGCCGGGCCATGAAGGTCTTGCCACAGCCGTAGCCTCCGCGCAGGAATTTGACGTTGCCCTCGCCCCCCTGCACAAACTCGAGCTGGCGGCCGATCTCGGCGAGCTCGCGCTCGTTGCCCACGACGTAGCTGTCCAGCCCGCGCTCGGGCACCAGGCCCACACGCAGCTTCTCGAAGATGTGCTTGATGTCTTTGTTGGACAGGATCATTGGTCTTTGTCGCTGTGTTTGACGTAGCGCTTGCTGCCGTTGATCGACTCGATACTGACCACGAAGGGCGCGAGCGCGGCGTGGGCGTCGAAGTTCCGGGCGAAGCGACGACACTTGCGAGTCGAGCCGAGCAAGTTGAGGGCTTCGTCTTCGTTGATCGACCCGTGCTTGGCGAGGTGCTCGAAGATCTTGCGCGCGTCCGCGTCCTTGTAGACCTCGAGCCCCTTCGCCCAGCCCGAGCCCGAGCCCGACGGCTCGTCCGCGGCCTGGGCCGGGGGCTCACGAGAGGCGTCGGTCTTGGCTTCGACCTTCGGCCCAGGCTCTCGCCGGGTCTCGACGACCTCGGTGACCTCAAAGCGGCGCGGGATCCCTTCGATCTCGATCTGCTCGGTCCCGCTCGGGTGCACGAGCTCCACCCGGACCCGTGCCCCCCGCGGACCCGTGAGCCGAAAGTAGAGCCGAAAGCGACGCCCGATCGGCACCCGCCACAGCCCGGCCTCCATCTCGGCCCCATCCCCCCCGTGGTTGACGTGTGCCTGCACCCTGGAGTCGTCCACGACGCGGATCCCCAGATCCACGGCCTCGGGGTTGTCCCAGTCGAAACCGCTGGCGAGCTCACGCTCGAGCTCGGCCTCGAGGTAGTGCATGCCGGCCATCGCTCCGTAGTCGCGGCTCAGGCGTAGCTGGTAGCGGCGATCACTGCCGCCCGGGGGCGTCTTGTGGCGCAGCGTGAGCACCGGGATCACTCGCTCCTGGGGGCTGTTGCCGCCATGGACAAAGTTGCGGTGCTTGCCGCCAGCGAACACCTCCCCGCCCCGGGGGAAGACCAGGTAGCCATCTTCGCCCTCGTAGTCCAGCGCGCGCAGGGGCACGCTGTAGTGCTCGCTGGAGTTGCTGGGCCCCGAGTTCAGCGCGTAGCGAGCCCGCGCGTTGTCGTGACCACTGTCGAGCTCGGCATCCCCGGGTACCCGCAGCAGGAAGCCGTGGTCCGAGGTGATCACAAAGCGCGTGACCCCGGCGTCTCGGAGCAGCTGCCAGGCCTTGCGCAGGCGCAAGAGTTCGCCCGAGAACACCGACAGGCCCACGCCCTTTTCCCCCGCCGCATCGATGTTCTCGCTGTGCACGACCACCAGCTGAGCCTCGGCGATGATGCTCCCCAGCTTCTGCAAGTCCTTGCGCAGCAGCGCCTCGAGAGACAACCCTGGGCAGGTGCGCCCCCGCGTCCGGCCGGCCACGGCTCGCCGGCGCGTCTTGGGGTCGTGGACCACGAACTCCCCAGTCGAGAAGCCCTTGAAACGCTGGGCCTTCGCCTTGCCCTTGTCCTTGACCTGCACCCGGAGCTTCCCCCCCTGGACCACCGGCGCCAGGGCGTTCATGCCGATCTCGGTCATGGTCGGGAGCTCGGCCAGGTAGGGCCGGAGCTTGGCGACCTTGCGGTCCGTCTTGGACAAGAGCTCGAGGAACTCCCCAGCCATCTCGAAGCGCATGGCGTCGACCATGAACAGCGCGGTCTTGTGGCCGTCCTCAAGCATGGGCGCCACGACGTCGTCGAAGATCTGGCGCTGGCGCAGCTCGGCGCCCGGCAGGGGGCCCTCCTCCACACAAAGCTGGGCCCACTCCCGGGCACGGGCGTCCTGCCACTTCAGGTAGGCCTTGCGCGTCGCCTCGATTACCGCGCGCAGCCGCGCAAAGTCGGGGACCTTGTCGTAGAGCAGCTCGACCCGGCGCTGGCCGAGCTCGCGGTGCAGGCGATCGATGCTCGCTCCGTGCTCGACGTAGCGCGACACGGCCTCGGCGTGGCTGCGGGCGCCCTCGAAGCTCAGCGAAGAGCTGGCCAATGCCGCGCCCAGGCTGGCCGCGGCCCCGATCAAGGTCCAGGCGTTCTTGCGCTCGGGCTGGCGCTGCACCCAGAAGCTCCGGCCCTCGAGGCGGTCGCGGGCCCACTGCCCCGCGGGGCCCCAGTCCCCCGCTTCGAGGGCGGACAGGGCCCCCTTGTAGAGCTGGCGCTCCTCGAAGCGGAAGGTGTCGATCTTGCCGAGATCGGCGGCGCTCCCGGCCTTGAGCTCCCTCTCGATGAAGCCTTCGAGGTCGAGGGCGATAGGCGCGTAGTCCTTGGGGTAGTGGGCGCGGACGAAGCTCGCCACGTCCTCGCAGGCGACGCGCAGCTCGGCGCTCAGACTGTCGCGCAGGCCCTCGAGCGCCGGGGCCCGGGTCTCTCGACCCAGGTCATGGACGTACTCGACACACATCGCCCAGCTGGCCATGGCATCGCGGATCCCCCGGCGGACGGGCCCACCGAGGTCGCGCTCGCCATCCTGTACGCGGCGCTCGGGCTCGACGAGCTTCGCCCGCGGGCGCGGGAACTCCCACGACTCGGGCAGCCCCAACACCGCCCCCAGGCGGTGCCACAGCTCCCCATAGGCCCCGCTGTGCGCGAGCTGGCGCATGAGCGGACCACCGTCGTCGAACAGCGCCTGGGCCAACCCGGGCGCGTCCAGGCCCCCGAGCATCGCGGCCAGCTCGCCCGAGGCGCTGCGGACCCGACGGGCCATCCAGGCGTCGGCGCGGGCCAGGTCGAGGGGCTCCTCGCCCTCGGCCTCGCTCGCCAACAGCGCCTCGACCTCCTCGAGGGGCACCCGGCCCACGGCCGCCTGCTTGATCAGCGTCTCGAGCCCGCGGCGAAAACGGACCCCCGCGCTGTAGACCTCGAGCAAGGGCGAGGCCTTGACGCTGTCCTCCGTGGCGCCGGGCAGGTGGATGAGCAGGGGCGACTTGTCGATGCTCCCGGCGTGGTCTTCCAGGCTGAGCATGAGCTCGAGGTAGCTGCCGCGAAAGCCCAGCACCGGCGCCGCAAAGCCGCTGGCGGGATGGGCCAGGGCGTCGGCGAGCTCGGTGTAGTGCGCATCGCGGTCGAGCCAGATCACGATGTCGTAGCGGCGCAGGTCGGCCTCGAGCTGGGTGACGAGGGTGGCCGAGACGGGGCGAGAGGCCAGATCAAGCATCCTCGCTCACCTTCTCGCTCACTTGGTCTTGGCTGCTCGTAGCTGTCTGCGCGGCCTTTTGAGCCTTCTCGAGCTTGCGCAGGCGACGGTTGAGCTCTTTTTGTTTGATCGCCGCCACCTCGCTGGCGCAGTCGCGCAAGAAGGCCTCGCGGCAGGCGTCGGAGTCGTCCTCGTCGATGGTGAAGTCCGGGCCGATCTCGTCTTGCAAGCGCAGCTCCCAGGCGTGAGCCCGGGCTGGGTGGTACTTCCAAAAGCAGCCGTGAGCCACGCCCAGCGACGGGTCCTCCTGGCACTTTTGTTCCACGCGGTCTTTGAAGTAGCGCCGGGCGAGGTGGGACCAGTCGTAGTCCTTGCCGCCCTTGGCGGCCACGAGCTCCTTCCACCACTGCTTGGGCTTGTTCCACTGTGGGTCCAGCAAGGGCCACAGGGCGGCAGAGTTGACCATCACGCCGTCGTCCAAGTCGGGGTCGTAGGTGGCGTCGTCCACCCGGCCATCGGGGCCGAGTTCGGCACACTGCTTGAGGTCCGCGATGAACTGCTCGAGCTCCTCGTGCCAGGCGGTGACCTTGACCAGGCGCTTTTCGGCCTTGCGCGCCGCCCTGACGTCGGCCCCATCCCGGGCCGCGCGCAGGTCGGCCAGCTCCCCATCCAGGCGGCGCTGTGCGTCGTGGACATGCTCGGCCAGCAGGCTGCGCAAGGTCCCGGCGTGCCAGCGATGGATGTTGATCCAGACGACAAACGTGCGTTTTTTGGATGAGAGCGGCCAGTGGATGGGGCGGTTCTCATACATCTGGCGGTGGACGGCCTTGAAAAAGTCCTGGCGCAGGTAGTCGCGCAGGTGCTTGTGCTTGGTGTCTAGTTGGTCCTTGTGGACCGACCAAGTCTCGTGCAGGACTGCACAGGCGCCGTGACCCAGGCCGTCGATCTCACTGTCGGGGTCCAGTGTGCCGTCGAGGAACAAGATCGCGTCGGGGAGCGCGTGGCTCAGGTCGGCCTTGGCGGGGTCGAGGATACCCGCCTCGCCTGCCGGATCAAAACGGCCCAAAGCGACGCCCAGGGCGAAGCTGAGGTGGTGCTTGGGTGGCTCGGGGGTGAGTTGCTCAATGTAATCGGGTAGCGGAGTGTTCTCGGGTCGATCGACGGCGAGCTGGGCCCAGGCTTGGGCATGGATCCAGGGGGAGGGGCCAGGGCTGAGAAATTCGACGGAGGGCTCCCGGTGGAACTCATGTTTGGTGAAGGCAATCTCTATTCGAGCAATGATCTCAGACGATCCGCCCACACAAAACAGCGGAAGACGATTGACATCACCTGACTCAAACCCAATCGACGGATTAAGGTCTTGTAGAATGCAGCGAGATTGGCCCGCATTCAACAAACATACAATTTCGTCCACGTTTGTCGGAAAGACTGAATTTCCTTTGTTTGCTATGTAGCTTGGATAGCGATGAACGCGTGCAGAGAAGGTGTCACCAATCATAGAAAATGACACACCTCGACGGAAAAAAAACTCTTGGTTCGCCAGTTGGCCTGTTCCTTGACCAAGATGTTGTTTAAGTACTTTGAGCTCCAACCCGCTCCGTCCCCACCATGCGAGCAAAGTTAGCGGCTCAACCCATTCAGCACCATTGGATCCATTCACACATGGAACCCAACTGCCATGTGTGGACTTACAAAAATCGATTTCCTGAGATGAAGTCACTTCACTTGGGCAGCGGAGAAATCGCGAGTTTCCACTCGTCGACTGAAAGGAGCGTGCGCAGAACGATGCGCCCAAAGGGCTAAATTTCTCGTAGAGCTTGAACTCTTTATCGGACCACCAGTAGATTAGCGGCCACTGAGGGACGACGCGAAGTTTGCTAGGCAAAAAATTGAATCGCCCAACATGGCACAGTGTTGCTGCACGCTTGCGCTGGGTCTCTCCTGAAGTCGTCACAGTAGCACTGTGATAGGAACGTGTCGCCAATTTGCTTCCACCTGACGGCGGAATGCGCACAAACACACTAGAGCTCACACTTACGATTACCTGAGCTGCACTGATCTCTTCAAATGCACCTGAGCTAAGGTCATGAAGTGCGCGTAAGTCAAACCCTTCCAGTAGCTTCTTCCGAAGCTGCGCGTACTGTTTGATAAACATCCAATTCCGCATCGTCAGCAACGCCGACACGCCTCCCGCCGTCACCAGCTGCAACCCCCGCAGCAAAAATGCCGCGTACAAGTTCGCCTTCCCCTCGGGGTAGGTTTTCTTCACGTAACCCGCGTCCACCATCTTCGAGGTTCCCTGGTAGGGAGGATTACCCACGACCAGGTCGTACTTCCCCTCCTGCACCAGCCTCAAAAAGCGCACCCCCGCCGCAAGCTGCTGCCCGCGCAGGCGCAGCCCCAAGTCTGCCCCGCCCGTGTGTGCAGCCAAGAACTCTTCCAGCCGCGTGATCAGCCGCTCCTTGGCCTCCTCCCGCGTAAAGTCGACCGTGCGCTGCTCGGGCCCAAAGGCCTCGCCAAACATGCTGCCCTGCTCAGGCTGCTTGGGCCCCGTGGCTCCGACCAGGGCCTCGTCCAGGGCCTCGCCCACCTTCAGCAAACTCCCGAGGTGGTCCGCGCCCTCGAGGGCCGCCACGATCTCGTTGGTGACCTTGGGCGAGATGCCCACCTCCCACTCGAGCTCCGCGCGCAGCTCGACCAGCCCCGGGTCGTCCTTGGGCAGGCTGCCCAAGCGCAGCTGCGAGGCCACCAGGTTCAGGCGCTCGGGCCGAGCACCGCCGCTGGGCACCGCGCGCTGCGCCTCGAGCCACAGCGCCGCCGCGGCGATCTGGACCGCCCGCGGATCCAGGTCGATGCCGTGGAGGTTGTGACTCAGGATGCGCTCGACGATGGCCACCTTCGACCAGCGCGGGTCGTCCTGCTCGCCGCGGTGCTGGGCCTCCTCCCGGTAGAGCGCGACCAAAAGCTCGAAAGCCACGACCAGAAAATGGCCGGAGCCCACGGCCGGATCGAGGATCGCCACGTCTCGGATGGACTCGGGCGCGTGGCCGGGCGCGTCCTCGGGCATAGGCTGGGGCACGTAGTAGGCCCAGCGCCGCTCCATGTCGTCGTGCAGGGGCATGAGCGCGGTCAGCTCGACCTCGCCCGCCTCCCGCTTGGCCCGCCAGTCCACCCGGCGCGCCTCCAACCGGTCGAGCACGCCCGAAGACTGCGCCAGCGGGGTCCAGCCATGGCGTTTGCACATGGCCAGCCACATGGGCCCCAGGCTGTTTTGCAGCAGCCAGTCGACCATGTAGCGCTCCGTGAACATCTGGGTCTTGCTGGCGATCTCGTGGGGCGCCACCTTGCCGCCGCTGTTGAGTTTTTTGTCGATGGCCTCGCGGTCCGGGTCGTTCCAGTACTGATAGACCCAGCCCAGGGTCATGTTGTCGGTCCAGCAGCTGGCCTGGGGGTCGTCGGGGGGAGTCAGCTCCGGGTCGTCCAGGGCCTCCAAGACCATGCGCAGCGCCGACCAGGGCATGGGCACGAGCTCGGCCAGGCCCTCGCGGCCAAAGAGCCCCGGCAGGTCCAGGGCCAGCTCGTCAAAGACCATCGACAGCAGGAGCGCGTAGCCCTGGCTGTCGTCGCTATCACCCTCGTCGCTCTGTCCGTGGCCGACCAGCGCCGGGGCCAGCTCGCGGAAGTCGGTGTAGCCCTGGGAGCTCAGCACACCCGTGATCACCTTGGTCTTGCGCAGGCCTATGCCCTCGAGCAGGCGCAGGTAGACCAGGCGGTTGAGCCAGGTGTAGGCGGCCCGCTTGACGACCTCGCCGCGAAAACGGGCCTCGGCCTGTTCTCGGGGCGTGCCGGCCTTGCGCTCCTTGGCCGGGAGGGTCGCTACCTGCTCGTCGATCCACCGCTGTAGCCGCGCCCGCTTGCTCTCGCCCTCCTCGTCTAGGGCGGCCTTGGCCACGGGGACGCTGAGGCGGTAGCGAGCCTCGAGGGCGTCACCAAGCAGCGCCGGGAGCTGGCCCTGCAGCGCGCGGATGGTCTTGCTCAGCTTGCTTTTGACTTCGGGGGTCATGCCCATGTTCGGCTTCAATCTCGCCTGGACCAGTGGGTCCAGGCTGGGTCAGGTCAGACGCAGGCGGACCTTGTCGCTCTTGTCGAGCTGCTCCAGCAAGCGCGTGCGGATCTCGTCGAGGAGCGCGTCTACGTCCGCCGCGCTGCGGATCTCCCGGTCGCGCAGCTCGAGGCTCACACGCACGACCAGCTCGCCCTGCTCACGCACGGCGAGCTGCTCGAGCTTGGCGGTCGCCGCCTGCTCGGCCTGGACCAGCCGCGACTTGAAGCCGTCGCTGAGCGCGGCCAGGCGCGGGGCGAGGGCGTCCTGGTGGGTCTCGGTCTTCGCCGCTGCGATCAGGCGAAACACGGCATCGTGTTGCTCGACGGGCACAGCCGGGAAATCGGGGTGGCGCACCAGGGCCTCGCGGACCCCTTCAGCGGCGAGTTCCTGGGTATTGAGCCTGCTGTGCCGCTCGTGGCGGTAGGCGTCGCGGATCGCCTCGACCTCGTCGGCCACACCTTCGATGTCCCGCCAGGGGCGGTCGCCCCTGAACTGCTCGGCAATGCGGGCCTCGGCGTCGGTGACCTCGGCGGTCACGGCCCCGACCTCGTAGAGCTGCGCGAGGTGATTGGCAACCACCTGATGGGCCCGGGTCACCTCGTCGATGGCCGCAGAGCTCAGCTCGACATCGAAGGTGTTGAGCAGGGAGACCCCGTCGCGCAGGGCGTCGAGGTGCTTCTTGACCGCCAGCACCGTGGGCTCGATCTGCCGATCGCGCAGGCAGTCTTCCGTGATCTTGCGCAGGGCGGTGAGCTCCGCGGGGGCCTCGGGCTGGTCCGGGAGCCGGTTCAGCCGATCCTCGACCGAAGACAGCTTGGAGCTCATGGGCGGGAGCAGCTGGAACACGGCGTCGGCGATGGGGCCGTTCTCCGAATCGATCTCGCGCCTGAACACGGTGCGGAACAGCTCTACGATCTTCGCCCGATCTCGGGTCTTGATGCGCTGCTCGCCCGCGGGGAAGAAGTCGGCCTGCTTGAAGGGCCGGTCGCGCTCGAAGAGATCCTGCACGCCCCGATCCCCAACTTCGGTGATCGGCTTGTCGCCGCTGGGGATGATCTTGAGCTTCTTGGCGTGGAGCAGGCCTACGAGGCAGGCCTTGATCACGTTCGCCGTGAGTCCGTAGGGCGGCGCGCTGAAGCGCTTGAGCAGCAGGGCACCGCTGAGGCCCCCGCTGCCCTCGATGGCCTCAGCCAAGGCCCGAGGCACCGGGCCGCTGCAGCTCGGCACAATGCGGCCAGCGTCGTCGGTGAGGATGCCCAGCTCGCCCTCGTAGAACTTGGCGCTGGGCCCGGACAGGGGCGTCACGGTCAGCTGCTTGAGCTCCTTGGGCGTGACCTGGGTGGGCACGTAGTGGTCGTAGATCTGCGGTAGCCGCCGGTTGCCGACACCGAGCAGCGCGGGGCGAAAGGCCGAGCCGAAGCTGTCCGGCTTGTCCTCGGCGCCGTCGAAGTAGAGCTGCCCCTCCATGAACGCGAGGCTCACGGCGTCGAGGAGCTCCTTGTGCAGGTCGTCGAGGTTGCGCTTCTCTTCGAACAAGAGCGCGCGCTTGGTGGAGGTCAGGGACTCGACCTTGTCTGCGTAGCGCCGAACCATACCGGCCGACTTGCACAGCTTGCCGGCGCAGCGCGAGACCAGTTCGTACTGGCCCGTGACCCACAAGATGCGCCGCCGGTAGTGAGACTCTGCGCTGCGCACCACCCAGCTGGGTCGGTCTTGGAGTTCCTTGGGCACGAAGCGAAAATCGACGGTGATCGGCGCCTCTTCGCGGGTCGCCCGGAGCGGGCGCTCGTCGTGGCTGTGCTCGGTGCTGAACAGGCCCAACCAGGGGAAGCCCCGGCCGTCGAGCTTGGGCCGATCGGTGTCTCCCACCAGGCGCTCCAGGGCGTCGCGCACCGCGTCGGCCCGCCCTTCTTGGGACACAGTGATGTCGCGGCGCTCCCTCTCCCAATCCTGGCCGCTCGACGATTGGATCTTGTAACCGCGCTTGGAGTAGCCGAGCAGATTGGCCCGACGCAGGGACTCGAGAGCCTCGCGCACGGCCGGCTCGTTGTCGCCGTCGGCGATGTCGGCGTAGAGGCTCTGGGCCACGAGTTTGCTCGTCGTGCCCACGCCGGTGCTCTCCTCGTCGCCCTGGAGCAGCTGCAGGAGCGCCACGGCCTTTGCGCAGCGCAGCGCGAGGGCCTCGTCCGCTTTGGCGCAGTGGCGGTTGATGATGACCATCGTCCGTTGGATCTCGGGCTCGAGGGCCGCGCTCTGGACCTCGTAGATCATGTCCAGGGTCACCAGCGCGCCGAGCTTCATGGTCGCCAGGCCCTGCCCGCGAAACAGCTCGCCGAGGAGCTGCAAGAGCCCCCGGATCGCGTGGTCGTCACCTTGAGAGCGCCGCGAGCGAGTGCGCAGCGCCGAGGTGATCGCCATGATCAGCTCGATGTGCTCGGGCAACATAGGGTAGACCTCGACGAAATCCTCGCGCCGGATGTCCTCGCAGGCGTAGCCGTAGAGCTTGAGGTTGGCCCGGTGGCTGTCGAAGAGCTCGCGCAGGCGCAGCTCGTGGGCGGGCTTCTTTTGCAGCAGGCGCTTGTGGACGACGTCACGGATGTTGACCGTGCTCAGGTGGACACGAAATTTCGCCGGGAAGCGGTCCTTCATCTTGCCGAGGACCACCCCGGCCTGCCCGGCATTTTGGTCGTCGAGCTGCTGCTGACCCGTGGCCAGGAGCCAGACCTTGCCGCGCAGTCGCTGGCCGAGGGCACTGACCAGCGACTGCATGGCCAGCATGCGCTTGTGGTCCTGGTAGATGTACTGGGAGACCTCGTCGATCACCACGAACAAGGTCTTGCCGGGCGCGCGGCGATCGAGCATGTGAGCGATGGCCCGAGCCGCGTCCTCGGCCGAGAGCGGCTGGCTCTGCTGGCCTGCGCGCGCGCCCACCCAGTCCATGGGGTCGGCGTAGCGCTGCGGGAACATGTGGTGGAGGACCAGGGAGAAGTCGTCCTCAACCATGTAGGAGTCCTTGACCTCGGCCCAGGGCTTGTCGAGTACCTCTTGGACCTTGGCCTCGAACTCTTCGAATTGACCCTCGCGCTCGAGCTTGAGCTCGTAGTCGGCGACGACCGGCTCCCTCTCGCAGTAGCCCAGGCGCGCCTGGACCTGGCGGACCACCGCCGAGTGGATGTGCTCGTCACCGCGCGAGACGCCGCCGATGTCGAAGACCACCGCGATCGGGTCGAACTTGGCATGCAGGGCCTCCCACGCCCGCACGAGGTCCCCGCTGCGCTCGGAGGTGTCCCTCGCCAACCACGCCTTGGCGAGGAGGCTGCCGTCCGACAGCCGCTTGTCGTCGAGAGAGAGACCCAGGAGCTTGGCGAAGCTCGACTTGCCCGAGCCGTAAAAGCCCGAGATCCACGACGCCGGATTCTCTGGGTTGTCGGCTTGGGTGATGTTCGTGAGCAACTGGACGTAGTGCTCGTGGATGCCGTCCTTGATGAAGCGTGGGTGGCCCTTGGGCCAGCCGCCGGTGATGATGTACTCACCGACCTCGGCCTCGAGCTTGGCCGGGTCTTGCTCGTGGAAGTAGACGACCGGCGGGATGTCCCGGATGACGTCGGATCGAAACAGCTCGAAGATCTGCATGGCTCAGCCGTAAATGCGTGGGCGGTAGTCGGAGTCTGGTTTGAGCTGGCCCATGAACTTGAGGCCGTCGCCCTCGCGCTGCCCAGGGTAGAGCAGCACGACCGGGATGTTGTCGGTCTGACCGTCGAGGTGCTTGAGCAGGGCCGAATTGCGAAAGAAGGGGTAGAGCGCGCCGGCTCGGCCGACGATGGCGACGGTGCGCTCTACCTTGTCGGGGTGCGCCTTTGCAAACGCCTTGATCTCGTCTGCGACGTCGCGGGCGATGCCCGCGGGGCCCTCGAGCTCGACGGTGAGTTTTTGACCGAGCAGGTTGATCCCACGCGCGGGGTTGCGGCCAAACACCAGCTTTTCGCGGTCGATAAGGTGCTGAATGAAGCCCTCGCCACGCCGACGCAAGCGCGCGAACAACAGCTTTTGCAGCGAGATGTCCTTGACCACCCAGCCCGACTCTCGAAGGGTCGAGTGCAGCCGCTGGACCTCTCTACGCAGCTCGAACTCGCGCTTGGGGTCGTAGACGACGATGCAAAACCGATAGTTGCGCATCGTGCTGATGCGCGGCCCGTCTTCGTGCACGAGATCGCGCTCAAGATCCGCGAAGGTGTTGCGTAGCTGCTGGCTCATGGGCTGGTCGCTTCGACCGTGCGGACCCAGGCTACGAGATTTTCGTGGTCCCAGGTCACGTCAATGAGGTCGCCGATGCGCCGGTAGGTCAGGCCAGGGACCTGGCGCATCGTATCGTCTACCAGGCCGCCCTCGAGGCCGATCGAGCGTAGGTAGGGGTTGTCCTGGAGCGTCCCGGCGAAGCGAACGCTACGCAGGAGGTAGAGGAGGTAGCCCAGAGCGACCGGAGACACCCGCGGCGTGATCAGGGGCCGGGGGTCTCGGGTACCCTCGACCAGGCCCGCGCGGCTCGCAGCCGAGAGCAGCTTGCTGGCAAATCCCACCCGGGTCGCGGCGCTCCACCGGTTCTCGCGGTCGAATTCGCCCACCCAACGAACCACAGGCTCGCGGCTGATCTCTCGGCGCCCGCTCGCGCGACGCTCGGGAAGGTAGGTGCCTGTGAACGCGCGGTAGATGGGATCTGTGAGCTGCAAGTGCCAGTGGCAGATCGTTGTTCGGGTGCTGCGCTCGGCAGCGGTCCAGAGGCGCAGAGCCTCGATGGCGTGGGGGAAAGGGTCGAAACGCGTCGAGAAAGCCAGCGTCAGCGCCCCTACGCGAGCCATGGACTTCGCGCCGAACCAGTACTCGCCAAAGGCGATCTCGACCTCTCGCTCGCGGGGTCGGGAGGGGTCTGCCCGCTGCCAGTAGGTGCGGGCGTGCTCCACCTCGAGGCTCACACGCAGGAGCCGGGTGTGTGGAGCACGGGTCTCCTCGACGATTTCGCTCACGACGAGGGGCCGCGAATGTGCGGGCACGGGTACTGCTCACCAAGGGGGACGAGGGCACGGACGAACTGGCGGGCGAGCGCTGCGTGGTCCTCCACCGACGGCGGGCTGATGAGCCGGCGGCCGGTTGGCTCGGTGGCGAGCCTGGGCGCCGGCCCCTGCCTGGCCCATTCCTCGAACACGGCTCGGTCCCACGCCCCGGCAGTCATGGCGAACTCGGGGAAGACCTCGGCTGGTGACTTGCCCGAGCGCTTGTGGCTGGCGAGGCGGTCGGCGACGGCCTCGTCGACATCAAATCCGAAGTGAAACAGCGAGAGCAGCCTGCGGGCGTCCTTTTTGCGGGCGCTCGCGTCCGTTCGACGGGCGGCCTCACGCGCGACCTCGAGCGCCGCCCAGTGAGCGGTTCGCGGGGCCAGGCGCGCAAAGAGGTCATGGCCGCCGAACTCGCTGACCATGTCGGTGTTCCACCAGCCAAGGCGGGGCTCGTCTTCGTTGCGCTCGCCGGCCCAGGCCACGACGAGCTGGCAGGCGAGGATGGCGTCGAGTTGGGTAGGTGTGGGCATCCCGGACGGTGGAGAGTACCGAAGAGGACCTCCCTTCGATACCCAGGGAAACGAGTCTCCTGGCTCGCGCCTGAGTGGCGGCATCTCGTTCTCCAGGGCGTGGACCTGCGGGTCCACGCCGCCGCGCAGTCCACGGATGGATGGGGTTCAGGCAGTGGGACCACGCCCAGACTTCTGCGACTCCGAAACCTGCTTCAACGGTCTTTGTAGTTTTGCTTCGGGCGAAGCGCAGGACGATTGGGATCGTCGTCGGTGAACTTGAAGTGAGAGTCGGCCAACTCGTCAAACCGCTCAACGTCGGCGGAGACGACTCGTGCCATTCGCGCCCCGCAGAATGGGCAGAATTTCATTCCCGTACTCTCCGATATCTTCCAAATCCGATCCCGCGTGTCCGGCTCCTCCGCGAGCAGGTGTTCCCACACGTACGGAATCCCTCTCGCCTGGAGGACCACTACGACGGTCGCCCCTGACCGTTTGGCAAGAGCCGACAATCCGGCGCCTCCCGCATTCTCGATCAGTTCCCGCAGTCCGGCACAACAGAACGTCTTCCGTGATTTTCGCCCAAACATTGTCACATCCTACTCCCTTGTCGCGGCACCAAAACAGGGGCCCCGCGCTCTATCGGGGACAGAGCGCGGGGTAAAACCCTGACCTCGAGTGTGACGATACCCGTTCCGGCGTGTGTATCGAGGCCTCGGCGGGCCAGACCTTGCTCACTGGTTTGTGGCGCAGTAGGGTTTTCAAAGCGATAACGTTCAAGGCGACCGCGGCGATGCGGACGACAGGTAAACCGGTCATGGTTTGTCGCTCTCAGCAACCACCTCCATGGTCCGCATGAGAATCTCTCCGGCAACAGCAAGAAGTTGGACAACAGCCGACTCCCCCGTCGGCTTCAGAAACTCAAACTGCATGCCATCCGTATACCCTTGTTGATTCACCAACACCCAGCCCCAGAGCACAGATGCACCAAGGACATCACGCCAAGGAGGAAACGACCCTATGCTCTCGCAGAAATGCCCCTCGGTTGGGGAGTGCACATCAAAATTTTTAACTATAGTCAGTTCGTCATCGTCAGTCACAAATAACGGAAGCGTCCCCGATTCGAACTTCAGAACGATGCCCACCAACATCTTTGATTCACCTGGATCCAAACCCTGTACATACACCCCCGAGGCCTCACTTAGCCCTCCCCCCTCTTCGGAAATGTGGGATATAATATCTTGCATTCGTGCTCCTGTCCTTTCGTTCTGGATTGTCCAATTTTTGGGACAACGCGGTGGCGGAGATTTTCTTCTCGAGCGTCAAGACGGAGCTGGGGCAAAGGAGTATTTTCGTGAGCAGCGAAGACAAGGATTGCGGAGTGGATCGAAGTTCTGTAACGGGAAGCGACGGCACTCGGGCATCGGTAATGCGGCGCCACGAGAGTGCGAGCGGCGTACCTACGTACGTACGTAGGTACGCTGCGGAGGCAGCGCAGCTGAGGTGTCCATCTCGACGGGAAGGCAATCCGAGACATCATGGTGATGGTTTTTGTGCAGTAGTCGGAGACCCTCCGACAGTACGCGCGAACAGACCTGGGCCGCAACGCTCATCACTCGATCAAATACTGCACGAGGTCCTCCTCCCAATCCAAGAACGAAACTTGGCGCAGAGGGATCCCCGCTTGCCTGACAGCCTCTGACTCAGTGGTGCTCGGGAAACGTAAGCCCTTTGGCGCGGCGTCTTCAATCGCCACGATTTCGTCTACTGTGTTCTCGACTGGTGGTGAGGTCCACGCCACCCCACACATTGGGCAGACAAACAACATCGACCCGCTAGCAACCGACACTAGAAGGGCCAAAACGCCCGACGAGGAGCAAACCGGGCAGTCACCAGCGGACAAGAGGTCATGTTCTCGTTGTGTCACGTTTCAGAGCCTGTTGTTCTTGATGAACTCGATGATAGTCGGCTCAAGTGTAGGCCGGGTTCCCTCAAGATATTCTGCCCGGGCAATATTGTACAGCTTCGCCGCCTCCGCATTCTTGCCAACCGTCCGCTCTGCGACGCCCCGATACCACTGAGCGGCCGTTTGTCGTTCTGCGCCCGTCAGAGAGTCCAGCGGCGCCCGTTTTTTCAGGACCTGCTTCGCAAGAGTCCCCGTCTCCCTGCCCATTACTTCAAATAGATTCGGTGGCTTCCCTTTCCCTTTTGCGGCGGGTAGCGCCCGCGCACGGGGGGTCGTTGTCGGAGCAATAGATCGGGTATTCGGAAACTGCTCGACATTCCTGTGTCCAGCTGCGGGCTTGGTTCGGTCCGTTACGCGACCCGTCTGGGGAACAGTCCTGCGCCCCGTCACCGATCGGGTGGCCGGTGCGAGACTCCCGAATGCGCGCTCCGCGATCGCCGCCAACTCGGCTGTCTCGAGATCCACCCCCTTTCCACCCGCGTAGGAGATGGCTGCGATTGATGGGCCTACGACCACATTGAGCTCCCGCTGAAAACGTGCGGCATGAAGCTCCTCCTCGGTCATGCTGTAGCCTGGCCCGATATACTCCTGGTTTTTGACCGGTGCGAGGGGGCGCCGAGGAGGCTCGAGGTCAGCAATGCTGTCCTCGAGCAGTACTATTTCGGCGTCGATGGTTTCGATCTGTTGCCCGCTCGGGTTGTTCTGCAACACTTCTTCCCGAGCAAAACGAAGTTCAAAGACGTCCCGCTGCAGGGTCTCGATGTCTTCCCTTCGGGCCCTCTTCTGGAGGGTTCTTCCTACAAAACCGGTTGTTCCGGAGCTGTCACTCGTCGTAATAGGATTGTTCCCCACATAGGCGTATCGGTTGACCCCGTCTCCGAGGCCGATGGGGTCAGCAGCGGTCCACCGCCCGAGCCAGGGGGCGAGGTAGCGGGCCGAGTGGAAGGCGAGGCCTGTCTCCTCGTCGCGCTCCATACCCGTGTAGCGGTAGCGTTTCGGTGAGACGTCGATGCTCGCGTCCACAGCTCGGTACGCGCTGGTGCCGTAGGGGTGATACTCCTCGTGGGAGATGATGGCGCCGGTGTGGGTGACTTCGGTGGTTGCCGAGCCGAGGTGGTTGCCGAGCTGGTAGCGCCAGATTGCTGGGACGGCGACGGGGGTGCCCGCGTCGACGGTCATGGTCTCGACCATGCAGATACGGCCGGTGCCGTCGCTGATATGCAGGGTCTCGCGTTCGAGCTCGAGGGTGCCGGCGACTCGCTTGCGGTAGACCTCGAAACTGCCGAGGTAGACGCGCTCTTCGGTGGTGCTGCCGGGTGACTGGGTAAACTTGCGGCTGCGGCTGCCGCCTGCGTACTGGAAGTAGAGGTCCTGGGTGCCGGCGGTGACGTGCTCGAGCTGGTCTGCGTGCCCCCAGTCCATGGCCGCGAGGTGCGGCATGGTGGTCATGCTTCCGTGGGCGTCGTAGGTGTAGGCGTGGGAATAGGGGCCGCTTTGGGGGTCGCCTGGGGCGGATGTGGTGAGCAGACGGTTGCCGTCTTGGGCGTACTCGCCGTGACGCGTCCAGCCCGTGCCGGAGCTGGGGATGTGTTGGGTGGTTTGGATGTTGCCGACTGCGTCGTAGGTGTAGCGCTGGGTGTAGCGCCGCATGGCAGACGGGTCACTGGTCATCGGCTGGGGGCCGATGGGGAGCTGGGTATGTCCCCGCTGACTGGTGCCTTGGCTCGAGTGCTCGCGGCCGGTGGCCTCGATGAGGCGGTACAGCGCGTCGTACTCGTAGCCGTTGGCGGGCTCTACGACGGTGTTTTGGAAGTAGACGGTTTGCTGGGCGGTGTCACGAATGTCCGTGACGTTTCCAGCCGGGTCGTAGTGGTAGTGCAGTGACTGGAGCGCGGCGTCGTCGCTGTGGCGGAGGGTTCGGAGCCGGGTGAGGCGGTAGGTGAGCGGATCGTGGGTGTAGGTGGTGGTCGTTGTGGGGGTGTTTGCCGGGCCGTAGACGACGCTGGTGCGCTGGCCCTTGGCGTCGTAGGTGATGTCGCCGACAACCGTCTCAGTGGTGCCTGCGGCCTTGTGGTCGAGCTCGACAGTTTGCAGGCCGCCGCCTGGGTCGTAGGTGTAGGAGACGAGGCTACCGTCTGGGGAGACGGCGGTGAGCACCCGGCCCAGCGCGTCGCGCTGGTTGCTGGCCGAGAAAGTCTCGGTGCTCAGCAAGGGCGCGGCGGCGGCAGACATGGTTGGAATTGTAGCGTGGGGGAGCAGGGTGCTCCAGTCTGGCTGGGCGGAGGTGCTGGCGACAAGCTGGCGCTGCTCTTGGACTGCTTGCCCTTTAAAGTCGAAGGCGAGGGTGGTGGCTACACCGGCGCCGTCGTAGGCCTGGTAAACCCGTCCGCGGTGGTTGGTGGCCTGCGGTGTGGGCAGCTGCTCTCCGTAGACGACGCGGCTGAGAAGCTTTTGGGGGCCGCCGGAGACGCTGACGAGCTTGTCGAGTGGGCGGCGCAGGGCGTCGTAGCTGGTCGAAAACCGTTGGTCTCGGCTGTCCCAGCTGCGCATGGGCTGGCCCAGGGCGTTGTGGAGCTGCCAGCGGTCACCTGCGTCGGTGCTGGCGATTTTGAGAGATTGGCCGAGCATGCCGTAGGTGCGGGTCTCGGCGGAGTTTCCTCGGGCGTCGATGATATCGAGGGCGAGGCCTTGGATGTCGAGGACGGTGCGGGTTTCGGAAAACTCGTCTTGGTTGTTGGTGTCTTTGTTGTGGGCGACTGTCAAAAAGGGCCGGCCGAGGGTGTCGAGGTGGACGGCATTCGGAGTGTTGGCGTGTTTGGCCGCGAGCTGGGCGGCGCGCTTTTCTGCGAGCAGGTCGACGTCGGCGCCTTGGTAGCTGATGCGCTCGGCGTACCAGGGGCTGTCGAGGACGGTGTCGTTGACGTCCCAGCTGGTCTGGGTCCAGGGGGAGAATTCGACCCGAGAAAAAGTACCGTTTGGAACGTCTGTCTGGGTGAGGCGGCCGAGCGGGTCGTAGTGGTTCAGCGCGGTGACGCCTTGCTCGACGAGTTCGGCTTCGTCTTCGAACTCGGGGGTACTTGAAAAGTACGGCTCGTAGGCTTTGAGGACGCTTCCCTTGTTGTCCAGGATGGTGCGGCCGTTGCCTACCCAGCGCAGGTTGGGAGACGTATCTGCCAGGACGGGTTCTCCCTCGCCGTCGAGGATGAGGGCTCCGCCGGCGTCTCGCTGAGGTGCGAGGCCGGGCCGGGTTTGGGCCTTGACCATGAGGGCGCCGCCTCCCCCAGAAAAATAGGTGCGCTGCTCGAGCCAGGCGGTGTTCGGGTCTGCGTGGGTTTCCCGGACGCGGGACTTGGCCCAGTTTGGTGCTCCCGTGGCCTGCCATTCAAACAGGTCGTACTCAAAAGTGCTGGTGGGGGCGAGGAGAGTGTCTCCGTCGCTGTCCTCGGCCTTGCCCATGATGGCGGTCTTCTCGACAAAGCCTAGGATGTCGAAGGCGGCTTGGGTGCGGTTGCCGTTGGGGGTGGTGAGTTGCCAGGGGGCGAGCAGGCGGTAGTCGTGTTCGACGCTGGTCGTGTTGCCGAGCGGGTCTGCACTGGCGATGGTGAGCAGGGCGTGGGCGTCGTAGGTCGTTGTGTAGGTGTTGTTGTATGGGTCTGTGACGCTGGTGACCTGGAAAAACTTTGCAGGGCTGTAGGTTGGGTGGCCGCTGCGCATCCACCAGGCGGCG
>Ga0256845_1001034_pt1 | contig 23729 bp, 25 predicted proteins | sample RiftiametaG_FD_189101 | JGI IMG/M metagenome (GOLD analysis project Ga0256845, IMG submission 189101) | Tube worm associated microbial communities from hydrothermal vent at the East Pacific Rise, Pacific Ocean - Riftia | ecosystem: Host-associated > Annelida > Integument > Unclassified ... | reverse complement strand
GAAAAAACGGGTTGGCCAAACCAACATGCTGTAATTAACAGGAATACTATTTTTTTCATGGAACAACTAATATAATTGATCAATGAATCATTTTTCATCTCATCTTTTTTGCGAGATTCTTATTGGGGTCTAATAGAGTAAAAACATGAAGACAACTTGTACGCATAAGTTATCTTCATGTTTTTCATTAATGCACAACGAGTAGTATACATAAATCCCTAGGGAATTTTGAACAGATGTAAGTTTTAGAGCAATGGATTGGTCAAAGGATATGGAAATGTTCTTTGTTTAGGAAGTAAAAAAGTTGACAGCCAAATAACAAGCTCATTCTTAAACTTTCTTACTTCTTTTCAAAATATTAACGGAAGCAAAAACAACTAAAGCAGGTAAGATCCAACCCATTTGAAATTCACTTAAGGGAATCCAAGAAAAAATCTTCCCTTCGGGAATTATAGAAATTCCAATACTGTCCAAAAAATCTGGAACACTAAAAAGAATGGTGGTTATAATGACTGTTCTAAAAACCAAGGGAGAAGCGTAAATATCTGGTATTACATTTAGAAGTATCAATACAATGGTAATGGGGTAAATAAACATGAGAGCGGGCACAGCAAAAGCAATAATGTACTCTACATTAAACTGTCCCATGACCACACCCAACACACAACCCAATATAGCGGTCAGGATATATGCTTTTTGTGAATCTTTAAATCGTGACTTTACAAAGTCGGCCGTACCTGTAACAATACCGATCGCTGTGGTAAAACAGGCTAATGCCACTAAGATGCTTAAAAATAGATTGGCCGTATTGCCAAGAGCTTTAGTACTTATTCCAGAGAGCAGTCCGGTTCTAGAAATCCCAACATAAAAACTGGTACTGTTCAATGCTCCGGTTAAAATTAACCCTGTGTAAATAAGAAAGAGACCCAAGCCTGCCAGCCAACCGGCACGGGAAATCATAAGTTTTTTTTCTTCATAGGTTGCGCTTTCTTTTTTTAGATTAATGGAAATCCAGCCACCAAAGACCACCAGATTTAAATCCCAATAAAGGGGGTAATATTAAATTTCCGGCACCAAAAAAAAGAGAAAAAAGCGCAAATGCAGTTATAAGCGTATCCTTTTGCTTACCCATAAAAATAAATATTTGGAAAGATAGGACAAATTTGTATATTGTTACGCAGGTAGATTGACGGTTTTTTCGCACCGTTCATCGAAAAAAAAGATTTTTAACGAAAAAAACAAAAAAAGTGTACAGGCCACTCAATAAAATGCAGTTCCTCCGCGTTGATAAAATAGTAAAGCGTTCATTAAAATATATTTACAAATTTCAACCTAAAGTATAAATTGCATTATCGCGGTTCCAAATCGTAACAATGCCAAACTAAATTACCTACTTATGAGAAAAACAACTACTCACAACAGTAACAAACTAAGCTCTTTCTTTTGCAATATCTTTGGTCACAGGTATATTGTTTCCAAAAAAGTCACTCATCACATTAAAGAATATAAATGTGCTCATTGCCACATGCAGGTCACTACAGATGTTACAGGTAACCTTTCTGAATTAACTCCAGAGTTGCAAGAAATAAACGATACACTCGAAGATATTTTTAATAAAAAACATAGAGCTACCGCTGATCATCAGCAACAAGTAGCATAAAACTTTATGCTTTGGCGAGCGAATTCCACCCCTGAGCGGTAATTGGAATTTTAGAGTTATTCCTGGAAATTAAGTGGACGCCTTCATTCTTCTCTGTCATATGCCCCAAAACAGTTAAGTTGGGATTGCCCTTTATTTTCGGGAATTCTTTTTGGTCTATGGTGAAAAGTAATTCATAATCTTCACCGCCACTTAAAGCTACAATAGTACTGTCCATTTTAAATTCTTCACAAGTTGAGATTACCGTTGGGTCCAACGGAATTTTATCTTCATACAAATTACAACCTACCTTGCTTTGTTCACACAAATGAAGAATCTCGGAAGATAGCCCATCACTAATATCAATCATAGAAGTTGGGTGTACATCTAGTTTGGACAACAATTCTACAATATCTTTTCTGGCCTCTGGTTTTAATTGTCTTTCCACTAGATAAGAATACATGGAGAGATCTGGCTGGCTATTTGGGTCTACTTTAAAAACTTCCCTTTCTCTTTCTAATATTTGCAGTCCTAAATAAGCACCTCCCAAATCTCCTGAGACAACTAAAAGGTCATTGGGTTTGGCTCCGTTTCTATATACAATGTTTTCTTCTACAGCTTCACCAATGGCGGTAACACTGATTAACATGCCTTTGTTGGATGAGGTGGTGTCACCACCAATTAAATCCACATTATAAATTTTACATGCAAGCGCTACACCTTCATAGAATTCCTCTAAAGCTTCTAATGGAAACCGGTTGGATACGGCCAATGAGATAGTAATTTGCGTAGCCTTGGCATTCATGGCATAGACATCAGAAAGATTTACCATAACAGCTTTGTATCCCAAATGTTTTAATGGCATATAGCTGAGGTCAAAATGCACCCCTTCTATCAACAAATCTGTGGATATCACCGTTTTTTTGTCATTAAAATCTAGCACGGCAGCATCATCACCAATACCTTTTATGGTAGATTTGTTATGATTGGCAAAGTTTTTGGTGAGATGTTTAATGAGTTCAAACTCACCTAATTCTTCTAATGATGTTCTTTCTGTATTATTGTCTTCTAACATGGGGCAAAAATAAGTAGGAATTTTTTATGTTCTATCTTTAAATAAAAAAAAGAAATTGAAGCGGTTATGAAAATAATAAGGAAAATTCTTTTTGCCAGCTGTATACTAGGCCTAGTGAGCGCATGTTCTAATGATGATTCTGGAGGTGTTATAATAGATGACGACGGAATATCAATTGACGACCCCGTTTCTGGAATTACTCTATGTGAAAATGGTATGGCAGGAATTTACCCTTGTGATGGTTTTGATTTATTGGGACGAATTTCTTTGAACGGATTTAGTGCTTCATCAGGAAATGATATTTGGGGTTGGACAGATACTACCACAGACAAGGAATATGCTTTGGTGGGACTGAATAATGGAACTGCATTTGTTGACATTAGTGATAGTGAAAATTTAATCTATTTAGGGAAATTACCAACAGCCACAAGTTCTAGTTCATGGCGAGATATTAAAGTGTATCAAGACCATGCTTTTATTGTTTCTGAAGCATCGGGACATGGCATGCAGGTTTTTGATCTGACCAGATTGCGTAATGTTGCCAATCCACCAGAAACCTTTGATACAGATGGGCAGTATTCAGGTTTTGGTAACGCACATAATATTGTGATTAATGAAGAAACGGGTTTTGCTTATGCAGTAGGAACTGATAGAAACGATGCCTTTGGCGGAGGTGTTCATTTTATAAATATCCAAGATCCTGAAAACCCAATAGCTGCAGGAGGCTACGGCGCTAACGGATATACGCATGATGCTCAGGTAATTACATATAATGGACCCGATACAGATTATACGGGTAGAGAGATTTTTATTGGTGCAAATGAAGATAAAGTGGCAGTAGTGGATATTACGGATAAGAATAATCTAACAGAAATCACAACCATTCAATATTCCAACACTAGTTATACACATCAAGGGTGGTTTACGGAAGACCAGCGTTATTTTATTTTGGGGGACGAGTTGGATGAAATCAATTTTGGGTTTGATTCACGCACCTTGGTTTTTGATGTATTAGACTTGGACAATCCCATATTACACACTACTTATTTAGGGGAAACTGCAGCAATAGATCATAATGGATATGTAAAAGGAGAAGAGTTTTTCTTGGCAAATTATACTGCTGGAATTCGGGTCTTGGATATTTCTGGCATTGATGGAAAAACCATAGTAGAAGAAGGTTTTTTTGATACATTCCCCAGTAACAACACAGCATCTTTTAATGGTGTCTGGAGTATTTTCCCTTTTTTTGAAAGCGGAAAAATTGTTATAGGAGATATTAACTCAGGTTTGTTTGTCATCCAAAAATCAAATTAACATGATAAGGAAAGTATTTTTTTTAACGATGTTATGTTTATTCTCCTGTTCCAAAAATGAGGATGACGACCAAGTTGATGATCAAGTGACTTTTCTTGGCGAAATAGATTGGATAAAAAACTATGGTGGTTCTGGTGAAGATACCGCAAGAGAAATTATTGAAACAACAGATGGCGGTTATGCCATTTTAGGGTTCACAAACAGTATAGATGGTGATATCACGGACAAGGATTTAGCCGTAAATGATTACTGGTTTCTAAAGTTGGATGCAGACGGAAATATAGAATGGAACAAAACCTATGGAGGCAGTGATGATGATATAGGACAAAGTGTGGTACAGACCACAGATGGTGGTTATGCCATTGTGGGCTATGCTAAGAGTGCTGATGGTGATGGCAGTAATAATGAAGGTTTTCATGACAATTGGATTCTAAAATTAGACCCACAAGGAACAATAGAATGGGAACATAGTTTTGGTTTTTCAGGCCATGACCATTCCTATGATGTAATACAGACCACAGATGGGGGATTCTTCTTTGCCGGCTTTTTGGATGTTACCCAATCAGGGGGCGATGGTAATTTTGGAAAAAGAAATTATTGGACTCGCCATGGAGTGGGCGAATTTTGGGGAACAAAATTGGACGCCCAAGGGAACTTGGTATGGCGTAGGTATTTTGGCGGCACGAATAATGATCGTGCACATTCTGTAGTGGAGGCCAATGATGGGGGTTTTGTATTGGCAGGCTTTTCAGAAAGTGATGATTTTGATATTAGCAGTTCTAAAGGCAGTTATGATTTTTGGGTAGTAAAAATAACGGCTACAGGCGAGTTGGTTTGGGAAAAATCCTTTGGAGGCACAGGAATTGAAATTTCTTATGGCATGGCGAAAACCGACGATAATGGCTATGTGATAACGGGCAATACGTTTAGTGCTGATGTAGATATTTCCAAAAACAATGGAGCTTCAGATGTTTGGCTTATTAAGATAGATGATTCAGGAAACTTGGTTTGGGAACAAACTTTTGGAGGTTCAGAATTTGATTTAGCGGAAAGTGTCAGTCTAGCTTCAGATGGTGGATTTATAATAGCGGGAAACTCTAAAAGTATTGATGGGGATGCTACAGAAAACAAAGGTGAAAATGACCTTTGGCTAATAAAGACAGATTCTAACGGGAATTTGGTTTGGGAAAAAACCTTTGGAGGTTCAGACTTGGATTATGCCTTTGATGCTATTGAAAGTATAGATGGGGGCATCATTATGGTTGGGGAAGCTTTAAGCAATGATATTCCAGAAGTGCCCAGTAAAGGGATGACGGATATGGTTGTTGTTAAGGTGAAGTAAAAAACTGCTTTTATATTTCTTTTGAACAAATTTGTATAGACTTGTTTTGTCCAAATCTCTTTTTTGGGTTTTTATTTTTTAAATTGTTTTCTTCTTTGCCCAAGAGGGTCTACCCTTAGTTTTTAATGGAAATTAATAATTGTATTTTTGATAGTGATTTCGCAAAATGAATGTTAACGAAACCCATATAAAAATCTGTCTAAACCTTATAGAGGACAAGCTAAATTGGGGCTCAGGTAAAAACTGGACCACAAAGGATTTTAAGCATTTAAGCGAAAAAATACAAAAAGACACCAAGGTTACGTTGAGCGTTGCCACACTTAAAAGAATTTGGGGCAAAATTTCATACTCCAGCAAACCCACCATAACAACATTAGATGCCTTGGCCCAATTTATAGGATTTGAGAATTGGCGTTCTTTTGAAAATGACCAAAGGAATAAAAGCAAATTGCAACCAAGAAGAAAAAGCCAAGCACTTTCGTTTGTCCCGATTGGTAGCTTGACCAAATTGGGAGTGTTGACCGCATTTTTGTTTCTATGGGGTTGGTCCCAGTTTAATGCGTCAGAGAACAGATTGGAACCATTGGTGTTTACAGACTATCAATTTAGCAGTAAAAAATGGTTAGGGAAGGAGTTCCCAACTTTGTAATTTTTGATTATGATGCTTCAGCAGCAGATGACAACGATACTATTTTTATTCAACAGTCCTTGGATGAAAGATTACAGGCCCAAGTATCAAAATCAGATAAAAAGCATAGTTCTATTTATTATCACCCAGGATATTTTCAGGCAAAATTGGTGGTTCGTGATACCATCGTTAAAGAGCATAATTTATTTATAAAAACCAATGGATGGTTGGCCTTGGCTGAATATGGAGAGGAAGTGCCAGTCTATTTTTCCAAAGAAGAAGTTATTAGAAATGATGGTAGTCTGTATATTTCTGAAGAACAACTGAAAGCCAAGAACATGACGATGCAACCCAAAGTGCCTTGGATGAATTACTTCTATATGACAGACATGGAGGCCTTGAACATTCAAAATTTTATTTTTGAAACCCGCCTTAAAAACACGTTTAGTGAAGGGTCGGGAATATGTCAGTTTACCAATATAGATTTACTATTTGGTGTAGTGTCTATATAGCGATTCCGCTTTCTATTAAAGGGTGCGTGTCCCGAATAGCGCTTTTTGATGAGGATGGAAAAAATTCTGACCCATCAAAATTAGGAGTGGATTTTTCAGATTGGGTGTCAATTAAATTAGTTATGAAAGATGGGCTGGGAGAATTATATATCAACAACAATTTTGTTTATAATATGAATTTTTCCCATTCGCACGATGAGCTTAAAGGTATCCACTATGCATTCTGATGAGGTTTCATTCAAAAAAATTGATGGCACTATCATTTTTGATAATACATTTTAACAAACAGCTATTATTGTTTTATTGGTAAATGATTCTTGCCATAGATTCTGGATTCAATTCTACTACTGATTATTTTTTTCAATATTCTATACTTCAATAGAAAAATCTTATTATCCTATTTGTTATAATAATGTTAGGAAATAGGATATAGCTCTACTTATACACTATATTTGTAAACTATTTAGACTTAATCCAATTATGATTAAAGTATCAAAAACAGCTAAGGATAAGGTTATTATGATGATGGCAGAGGAAGGCTTTGACGCTAACAATGATTATGTTCGTGTTGGTGTTAAAAGTGGTGGTTGCAGCGGTCTGTCCTATGAATTGAAGTTTGATGATAAAAAAGAGGAGACAGACAAGATTTTTGAGGACAATGATGTTCGCATTATTGTGGACAAAAAAAGTTTCCTATATCTTGTAGGGACTACCTTGGAATATTCTGGAGGGTTAAACGGGAAGGGTTTTGTTTTTAACAACCCCAATGCTCAAAGAACCTGTGGTTGTGGAGAAAGTTTTTCTCTATAATTAAGAATTAAACCTGTTAATTGGGTATTGTCAATTAAAGTATTGAAGAAGAACATGGCGTATACAGAAGACGAATTAAAAAAAGAACTGGAAACCAGAGAATACGAATATGGTTTTTATACTGATATTGAGTCTGATACATTTCCAAAAGGACTTAATGAAGAAATTGTTATTGCCATTTCTAAAAGGAAAGAAGAACCTAATTGGATGACAGAGTGGCGTCTTGAAGCTTTTCGTATATGGAAAACAATGAAAGAACCAGAATGGGCCAATGTTCATTATGAAAAACCAGATTTTCAAGACATCAGTTACTATTCCGCCCCGAAAGTAGCGGATCCTAATAAATCGCTTGGAGATGTGGATCCCGATTTGTTGGAAATGTATCGAAAATTAGGAATTTCTATTGATGAACAAAAGAAATTACAAAATGTCGCTGTTGATATTGTTGTAGATTCTGTTTCTGTAGCAACGACTTTCAAAAAGACTTTAGCTGAAAAGGGAATTATCTTCATGCCAATTTCTGAGGCAATTCAAGAACATCCAGAATTGGTAAAAAAGTATATGGGCACGGTTGTTCCAAAAACAGATAATTTTTATGCTGCTTTGAACTCAGCGGTTTTTACGGATGGTTCTTTTTGTTACATTCCAAAAGGAGTGCGTTGCCCAATGGAACTGTCTACTTATTTTAGAATAAACCAAGCGGGAACTGGTCAGTTCGAAAGAACATTGCTTGTTGCCGATGAAGATAGTTACGTAAGTTATTTGGAAGGTTGTACAGCACCATCACGAGATGAAAATCAATTGCACGCAGCTGTTGTTGAGTTGATTGCCCTAGATGGTTCGGAAATAAAATACTCAACGGTACAAAACTGGTACCCTGGCAATAAAGAAGGTAAAGGAGGGGTGTTTAATTTTGTGACCAAAAGGGGGATTTGCGAGAAGAACGCAAAAATTTCATGGACACAAGTAGAGACAGGCTCTGCCATTACATGGAAATATCCATCTTGTATTTTAAAAGGGGATAATTCTATCGGGGAATTTTATTCCATTGCCGTGACCAACAACTATCAGCAAGCAGATACTGGCACTAAGATGATTCACATTGGGAAGAACACAAAAAGCACCATTATCTCTAAAGGAATTTCTGCTGGAAAATCACAAAACAGTTATAGAGGACTGGTTCAAGTAAGTAGTAGAGCTAAAAATGCTCGAAATTTTTCGCAATGTGATTCACTTCTTATGGGCAACGAATGTGGCGCACATACATTTCCATATATAGAAGTCAAAAACAAGACGGCACAAATAGAGCATGAGGCCACCACCAGTAAAATTGGGGAAGACCAAATTTTCTATTGCAACCAACGCGGTATTCCTACCGAAAAAGCCATTGCACTAATTGTAAACGGATTCAGCAAAGAGGTATTGAACAAGCTTCCGATGGAGTTTGCCGTAGAAGCCCAAAAATTGTTGGAAATAAGCCTTGAGGGTTCTGTAGGTTAATATTAGAATAAAAATGAAGAAATATATACTTGTAATATCTATGATGGCAGTTGTCTTTGCCTGCAAAGAGACCAAAAAAGAAAATATAGCTGCTTCTGAAGAAATAAAAAAACCAGAAGTAAGACTCTATACCTTTGATGGAGGAACCGTTTTAGTGAATAATTTAGAATTATTTTCTCAAGACACAACGTATCATGGACAAACAAAAGAGTTTGCAGATGCTTTTTATGTTATCAGCCACCCAGACGGAAATTTAATTTGGGATGCTGGTCTTCCAGAAGGATTGGTGGGTCTGGATAAGCCTTTTACATCTTCTGATGGTAATTTTACAGTTTCTAGAAAAGATTCAGTTGTGAACCAATTGAAATCCATAGGTATGAAGGTTGAAGATTTCAAATACATCGCCTTATCACATACACATTTTGACCACAGTGGTCCTGCCAATGTATTCAAAGATGCTACTTGGTTGGTGCAAGAAACAGAGTATGATTATATAACAAGTGAGGATGCTCAAAAAAATAACACCGATAATTATGACGCTATAAAAGAGTTGACAAAGATTCAAAAACTTAAAGGAGATTTTGATGTATTTGGTGACGGTACAGTGGTGATTAAATCCATGCCAGGGCATACACCAGGGCATCAAGTTTTATATTTGAACTTATCTGAAAATGGACCGACTTTATTGACAGGAGATTTATACCATTTATATGAAAATAGGGAACATAAAAGAGTTCCTATTTTTAATTTTGATGTAGCACAAACTTTAAAGAGCATGGATGCTTTTGAGGCTTTTGCCAAAGAAAAGAATGCGAAAGTATATTTACAGCATCAAATAGAAGATTTTAACAAAATGCCAAAGGCACCGGGATATTTAAAGTAATATAGAATGTTGAAAATTAAGAACCTGCACGCCAGTGTAGAGGATAAAGAAATATTAAGAGGAATAAACCTAGAGGTCAAAGCTGGGGAAGTACATGCTATTATGGGCCCAAATGGATCTGGAAAAAGTACTTTGGCATCTGTAATTGCTGGCAAGGAAGAGTTTGAAATCACCAAAGGACAAGTTTTATTGGAAGGAGAGGATTTAGAAGGTTCGGCTCCAGAAGAAAGAGCGCATAAGGGTATTTTTCTTTCTTTCCAATATCCTGTAGAAATTCCAGGAGTGTCAGTGACCAACTTTATAAAAACGGCCATTAACGAATCCCGAAAAGCTAAAGGGAAAGAAGATATGCCAGCAAGTAAAATGTTGAAATTGATTCGTGAAAAAGCGGAGCTTTTAGAAATTGACAGAAAATTTTTATCCCGTTCCATAAATGAGGGTTTTTCCGGTGGAGAGAAGAAAAGAATGGAGATTTTTCAAATGGCAATGTTAGAGCCAAAATTAGCCATTTTGGATGAAACAGATTCTGGATTGGATATTGATGCTTTGCGCATTGTGGCCAATGGGGTAAACAAACTTAGAAATAAAGACAATGCGATTATAGTGATAACGCACTACCAAAGATTGTTGGAATATATTGTCCCAGACTTTGTACATGTATTGCACAATGGTAAAATTGTAAAATCTGGCACCAAAGAATTGGCATTGGAGCTAGAGGAAAAAGGGTATGATTGGTTAAAACAGGAAACAGCTGTACAATAAGTAGGCAGTATCAGTATAAGCAGTTTAATTCTGCCAACTGAAAACTATCAACTGAAAACTGAATTAAGATGGATTTGAAAGAAAAACTGGTTTCCTCTTTCTTGGCTTTTGAAAACAATGTGGATGTTGAACATCCCGTTCATGATATTAGATCGGAAGCACTAAAGAATTTTGAGTTAAAAGGATTCCCTTCTAAAAAAGAAGAAGCGTGGAAATACACGTCACTTAATGCTTTGCAGAAGAAAGACTTTAGCATTTTTCCCAAGCAAGAGAACATTCTGGAGTATAAGAATGTAAAGAAGTATTTTCTTCATGAAATAGATACCTATAAAATTGTATTTGTTGATGGAATTTATAGCTCATACCTTTCTGAGACCACTCATGACGGCGTTGATATTTGTTTGATGAGCTCAGCTTTAACAAAACCAATGTTCAAGCAAATTATAGATGTATATTTTAATAAAGTAGCGTCTAAAGATGAGTCATTGACCACTTTAAACACTGCATTTAGCAGAGAAGGGGCCTATATCTATATTCCTAAAAATAAAGTGCCAAAAAAACCTATAGAGATTGTACACTTTTCTACAGGGAATGAAGCGGCATTAATGTTACAGCCTCGTAATTTGATTATTGCAGAGGAAAATGCAGAACTGCAGATTATAGAACGCCATCAAAGTTTAACGGAAAATGAGGTATTCACAAACTCTGTGACTGAAATTTTTGCAGCTAAAAATACTATTATAGAGTACTATAAGGTACAGAATGATGCCAAGACATCATCTTTGATAGACAACACTTATATCGCACAGAAAAGCAATAGCGTGGTAAGTGTGCACACGTTTTCATTTGGAGGACATTTGACACGTAATAACCTTAATTTTTATCAAAAAGGGGAGCATATAGATTCTATATTAAAAGGAGTTACCATTATAGGGAAAAAACAGCATGTAGACCACCACACATTGGTGCATCATATTGAGCCCAATTGTGAAAGCCACCAAGATTATAAAGGTATTTTTGACGAAAGATCAACAGGTGTTTTCAATGGAAAAATAATTGTGGATAAAATTGCCCAAAAGACCAATGCCTTTCAAAAGAACAACAATATATTGATGAGTGATAAGGCAACCATCAATTCTAAACCTCAATTGGAGATTTTTGCAGATGATGTAAAGTGTTCCCATGGTTGTACTATCGGCCAGTTGGATGAAGAAGCATTGTTCTACCTACAATCCAGAGGTATTCCAAAGAAAGAAGCTAGGGCTTTATTAATGTATGCCTTTGCCAATAATGTACTGGCTAGTGTAAAAATCCCAGAATTAAAAACGAGAATCAATAAACTGATTGCCAATAAACTTGGTGTACGTTTGGGTTTTGATCTTTAACGGGTTATTATTCTTCGAGGTCATTGAGTAAAGTTGAGTGAGAGCCAATTTATATGATACAAACAGCATTGAACATAGAAGCTATTCGCAAAGATTTTCCAATACTAAACAGAGAGGTCAACGGAAAACCATTGGTATATCTGGACAATGCGGCAACATCACAAACACCTCAGCAGGTAATAGATGTTATTGTAGATTATTACAGTACTTACAATGCCAACATTCACCGTGGAGTACATTCGCTTTCACAAGAAGCAACAGATGTGTACGAGCAGGCGAGGGTTAAAATTCAAAAACATTTTAATGCTGCCAAGACCTGTGAAATAATTTTCACGTCAGGTACCACCCATAGTATCAATTTGGTAGCGAATGGATTTTCATCAATCCTAAAAAAAGGAGATGAAATTATAGTTTCAGCAATGGAACATCATTCCAATATTGTTCCTTGGCAAATGCTGTGTGAGCGAACAGGAGCTGTCTTAAAGGTGATTCCCATGAATCAAGAAGGAGAATTGGTCATGGAAGAATACCATAAATTACTGTCAAATAAAACCAAAGTAGTTTTTTGCAACCATGTTTCCAATGCTTTGGGAACAGTAAATCCTATTGAAAAAATTATAAAAGAAGCCCATAAAGTCGGAGCCGCTGTTTTGATTGATGGTGCACAAGCAGCTCCACATATAAAGGCAGATATGCAAAAGCTAGATGTGGATTTCTACACAGTTTCTGCGCATAAAATGTGTGGACCAACAGGAGTTGGCATTCTGTACGGAAAAGAAGAATGGCTTAATAAATTACCTCCTTATCAAGGGGGAGGGGAAATGATCGCTGAGGTTACTTTTGAGAAAACCACCTATGCCGATCTCCCTCACAAGTTTGAAGCGGGAACACCCAATATTTGTGGCGGAATTGCTTTTGGTGCGGCATTGGACTATATGAATGCCATTGGATTTAATGCCATAGCCCAATATGAACAGGAGCTATTGGAGTATGCCACACAAGAGCTTTTAAAAATAGAAGAATTAAAAATCTACGGAAACGCCAAAGAAAAAACAGCGGTCATTTCTTTTAATATAGAGGGTATTCACCCGTATGATATAGGTTTAATTTTGGATAAGCTCGGCATTGCAGTCAGGACAGGTCACCATTGTGCACAGCCTATTATGGCCTTCTTTAAAATTCCAGGTACGGTAAGGGCAAGTTTTAGTTTTTATAACACCAAAGAAGAGGTTAATGTCTTTGTTGAGGGTGTAAAACGTGCCATGGCAATGTTGGAATAGCCCTTGTTAGGATTGTCATAAACTATTGAATACCACTTATACTTATCGTATTTTTGCTTAAAATTTGTAGATGACCATTAAAGAAATTCAGGCAGAAATTGTAGACGAGTTTTCTATGTTCGATGATTGGATGCAGCGCTATGAGTACATGATAGAACTGGGGAAATCATTGCCTTTGATAGACGAACAATATAAGACGGATGATAATATTATAAAAGGCTGCCAGAGCAGGGTTTGGGTTCATGCAAAGCTAGATACGGATAAACTTGTTTTTACTGCAGATAGTGATGCTATAATTACAAAAGGAATCATTGCCATACTGATTAGGGTTTTTAGTAATCAGAGCCCAAAAGAGATTATGGAAGCTGATACAGAGTTTATTGATGAAATAGGCTTAAAAGAACATTTATCACCTACTAGGGCCAATGGTTTAGTGAGTATGATCAAGCAATTAAAATTGTATGCCATTGCATACCAAACACAATTAAAATGAGCGAAGAAATAGAAACCCAAGATTTGGGAGAAAAAATAGTCAATGTCATAAAAACCATATATGACCCAGAAATCCCTGTAGATATCTACGAGTTGGGATTAATCTATGATGTTTTGGTGAATGAGGATAATGATGTTAAGATATTAATGACATTAACATCACCCAATTGTCCGGTTGCAGAAAGTTTGCCGGTAGAGGTAGAGGAAAAGGTAAAATCCCTAGATGAGATTAAAGATGTTGAGGTAGAAATCACTTTTGATCCACCTTGGACCCAAGATTTAATGAGTGATGAGGCCAAGTTAGAAGTTGGAATGTTGTAGACAAACCAAAGAAAATAAAATGTTGACAAATGAATGTTGCTGTAGCCCAGTTTGAACCCAAGGACGGAGATAAAGCATATAATTTATCTATAATTGAGGAGTTGACAAAGAAGGCCAAATCTCAAGGAGCTGATGTAATCAGCTTTCATGAAATGTCTATTACAGCATATACATTTACCAAAAATCTTGATTTAACCGAAATCACTGAACTTGCTGAGGCCGTGCCAAATGGAAAAAGTACGCAAGAATTAATAAAAATTTCAAACACTTATAATATCCCCATTCTTGCAGGATTGGTAGAAAAAGAAGGAGATAAAATCTATAACACATATGTCTGTGTACATAACAATGAGGTAATTGCCAAGTTTAGAAAAATCCATCCTTTTATAAGTGAACATATGTCACCAGGGAATGATTATGTTGTCTTTGATCTGCTTGGGTGGAAATGCGGAATATTAATTTGTTATGACAATAATGTTATTGAAAATGTTAGGGCAACATCGTTATTGGGAGCGGAACTTATTTTTGCACCACATGTAACTGGTTGTACACCATCGGCCATGCCAGGACGGGATTATGTAGATGATAAATTGTGGCAGAACAGAAGTGACGACCCAGTATCCTTCAAGATTGGAATTTGATGGCCCTAAAGGTAGAAGATGGTTAATGTGATGGTTGCCGGCAAGAGCATACGATAATGGTGTTTATTATGCATTTACCAATCCAATAGGTTATGATGGGGAGCATTTAAAAAATGGAAACTCAATGGTCATAGACCCATTTGGGGAGGTGCTTTCTGAAATAAAATCATTTGATAATGATTTGACTATTGCAAAAATCATAAAAGAAAAGATAAAACAGTCAGGAGGTTATAGGTACAGAAATGCAAGAAGGCCAGAATTATACAGGGATATTCTTGGACAAGAGCATAAACCTGAAACCAAGCCTGTTTGGATGAATACTAAATAATTAATTTTCAAAATTTTCATGTCTGAAGAAATAAGAAATAGGGTAGCACAAAGTAAATTGGTCGCATTTGACCTTGAGGAACTGTACCCAGAAGGCAAAAGAATTTTATTTGATATTAAAGATTGGCTTTATGAAGGTTTTATTTTAAAGGAAAAAGATTTTAGAAAAAGCATTGATGAATATTCTTGGGAACAGTATAGAAGTCAATATATAGCATTAAGCTGTTCTACTGATGCCATTATTCCTGGATGGGCTTATATGTTGATAGCCACCAAACTACAACCTTATGCCAAAAAAGTAATTGTTGGTGACTTGGATCAATTGGAAACATCAATCTATCAATCTATTATAGAGAATTTAGATGTTTCTAACTTTAAAGACAAGCTGGTTATTATTAAAGGGTGCAGTAATAAACCCGTTCCAGAGAATGCATACCTTTTGGCAACGATCAAAATACAAGAAGTGGCCAAAAGCATTATGTATGGGGAAGCATGTTCTTCTGTTCCATTGTACAAAAGGAAATAGCTTCCAACTTACTTTTTTAAAAGACATTTCTTATTTTTGCTCCTTAAACTATAAACACTAAACATTATGAAAAAAGTTGTATTTGCATTGTTTTCAATGCTGGTATTATCAACTACGTATGGGCAGACTTTAGAAGAGTTAAAAGCTGAACAAGCGCCAAAAAAAGATTCCATTGCGGCTATTCAAAAAAGAGTAGATGCAATACAAGGTAAAATAGATGCCCTTCCTGGATGGAAAAAAGGAGCATTTGGTACTATTGGCGGTAGTTTTTCCAGTTTCAATAATTGGTATTCCCAAGGATTTCCAAACAATGCTTCTGGGAACATTGGCTTTACAGTAAATGCTTTTGCCAATCTTACCCAAGAGAAATTTTTCTGGAGAAATTCCCTAAGTACAAATTTAAGCTGGGTAAAATTGGATGATAAGGATGACCCTACCGATAGCGAGGATTTTAGACAGGCAACAGATGTATTCAACATCTCTTCACTTTATGGGCATAAGCTAAGTGATAAATTTGCTATTTCTGCCTTAGGAGAGTATAGAACAACAATTTTGAGCAATTTTAACGACCCAGGATATTTAGATCTTGGTGTGGGTGCCACATGGACACCCATTACAGATTTAGTGGTGGTGGTCCACCCATTAAACTACAATTTTGTGTTCAGTAAGGATGATACCATTTTTGAATCTTCTTTGGGAGCAAAGATTGTAGCTGACTACACTAGGCAGTTGGGGAATATTAGTTTTAAAACCAACCTTTCTATGTTCCAGAGCTATTCAAGTTCTGATCTTTCCAATTGGACATGGACCAACTCTTTTGGGTATACCTTATGGAAAATGATAGGTGTTGGGTTTGATTTTGGCTTAAGAAACAACAAACAAGAAGCCTTAAATTATGCGTTGAACACTTTGGGAACAACTGGGGCAACATTTGACAATATTGATAATGATTTACAATCCTATTGGATGCTTGGTTTAAACTATTCCTTCTAGTATATAGAAACAATAATATAAAAAAAACGTCTCCAAAAGGAGGCGTTTTTTTTAGCAAGTAGGCTTGAGTGATTTGAGTTATTAACCTTTTTTAAGCTTATTTTGTTAAGTGTTGGCTTTGGGGGACTAACACTATTTTTTTATTACATGACAAATATATAGCTGCAATACAGATATTGAAAAATTATGTTGCGAACTTGCCCCATAATGTTGTGAAAAATATGAACGGTTATTTTCTTCGATGAACTACATTAATTTGATGTATTTTTCGACTAATATTCATCTAAATTTTCAGGATATAAGAAATTGTTATAGGGAAAACGGGTCACATGAATATCTCTGACCTCATTATAGATCCGTTTTCTAAATTCATCCAAGTTCTCTTTGTTCAAAGCCGAGATAAAAAGTGCATTGTCACCTACTCTTTCCATCCATGTCTGTTTCCACTCATCAATGGTAAAATGCTTTTCGGCTCGTTCTGTCACCAAATCATCTTCGTCAATGGTTTCATGCTGGTATTGGTCAATTTTATTAAAGACCATTATAGTTCTTTTATCGGCACTGTCAATTTCACCTAAAATTTTATTTACAGAATCAATATGATCTTCAAAATTGGGATGGGAAATATCCACTACGTGCAACAACAGGTCAGCTTCCCTAACCTCATCCAACGTACTTTTAAAACTTTCCACCAATTGTGTGGGTAGTTTTCGTATGAACCCTACCGTATCACTCAATAGAAAGGGCAGATTGCCAATGACTACTTTCCTGACCGTGGTATCCAATGTGGCAAAGAGTTTGTTTTCAGCAAAGACGTCACTTTTACTTACCACGTTCATAAGGGTAGATTTCCCAACATTGGTATAGCCTACAAGAGCAACACGCACCAAGGCACCTCTATTGCCCCGCTGGGTTTCCATTTGCCGATCGATTTTGGCGAGCTTCTTTTTCAGCAAAGCGATTCTGTCCCTCACAATACGCCTATCCGTTTCTATTTCTGTCTCTCCAGGACCACGCATTCCAATACCCCCTTTTTGTCTTTCAAGGTGTGTCCATAATCCCGTTAATCTTGGCAATAGGTATTCATATTGGGCCAACTCCACTTGTGTCCGTGAATAACTTGTTTGAGCTCGTTGGGCAAAAATGTCCAGGATAAGAGTGGTGCGGTCAAGAATTTTGCACTGTAACTGTTTTTCTATATTTCGTTGTTGTCCAGGGGTAAGCTCATCATCAAAAATCACAGAATCTATGCCATGCTCATTAACATAGTGTTCTACTTCTTCCATCTTACCACTGCCAATGTATGTTTTGGGGTTGGGCTTGTCTATACGTTGCATAAAGCGTTTGTAGACTTCCCCACCAGCTGTATAGGTAAGGAATTCCAGTTCATCCAAGTATTCCACTACTTTTTCTTCATTTTGATCACGACTTATGACCCCAATAAGTACCGCTTTTTCGTATGTAATGGTTTTCTTTTCTATCATCAACTATATATTAAAGTGCAAATCTAAGCAATAGTTGGAAAGCTATTTTTGTATTTTTAGTCCCTTATCAAAATAAAAAAGAATGTTCAAGTCATTTTTCAAGAAAAGGAAAGCTAAAAAGCTACATACTATTGCTTTTTACAATGTGGAAAACCTATTTGATACAGGAGATGATCCATATAAATTGGATGATGATTTTACGCCAAACGGGTTTAAGAACTGGACACCAAAACGGTATCAGAAAAAACTAGGCAAATTAGGGAAAACTATTTCGCAAATTGGATATGCTGAAAATGGAAGGCCCCCGGTACTTATTGGATTGGCAGAAATAGAAAATGGTAAAGTAGTTAAAGATCTTATTTCTGTTGATTCTTTAAAAGATACAAACTATGGTTATGTGCATTATGAATCCCCTGATGAAAGAGGCATAGATACAGGTCTAATTTATAACAAAGATTATTTTGAGGTTTTAAAATCTGAGACCATCACTGTTTGGATTAATAACCCCAATGGAGAAAGGGACACCACCAGGGACATTTTATATATAAACGGAAAACTAAATGGGGAAGAAGTCCATGTTTTTGTAAACCATTGGCCTTCCAGACGGAGCGGAGAAGTAGAAACGGGCTATAAAAGAGTACAAGCTGCAAAGACCATTGTTGAATTTATGGCAAAAATTGAAGAAACGCAGGTAAATCCAAATTACATTGTCATGGGGGATTTTAATGATGGCCCCAATGATGAAAGTATAGAGACCTTATTAGAAAACGGTTCCTTGTACAACCCAATGAAACAGCTTTTGTCTCCATATAGGGGAAGTGCCAATTATAAAAGAAAATGGAGCTTGTTTGACCAGATTCTCTTTTCCCACAATTTCTTTAACTATGAAAAAGGCACTCATAGTTTTGCCCATGCCAATATTTTTGATGAACATTTTTTAAAGGAATGGAAAGGCAAGTATAAAGGCAACCCATATAGAACCTATGCGGGGAGAAAATATAAGGGGGGCTATAGTGATCATTTCCCTGTTTATATTCAACTTAAGTACAATAAATGATGCTTTTTTAGGCAGAAAAGCACAAACGGAAATTCCCTACACATCACTTAAAACAACTTTCACAACATAATTGCAACAACAGCCTGTATTTCATCGAATAAACTTGATTGTTCATCGATGTTTTATATAATTTAGTAGTCCAAATCTTACTTAAAACGACTCAATGGACTACAAACTAATCATACGGTATAGAAGTTTTTTATGCTTCTTCTTATTGGTTTTTGGCTTAAGCACTACTAGTGTTTTTGGTCAATCTGAAGTTCAAAAAGAAAGAATAAAAGCAAATTATAGTCAATCTAAAATTAACGTTTTTAATTCTGAACTGAAAAAAGAGTATACGCAATCTAAAAAAAGACTTTTACGTTTAGCAAAATCCAATGGATGGGTGCTTTCTGAAACGTTGCCTAATGGAAGTTATATAGAGTTACAAGATGTAGGTCCAGATGGGACACCTTTATATTATACCACACTTAATGACCATGTTAGCCATATATCACGGGCAGATGCTCTTTATAGTGGAGGTATTTTGGATTTAGGACTTAACGGGGAAGGAATGCAAGTTGGCGTTTGGGACAGTGGTACCGCATTAAAAACACATCAAGAATTTGACAACAGGGTTTCTATTGCTGATCAAAGCAGTAAAATAGATGAACATGCCACTATGGTCATGGGTACATTATTGGCTTCTGGCATAAAAAAGAAAGCAAAAGGGGTTGCTTATAAGGCAACTGCTATAACAAATGATTGGATAAGGGATAAGATTGAAGTTTCTGAAGCCGCTGCAAATGGATTGTTATTATCCAATCATTCTTATGGAATAAAGACCAATCGGGTTCCTAATTGGTATTTTGGGTCTTATATAAGAGTGTCACAGGCTTGGGACAAAATTATGTACAATGCCCCATATTATCTTATGGTGACCGCATCTGGAAATTCACAAAGATCAATGGACAATGATTCCCCGATATATGGAAAAACAGCAGATGGTTTTGATTTGTTGTTAGGCTTTGCAGCGTCCAAAAATGGAATTACGGTAGCTGCGGCAGAATCCGACATTGACAATAATGGAAATCTAAAAGAAGCCACAGTTGCCAGCTATAGTAGCTTTGGGCCGATGGATGACAGTCGTATTAAACCAGATATATCTGGCGGGGGAACCAATGTGTTCACAACGGCATCAACTGGCAATAAAAAATATACAACTTCTTCTGGCACCTCCATGGCCACTCCAGGAGTTACAGGATCTATGTTATTGTTGCAACAGTATTATGAAAGGTTGAACCAGACCTATATGAAAGCAGCAACCTTAAAAGGATTGGTGTTGCATACGGCCGATGATGTAAAGCAACCTGGACCAGATTATAAAATGGGATGGGGTGTTATTAACACAATGAAAGCTGCAGAAGCGATAGTAAATAAAGAATACAGCACAATTATAGCTGAAGAGGAGCTGGCCAATGGGGAAACCTATACCATTACCGTGAATGCCAAGGGTACTGAAAAGTTGTTGGCCTCTATTTCATGGACAGACCCAGCATCAGAATATTTAAACAGGGGAACATTAAATGACGTGACACCGGCTTTGGTGAACGATCTGGATATCCGTATTACCAAAAATGGGGAGACCTATTATCCTTGGAAATTAAATGCAGCCAATGCTTCTTCACCTGCAACCAAAGGAGATAATGTAGTTGACCCGTTTGAAAAAATAGATATAGCAAATGCCAGTGGAACTTATACCATAACGGTAAGTCATAAAGGGGATTTAAGTACAGGCGCACAAAATTTTTCTTTGATAGTTTCTGGAGTTGCCATTACGCAATGTAATGTGGACATGCCTTCAGAAATCAACATTAAAGAGGCTGATGAAAGCTCCCTCACAATAGCATGGCAAGAAGCTCCAGATACGTTGTTTGAAGTTCAATATAAGAATGAGAACATTGATGAATGGACTACAGCATATTCATATAATCATTCTATAACGCTGTCAGAATTAGTAAATGACAGTACATATGAGTTTAGGTTAAAAGCAATTTGCACAGAAAATAAAAAATCAGATCAGACCCCGAAACTTACCTTTACTTTTGAAGGAAAGGAGACCAAACTGCAGGATTCTTTTGATTACGAAACCTTATCGACCAATTCAGAGGTCAAGGTTTTTGTGTATCCGAATCCTGCAGTTGAAGAAATTAGCCTAGAGGGAGATATCTCTAGCAATGCTATTTATAGCATTATCACCACAACAGGGGTCACTATAAAGACAGGGGATGCCACAGCGGATAAAATCAGCGTGAATGATATGTCCCAAGGGCTTTATATCTTGACCCTACAAGATTTAGATGGTATCTCTAGCACCATGTTCATTAAGGATTAATTTTTTTCTAAAGTTCTTTTAAAAATGTAATGGAATAAGCTGCCGCCCGAAGTTAGCTTGTCCTGAGTGTAGTTGAAGGGATAGGAGTGAAGCGGTAATGTGTATGGAATAGGATTAACTCAAAAATCAGAAAAGTAATTGATTAATGTTTTGACGAAACATTTTCCCAACAGGAATTTTATGTTGATTTATATGAATTAAATTACCTTCTATCAAAACAATTTTATTTTTAGCAATAATAAAGGATTTATGTACTTTGATAAACTCATTTTTCGGCAATAATTCTTCAAGTGAAGAAAGTGTCTGATGTGTTATAATCATTTTATCATCCAAATGAATTTTCACATAGTTCCCATAAGCTTCAGTAAACAAAATGTTATTTAACTTAACTTGGTGATGCTTTTTATTATCCTTTAAAAAAATACTTGATGTATCTACATTTCTTAATTGCTTTATTATACCACTAACTTTATTTGTTGCAATAATAAAACGTTGAAAACTAAAAGGCTTTAATAAATAATCATCAATGTTTAATTCATAACCTTCTAATGCAAATTCTTTGTGCGCTGTTGTGACAATAATTCTTGGAGGATTGCTTAATGTTTTCAAAAAATCGAACCCAGAGAGTTTAGGCATATTAATGTCTAAAAATATTAAATCAATGGTATTACTATTTAGATAGTCTATTGCTTCAAAAGAATTATAACAACTCTTTTGATGTGATAAATAAGATATGTTACTCGTATAATCTTTAATAATATTATGCGAGGCCGTTTCATCGTCTACAATAATATATTTTATCATTTTTTATTTAATTCTAATTTTGCTAAATAGACGTTATCATCTTTTCTGCAAGTTAAATTATAAGCATTTGGATATAATAAATTAAGGCGGTCTTTTAAATTTTTTAAACCAATACCAATAGTTTTTGAAGATTCTTCCAGGTCAAAATTATTTTTAATTGAGAAAACAATGTGACTATCATTTTCATTTAATTCAATATGAATGAATGCATTGTCAACTAAACTTTCTACACCGTGTTTAAAAGCATTTTCTAAAAGAATTATCAATAAGAGTGGAGGAATTAAAGTTTCGGTATTCTTTATATTTTGCTGAAAGTCTATCTTTATTTTTTTATGATAACGTGCAGTTTGCAACTCTATAAAATTACTTAAATAAGTAACTTCATCTTGTAAGGTAACCATTTCCTCTTTTCCTTTATAGATGGTAAAACGCATCATATCAGATAGTTTTAAAACATATTCTTGTGCTGTGTCAGGATCATTTTTAATTAAAGAATATAAGTTGTTTAGTGTATTAAAGAAGAAATGCGGGTTAATCTGATTCTTTAATAATGATAGTTCTGCTATGGTTTTCTCATTTTTAAGAGTCTGAATATTTTTCCATTGTTTAAAAATCCAAGAAACGATTACATATAAAAACATGACCGCGATAATAGTTGCAAATACATCAGTAAGCCACCGGTTTCCATTAACAACCCAAAAACTAGGTAGCTCCTCATCAATTTTATTGGACATATTTATGCCAAATATTAGAATTCCAATTATCGTAAAAAAAATAATGAATTTATCTGTTTTTAATGTCCAATACGATTTTAGGCTTGATTTCTGGAAAACATAATATAAGAGTAGATATATGCTAATGCCGAAGAGAAGCGTATTAAAAAAATAAAAATAATCTATTGAAAGCCTATGTTTAGACCAATAACTTAAGCTTCCTAAAAATGAAGCTAAAATTACACCAATATAAAGCCTTTCTTTAAATGTCATTTTTCAAAGGGATTAATTATTCTGAAAGTATCATTTTAATATTATCAGAAACAATTCTATCTAATCTTGTGAAATAAGGGTCTATACTAATGTATTTCGGAATTTTATCCACAATAATAGTAAACTCATTTTTATGTTTATCAATCTGATGAGATTTTAAATATAGTGTTTCAGTTTTAGAATCCACACGTATTTTAATAGGTTCATTAATATCAATTAAGTCTTCCTTCCCGCTTTTATTTGTACTATATCTTTGTGAGGAAACAACAACTTTAATTTCATAAGTATTGTTTTTCTGCTTTTTATAAGTCGCTGTTTTTATAGATAGATCATAGGTGATTACTCGCTTTATCCAATCATCAATTAATGTATGATTTTCTTTAGAAGAAACTAGATATAGTTCTTCCAAGAAATTTAAAGAAGTTGCAGTTGCTCCTTTATCATATTTGACAATCAGATTTTTAAGAGCTGTGTTTAATTGTTTTTCTCCTATTAGTTCTCGTACAGCATTTAAAACAATAGCACCTTTACTATATGCCAAATATTGTTCTTGAGCTGTTAAATAAAGAGGTGCTTCGGGAAGAGATGCTCTTG
>Ga0256845_1001033_pt1 | contig 23736 bp, 21 predicted proteins | sample RiftiametaG_FD_189101 | JGI IMG/M metagenome (GOLD analysis project Ga0256845, IMG submission 189101) | Tube worm associated microbial communities from hydrothermal vent at the East Pacific Rise, Pacific Ocean - Riftia | ecosystem: Host-associated > Annelida > Integument > Unclassified ... | reverse complement strand
CACACGTCATTTTCATCGTATTCCTCCATTGAAAATGACGTGTGCTCGGGGGAAATTACCTCACGCTCCCCTTGTTAAGATGATGTATCAGGACGATGGGTGGAGAGTCTGACGTCTCGTTCTCCGAACATTCATCAGATAATTAAAAACCATCACAAATAGCAAGAATAAGCCCCAGGTAAACTCTTTTGCAAAATTATTGAAACGCAGCATATTGAAACCGCTGGAAAGAAACTGAAGGGAGAGGATCGCGACAATGATTCCTGAAATCGTACCGAATCCCCCACTTGGATTGACCCCTCCCAGAACGGCAATAAGTACAGATTGTAAAATATACGACGCACCGTAATCGGCTTTTGCGGAATTCGTTCGGGCGATCATAACGATTCCGGCGATTCCGGCTAAACACCCTGTTGTCATGTAGGTTTTCATCAACATAACGCCATTGTTCACACCGGAAAACCGCGAGGCTGTCGGATTCGTTCCCATCATATACAGCTTAATGCCATAGGTGGTTTTCCTAAGAATGAACGCGAACACAATCGCAAAAAATGCAAAAATGAGAAACGGAATCGGGAAGATGCCTAACATCCCATTCCCGAGCAGTAAGAATTGTTCTGGGTATGTTGTGACCGCATAGCCCTTTGTTATGACGATTGAAATTCCTGTAAACAATTGCATGGTGCCGAGCGTGGCAAGGATCGGTGGAATCTCAGCATACGCGATCAGGAGTCCGTTCAGAATCCCACAGGTGACTCCGGTCATGATTGCGACAATAATCGCGATGAAGATAGTCAACATGACCACACCATTGCCGGCGGCCTCCGGAATCCAGGTGGTCAGGATGAGTGCCGCAAAGATTCCGGCAAAATTCGCAATTCCCACCACAGAGAGATCGATACCTCCTGTTAACATGGAAATCATCATAGCAATCGCCAGGAGACCAAATTCAGGGAATTGAAATGACATCGATTCAAAATTCCGAAAGGTCAAAAATTTCCCAGGATTCAGGATGCTCATCAAGATGAAGACCACAATCGCGATCACAAAGAGTTGGACAAGGTTTCTGTCTCTGTTCAGAACGTCTCGGATATGAAATTTCATGATAGAGCCTCTCTTTTCTTTCTGCCCTGGTAAGCTGTACTCCCTGTGCTGATAATGATAATGAGTCCGATCACCACTTTTTGCCAATACGAGGGGATGCCTAAAAGAATTAAACTGTTATTCATAATGACGATCAGCAAGATGCCCAGCACTGTCCCAAGAACAGAGCCCCGACCACCGGTAATACTGGCTCCCCCCAAAACAACAGCCGCAATGACGGTTAATTCACTGCCGACCAGATCAAAGGGGTTCGCATTACGGATGAGGGAAGCGTGAATCACCCCAACGACCCCGGACAGAAACCCCACAAAGCCATAGATAAAAAATTGGATGCGAGTAATGTTAAACCCTGCCCGTTCTGCCGCAACCCGGTCTCCTCCAATCGCATAAATCCCTCGCCCTAACATCGTGTATCGGAGGAGAACCCAGGCAAAGAGGATAAAGAATACGAGTAAAATCACGGCTGAGGAGAGAAAAAATTTGCTTCCGTCCTCTTGGGTGATCTGGATGAGGGTTGACCGGGAAAAGCGGATCCAGCCTCGTGGCAGATTTGTGATAATGCGGGTCCCGATAAAGGCGAGCATAAACCCCCGGAACGCATTGGCAGTCCCCAGGGTCACAATTAATGTCGGCAGTTTAAAGTAGGAAATAAAGACTGCATTAAATAAACCGAGGAGCAATCCGATCAGACCGGCAATCAGAAATCCGGCCAGAACCGTCCCTTTGTAAGGCGTCTCAAGCAGCAGCTTCCCTTTCAGTATTTGTCCGGCAACATACATTGAAAACGCCGCGATCGCTGTAAATGAAATGTCGATGCCTCCAGACACCAGAACGATCAGGACTCCGATCCCAAAAATTCCCATGACAATGCTACTTCTGAGCAAATCGAACAAATTTTCCAACGTAAAAAATGCTGGATTGACCATTCCGATTAGCAAGGTAAAAGCGACCAAAATGCACGCGACGATTGTTTCATGTTTACGAAATATTTTTTTTATCATACGTTCTGCCCCACCACAATCCTTCTCTGGCAAAGAATCTTTCTGAGTGTGATGCTATTTGACGAGTGCCTTCAACTGTCGAGTCAGTTCGTCCTCATTACAGCGTTCATTCCGCAGTTCATCAACAAATTTTCCTTTGTGCATGATCAGAATTCGATTGCAATTGTGAAGGAGTTCCGGAATATCATCTGAAATGATAATAATGCCCATGCCTTTTCTGGCGAGGTCTCTGAGAATATTATGGATATCCATTTTTGATCCGATGTCTACTCCAACCGTCGGGCCATTTAATATCAGGACCTTTCCTTTTGTTGCAAGCCATTTGGCTAGCACAACACGCTGCTGATTCCCGCCTGACAAACTCTGGATGGGGAGATGAGACGATGGCGTTTTAATCCGGAGATAGTCAATAGCATTGTCGATTTCCTGGTGACTCGCCTCAGAATTCAACACGCCAAGTAGGTTGGCGAGTCGTTCGACGATGCTGATAATAATATTCCGGCCAATGGATTGTTCCAGGAATAATCCTTCGGTGAGCCGATCTTCAGGAACATACCCGATTCCGTGATGAATGGCATCCTGCACATTCCGAATTGTTGTGGGAGTTCCCTCAATTTCAATGGTTCCGGTTTCAGCCGGTTTCAGGCCAAAAAGGGCTGAGGCAAACGCCGTGCGTCCTGAACCGAGCAATCCGGTAATTCCGACAATCTCGGCAGGAAATATCTCGAAGTCAATCTGTTCAAAATTTCCTCGCCGCCCTAAATTGCGAACGTTGAGAAGGCTGTGCTGTGGTTCGGATTTTTGTTGATATTGATAATGAGTGTCGTCGAGTTCTCTGCCTGTCATATAATAGATCAATTTCGGGCGATCAAAATCTCCGATTGGCCCATCAGCCACATTCCGACCATTTCTCAGAATCGTGACAGATTCGGAAATTTCGAGGACTTCTCTCAATTTATGACTTACAAATAACGTTGAAATCCCTTCTTGCTGAAGGCTTTTTATGATGCGGAATAATGATTCGATCTCTTTCTGGGTCAGGGCCGTTGTCGGCTCATCCATGACGATAAGTTTGGCATCGTGCAGAATGGCTCTCGAGATAGCCACAAGTTGTTTGTCTGCAACGGAGAGGTCTTCCACACAGGCATTGAGATCGATCTCAATGCCTATATTTTCGACTGCTTTCCGGGCGATGGCATTCACCTCCCGCCAATTCACAACGCGCGTATTTTTTTCCAGCTCGTAATTGATCGCCAGATTTTCGGCAACGGTCAGGTTGGGAAAGAGGGAAAAATCCTGATAAATAATCTGAATTCCCTGTCGAATCGATTCAATCGGGTGAAGCCGTTTATAGGATTTCCCCTTAATAAAAATTTCTCCGCTATCGGGTTCGTAAACTCCGGAGATCACTTTGATCAGCGTGGATTTCCCCGACCCATTTTCGCCAACAAGGCAGCGTATTTCACCGGAATGAATGGCGACTGATACGTCCTCTAATGCCTGAACCCCCGCAAACGCTTTACTCACATGGTTCACGACAATAAATTCATTTGACATAAGACAGTTCTCTCCGGGAGAATAATGGCAACATAACCTCCAGGAGAGGAACCCCCCTGGAGGTTCTTGAGAAGGACGCACTTAGAAATCGTAGTCATCCATATTTTCTTGTGTGACATCAACCCAGGCCGAACCAAACAGCAATTTCCCATCTTTTTTAATCTTTTCATAGCCCGTTAAGCCGAGGTCCATGCCGTCAGTAATTTCTTTACCTTCTAAGACCATCACTGCTAAGGTATTCATGGCATAACCAGCCAATGCAGGGTCCCAGAAACTGATCAATTTCGTTCCGCCGCTTTCAAGATACTGCCCACACACAGACACTAAACTGGTGCCGACTACCATCACTTTGTCTTGCAGCCCCTTTTCTTCCACTGCCAAACCAGCCCCAGGAGCTGTTGACATCGCGCTTCCTTGGATACCTTTTAAATTCGGATAGGTTTTGAGCAATTCTTTTGTTTTTTCATACGCGACGGTTTGATCATCGTATTCTTCGATACGTTCCGTCACGAGTTTCATATTCGGATAGGCTTCCTTTTGGCGGGCAATGGCCGCGTCAACCCATTCATTGTGAGATTTGGAGGTTAAACTTCCTACGAAAACCGCATATTCACCTTCTTCCCCCATATATTTCGCAAGATGATCCATCAAGTGGGCTCCATAACCAGCATTATCAAACGCCTCAATGTTATAATCAACATTTTGCTGATTGGTTGCCTCGTGCGAGATGACGACAATCCCCTGGTCCATCGCCTTTTTCAGCACCGGTTCCAGGGCTTCAGGAGAGAACGGAACCACAGTAATCGCATCGACCCCCTGAGCAATCAAGTCTTCAATAATCTGCACCTGCAATGCCGCATCCGCTTTTGGCGGGCCGAGTAAAAAGGTTTCGTGTCCAGTATCTTCGCCAAATTTTTTCACCCCTTCTCTCATGCGGTCAAACCAAGCAATCCCGTCCACTTTCACAACGGTTCCAATCGTATATTTTTTCGCCAGGGCGTCTCCTGCACCAATCACGAGAAGCGATACAACAAGCAGTAAGATACATATTTTTTTCATAACAAAATTCCCTCCAGAATTGTTGCATTTTTTATGGAGCACACACATCTCTTACAAAAATGCAAACGTTGTAAAATATTTCAACAAATACCAGTGTTCTGTCTGACTTCACTTTGAAATAACGACGAGAAGCCATTTCCCATCTTCTACCGCCCTGAAACAAGGCGGCATGTTTTTTCGTACGATCCGAAACGAACATGGACGAACAAACAACGATACGTTACACCGTTACAAATGAAATTGTGCTGAAACGAGCTTTGACCGTCAACGAATGCTCTGTTGTAGAAATGAAATCCATTTATAACCTGATGTAAAATATAGCAGTCACCTCCTTTGTTAACGTCGGTGCGCATTGAACCAGCACCACAATGTAAGAGTTGGCTCAACAGTTTATCCCGATGTCACTCGATTTTGGAAACTCTTCGAGAAATACCAGGGATTTGTCAATATTTTTTTAAAGAAAAATAAATATTTGTTAAGTTATGGTTTAGTAGGGATGATGTATGGGGAATTCTTTCTAAAACGATTTTAGGGAGCCAGAGGCTGTTTACCTGGCTAAAGCGCATATATACCGATAATAGCCAAGAAAAATATTTTAAATCCCATGAATTTTTTCACGATTATTGGCAAGATAATCCATCTTTAGTCTTGACATTTTTCGTGTATTGTATATTGAATAGCCCACCGTACCGTATGTATCTAACACTGTCTTTCCATTTCAGACAAGGGAGAGACTGTTCATCCAGCGTAAGGCAGTCAACTTAAGAGAAACTTAATTATTTTTTAATCAGCAAAAAGTCATGAATATAACAATCAAAGAAATCGCTGATATTGCGAACGTTTCGACGGCAACCGTTTCCCTTGTCCTGAACAATAAGCCTGGCGTAGGTCAGGATACACGACAACGAATTTTGAAACTTGCCCAAATGTTAAAAGATGAACGTTATAAACAACAGGCATTGACTCAGATTGCAAAGGGGGCTATTCGTTTTTTAAAAATTGTCAAACATGCTCAGGTTTTAAATCACGATCACGACACCTTTATTTCCCGTTATATTGATGGGATGGAGCAAGAAGCCCGACAGAACGGGTATAAGCTGGAAATCAACACGTTTACCACCTCTGATGTTCGCGAAATTATTCCGTATATTAAAGATGCTGACATCGACGGTGTTATTATTTTGGGAACTGAATTTAACAGCAAAGATTTTGATGCCTTTGAAGATGTCGAGCTTCCGCTTGGTTTTATTGATACCCGTTTTGAGTTCAAACGCTTTGATTTTGTTGATATGGACAATATTCAAGGGGCCTTTCAGATTGTTCGTCACTTTGTCGAACATAAGCATCAAGAGATTGGGTTTATCAACAGCCCTGTGGAACTCAGAAATTTTGAATTTCGGCATGGTGGATTTCAACAGGCTCTCAAGTATTTTGGTCTCCCGTATAAAAGTAAATTCGTGTTTTCTGTGAATTCGACCTTTGATGGGGCCTATCATGATATGCTCCAACTCTTGAAAAAAGGGGCGGAGCTTCCGACAGCCCTATTTTCTTCGAACGACTTAATCGCTTACGCGTGCATTAAGGCCATGAAGGAAATGGGAGTGAAAATCCCGGAGGACGTGTCAATTATTGGGTTTGATGATTTACCCATGTCGTCCATGATGGATCCCCCTTTAACTACGATGAGGGTTTCGCAACGTCAGATGGGACAGATGGCGATTCAGCTTCTTTTAGGACGAATTAACCACACGCTTAAAGCGCCAACGATGAAAGTGAATATCGGCGGAAAGCTCGTCACCCGCGCCAGCGTCAGGATGTTATAAGGTCTTATTCGTTATGACTCAGGCATTTTCTGCCAGAATCCCAAAGAGGAGTTCATGGTGACGCTCCTCAAAGCTCCTCAAGTTGCTGTTTTAACTTCTGATGGTTATGGCGGATTGTTGTGGAGAGAGTTTTCTGGTATGAGCATCTTTCCTCTTGACATCTTTGCCAAGGGGGTGAATCCTGACCTTTTTATGACAGCTTTTCAATGAGGAATCCGTAATGAAAAAGTATACAATAGTCACCGTGGTAAAAATTAAGGGTGGTCATATTTGGTTTGACCGAATGGAAGAGGGGATAAAAAGGTTTGCAGCAGAAACCGGACATAATGCGTTTTTAATAGGACCGCCGAAGGCTGGTGAAAATCTTCAGGATGCCTTGGTTGGTGAGATGATTGATAAAGGCGTTGATGCGCTTTGTGTGGTACCTTATTTCCCACAAGCTCTGGAAATGAATCTGGGCAAGGCGAAGCGGCGGGGAATTGTCGTCATTTCCCATGAAGCCTCGAACCAACGAAATGTGGATTATAACGTTGAAGCCTTTGACAATACCGAGTACGGGATTCATCTGATGGATCACTTGGCGCATTATATGGGGGCTGAAGGGAAATACGCTATTTTATTAGCCAGCTTAATGGCTCAATCCCATAGTGAATGGTCAAAGGCCGCGCTGACCCGGCAAAGAGGACACTATCCCGAGATGCAATTGATTACCCGGAAGATTCAGTCGTGGGAAGATATAACGCTTGCACGGGAAAAAACCCTTGAACTCCTTGAGAGATACCCTGATTTGCGGGGTATTCTCGGTATTTCAATGACCTCGACTATTGGAGCAGGGTACGCCATTGACGCACGAGGAAGGCAGAATGATGTGGTGTTTGTGGGAACGGGGCTGGTATCTGGGTGCAAAGCCCAGCTTCTGAGTGGAGCGACGAATCTGATCAGCTTTTGGGACCCTGCGGACGCTGGATATGCGATGAACAAATTAGCGGTGATGGTATTGCAGGGGGACTCAATTCGCTCGGGAGTTGATCTTGGGGCTCCGGGGTATCATAAGATGGCCGTGAAAGGGAAAATCTTGATCGGCTCAGCGATGATCGATGTGACGAAAGAGAATATGTCTCAATTTACCTTGTAGGTCATTCCTGCGTTGGAAAAAGGAACAAGACAACATGCCGACCCATATCACAACACCATCAATTATTGAAGCCGCAGGCAGTAAACCGAAAATTATCGAAGAATTTATCGGACGCATCAACACTCACACCAATGCCGTAAGTATTGCCCGCATGAAAAGCCCCGAAGGATGGGTTGAACCAGGGCAGCAGCCGGAGTTTGATGAATATACGCTTGTGTTACAAGGCTGCCTGAGAGTGACAACCCGAGAGCGTGTTATTGATGTGAGAGCAGGCGAGGCTATGATCGCGCATAAAGATGAATGGGTTCAATATAGCACCCCAGAGCCTGGAGGAGCTGAATACATCGCCGTCTGCCGGCCTGCCTTTTCTCCTGGCATCGTCCATCGTGATGTATAAAGAATGTTTTGAGACAGGATGAACAGGATGTTTGAGAATTTGTTACCCTGATATGTCATGAATACTTTCATTGCCCGGGTTCTTTGCCTCTTCGGAATCATACTTTTTTTTATCCGGTCTATCCGGTCTATCCGGTCTATCCTGTTCATCCTGTCTCATGTACAGGGTGACTATCCATGATACAATATGGGATTCATAGTTACCTTTTTACTGATCGTTGGTCAGATGAATGTCTCCCGATCTTGGAAACGGCCAAAGAACTTGGCGTGGAAGTCGTTGAAATCGCTATCGGAGATGATATTTATTTTACCCAGCACGCTACTCGTGCGAAAGCCGAGGAATTAGGCATTGTGCTAACGACCGGCCCCGGAGGGGAATGGCCGATGGAATGTGATTTGTCCTCGGACGATGTTGAAGAGCGCCAGCAAGGTCTGGAGTGGCATAAACGCCAGGTTGATACGACTGCCGAGATAGGGGCAGTCGCCTATACCGGCGCGTTGTATGGGCACCCTGGGATCGTGAAACGGCGTCTTCCACCGGCAGATGAATATCAGTGGACGGCGGATGGCTTACACAAACTGGCAGAATACGCCGCAACACACGGCGTGATGATTCTTCTCGAACCGATGAGCCATTTTCGGACTCATCTGGTGAACACGCCTGACCAGCTCGTGCAACTTATAACTCTGGCAGATCATGACAATCTGTGGGCCTTGCTCGATACCTATCATCTGGTAACAGAAATCAGAGATTACGCCGCGGGAATCCGCGCGGTACGTGATCGGTTGCGCGGGTTCCATGCCTGTGAAAATGATCGCGGCGTCCCAGGTGGTGGACTCGTGCCCTGGGAAACTGTTTTTGCGACGTTGCAGGACATTGAATTTGACGGATACATTATGCTGGAAACCTATAATTCCTCAATTGATGATTTTTCTTACCGACGTGGTATTTTCCAGAATGTCTGCCCCGATCCGGTGGAGTTTGTTCGCACAGGATTTGCATTTATCCGTCAACACCTGGAAGGGCGGTAAGTGCGAAAAATTTTCCGATGTAAATCACTTCTTCGTTTGCCGCGTTGGCTGACATCCTTTCTGTCATCTTTCCGCTTAACAGGTTTTCAAGGCGTGTGATATTGATGACGGACATGTGTTGTGTAATAAGATGGCAGCTATTGCAGCCAACAGGAGAGGAAACAAGATGAATTTTGCCGACCCCAAAAGCGATATTGCCTTTAAAAAGGTCTTTGGCAATGAGAATAAGACTGAGATTCTCATCAGTTTTTTGAATGCTGTGCTTGATTTGCACGACGAGCAGGCGATTGTGGAGATTACGCTTCTGAATCCGCATCAAGTTCCGAAAATCAGTATCTTAAAAGAAAGCAACCTTGATGTACGCGCCCAAACGCGGGCAGGTGTGAGCTTTATCGTGGAAATGCAGAAGGATGAGTTGGACATTTACGACTACTGGGCCATGAAGGAAGCCGGCCATCAGGACGCGCTTGAGACCGACAAACGTGATGGCCGCAAAGAAGGTTTTCTTCAAGGCATGGAGAAGGGGATTAAACGCGTTGCCCTCCAGATGCTGCATAACGGTATGTCGTCTGATGAGATTGTCACGTTAACGGGACTCACCTGGGAAGAACTCAAAAACGTGCGCTAAGCACAACGGCGGAGTCATGAACTGCTGTCAGTGCCTTCTATTTTCTCCGCATTTTTTCTCCGCTCTGCGAACAAATGTTGAAAGCCAAAGCCAACAACGGTGACATCATCCTGTCGTTCATTATCGCCTTTAAATTCATTGAATGTCTGGAGCAGTATCTTTTCCTGTTGCCCAAAGGGTTTCTCACTATGCTCACGTAACAGGTTCCTGAACCGTCTTGTCCCAAGCCGTGCATACTTCGAGCCACCGAGTTGATCAATATAGCCATCGGTTAACAGATAATATGACATATCTCGCTCAATTGTCAACTGGTGATTTGTAAACACGAAATTTTCATCAGAGCGCCGATACCCAACGCTGTGCCGATCGCCTTTTATGATGTGCACATGCCCGCCTTTGGTATACAATAAAGGAAGCTTTGCTCCTGCAAAGACCAAAGCGTTCTCGCGTGGTTTAATACAACAAATGGCCGCATCCATCCCATTATCAGAGAGTGGTGTCGAGGTGTGGTCTTGATGGAGCAGGTTTTTGACCATCATGTTCAGTTGCTGTAAAATCTCTCCGGGATCGGTGCATCGATCTTCCCTGATAATTCTCGTCAGGATTGACGAGGCAATCATCGTCATAAACGCACCGGGCACGCCATGTCCGGTGCAATCAATCACGCCCAAAATAAAGCGGTCTTGTAAAAATTCCATGAAAAACATGTCACCGCCGACAACATCTCTCGGCATCCAGATGATGAAATGGTGCGGTAGCCAGGCTCTCATCTCGTCCTTGTTTGGCAGAAGGGCATATTGAATTAATTTGGCGTACTGAATGCTCTGCATGATCTTTTGGTTGGCCTTCTCAACATTCTGAAGTGATACGTGTAATTCTTTTGTGCGTTCATCGACTTTCAGTTCCAGCGTACGGCTGTAGTCCTCTAACTGCTCATACGAACTCTTTAATTTCTGACTCATTTCGATGAAACTGTGGGCCAGAATGCCGATTTCGTCTTTTGAACTCATCTGGAGATGAATCGGGACCAGAAATTGTCCCTTAGAAAGGCTTCGAGCCGCATGAGTCAGGTTGATCAAGGGCCCCGTGAATTTGGTCGACAGTATAAACACGCACACAAAAGCCAGGAGAATAAAACCAAGAAATGTTAAAAGCGATTTATAGACAATTCTGGTCATTTGCCGCTTGATTTCCATTTCGGAGCGCGTAATTTCCTGTTCAAGATGGTGGAGAGAGTAAGTCAGGCATAATACTCCCCAGGGGGTCGTACTGATCTGAAGGGGAGCCACGATTTTAATGATCGCTCCTCCTCCTTCTTCGACATCTTCAACGGCTGAAATGTCAGAAACGTGTAAGGCACGGAGAACTCGTTCAGTCGTTAAGCTGCTTTGGGCAAGCTCTGGATGTAAGGTGTGAATATACACCGTCCCCTCCATATCGAGGAGTACTGCGTACTTGATGTCGTCATTCTGTTCAACACTATCTGTGACGGCTTGTGAGACGCCAGAAAAATTAAACGCAGCAATATCATTTTCGACTTGCTGCGCCAAATTCGCGATAAAACCTTTCCCACGCTCAACAAGATTCTCCCGCATCAGTGTGATGCGTTTTTTCAATTCTCCTTCCAGGACTGCTTGTTGCGAGGAGATTTGCACATACGTCAACACGAGCATCAGGCTCACGATCACTACGGTCATCACCAGCATCAGTTTCCACTTGATGCTCCATCGAATATGAATCATCTCGTTTTTTGACGCGTCTTTCACCCAGGCTCCCTCTATTAACCTCTTTTTAGAACGTATAGCGGATATCAACCAGAAAACTTCGGCCCGGCATCGGATAATCGACCGGCAATCCGTCTTTGGATGTCGGCACGGTATAATCGGCATCAAGGATGTTATACACGGTTCCCCGCACTTCAAAGCCTTCCAACTGAGGGATAAATTTTTTGGCGATCACCGTCGCATTCAGGACTCCAAACCCTGGATTCTCATCATCCCGAGCATCTCCTTTTTGGCGGCGAAACCCCTCCTGGAAATAAAAATCAGCATAGAAATTCAGATATTTTGACGCCCGAACATTCCCCATAATATTGCCTTTCTGGGCAGGAATATTGTAAAGCGGTTCATCAGCGTCCACATTTTTGGCATCCTGGTAGGTATAATTCAGGCCTATATACGTTCCTTTTCCGAAGTTATATTTTAGCTCGGCCTCAACCCCCTGGGTCCGGATTTCGTTCTGATTTTCAAACACATCCTGCGTTTCATGCGTCGCGAGTTCAATGCTATCGTGGATATTGTTGTGAAACCCGGTTAAGCGAGCGGTGAACGCTTCCGTCAATTCCGCCCCCACGCTGATTTCATAGGTGTCGACCGTTTCAGGATTCAGATCGGGGTTCCCGACAAATGCAGGATTATTGGTATTATACAACTCATAAAAGCTTGGAGCACGAAACGCGCGTCCATACAACAATTTCAGATCATAACCCTGGATAAATTCCCATACGAGCCCGGCCCGTGGGTTAAAACTGTTTCCGAAATCACTATAATCATCGTACCGCGCCCCGACGGTCAGACGCACATTATCGCGTACGTCCCACAAGTCCTCCAAAAACATCGCTTTAAAGGTTCGATCAACATCCTTATTGTAATTCTGAATCTGCGTGACATCGCTGACTCCGCCCCGTGGGATCACCACTCCTCTGACCGGGGTGGCAAGATAATTGGAAAGGGCTTTTACATCATATTGGTTCATATACTCATAGGTCAGCCCCCCAAGCAGAATGTTTGACTCAGAGATCGTATACGTCGCCTGTAATTCTCCCCCTGTGCGGGTATTTTTATTCGAAGGTGCACCAATCAGCCCGTCCGGCCAGACCATGAAACCATTCGGCGTTGGCAGAACTGTATTTTCAGGATACACTTGATAATAATAATCCATGAATGTATAATTATGATATAATTCCCCCAGGAGATTCAGTTGGGGGGTCACATCGTAGGTATAACTGGCGCTCAGGGCATAATCTGTTGAAGGGGTCCGGCTGTGGTCATTTAACACCGGGCTAATCCCAATACTTGGAATGCAATCACGATCCACATACATCCCTTCAACTCGCAGTCCTTTATAGTCTATCGTCAGAGAAAAATCATATTTTTGATCATAGCCTCGTGTATTTCCAGGCGCAAGAGAAGCCTGGCCCCCGGTCACCTGATCCAGCAAGGTCTGCACATCCTGCTCAATATAGCCGCGATACATATCCGATTCAAAATAATCAAAATTCACGGTAATTCCAACGTCCCCCATCTTCTTGCCAAACAAGATATTGTATTGCTGAGTGCTATAGCTCCCGCTGCGTGCTGTCAGTTCAACGCCGTCAACCTCCTCAGGAGCTTTGGTAATGATATTCACCACCGCTGCAAACGCATTGGCGCCGTACAGGGCTGAACCAGGGCCTCTTACCACCTCAATGCGCTGAATGTGATCAACGGTAAACGGTGTGTATGACGGGCCAACCCCTCCCCAATAATTCGTATTCAGGGAATGACTGTTCCACAAATAGAGGATATGCTGATAGCCGTCCTTGAGAATCCCTCTCACCTCAATATCGTGACTGCCGTGCCGATCGTTCTGAAAGCTGATGCCTGGAACTGAGCGCAACACTTCTTTCACATTCCGTGCCCCCATGCGCCGGATGTCTTTTGCCGTAATGACTGTGACAGAGGCGGCTGATTTTTTGATGTTTTCCCAAATCTTTGAGGCGGTAATCACATACGTTTCTGCCTGAAGCCATTCCATTTCGTCCTCGATACTCGCGCCGATTTCTTGTAACTCGCCAAACTCTTCGTCTGAGAGTTCCGGATTCTTAATGGTTTCCATATTTTCTGAGGAATTGTTCGCCCCCTCAGATGAATTATTTTGTGCAACCCCCGGTGTAACCATAAGCAAGGACAATATCACGGCAATGATGCCGGTTAACACTCCTGTATTTTTCAGATTCATCATAGACCTCCCGGTTCCTTTGGGAACACGTTAAAAAGTACGGAATAAAGCTAAAGTACAGCGTTGTTCCCTCTCGCTCCGGTTTCATTCCTGAAAAAAATGCTGGAGGAGAAAGAGCAGTATAAACCTACTGAATAAGCGTATTTACAGAGTCTAATGCTTCCTCATTATAGGGTAAATCATATTCCTGGACTTTTTTCAGATTCAAAATAATATAGGACCCTGCCGGGCACTGCACCGGTTCGTCTGGTTTTTCCCCGCTCAGGAGCTGCGTCGCAATGCCAGCCGCCTGTCGGCCTATTGTCGGCGTATCAACAGACACCGCTAAAAGTACGCCAAATTTCACAAACGCTTCATGGTAAGAAAAAACAGGAATTTTCTGCGCATTACACATTTTCAAAATATTGATAAGCTGCCCTTTATCCGTCAGGAGCGTTGGATCGGGAATCAGCCAAAACGCATCGATCTTATGCTGCATTGTCTGGAGCTTTTCAAGGACGTTGTCACCGCCCGAAACCTCTTTCCCCACCAACGTCAACTCCATTTGCCGGGCCTGCTCTTGTGCCTGTTGAAACCATTCTCCCGTATATTGCGTACTATACAACACGCCGATTTTGTGAAGAGAGGGGAATATATACCGAAAAAGCATCATCTCCATACCAGCATGGAGCTCGTTTGACACCCCGTAGGTCCGTTTTGTAACGGGCAAACGAAGCCAGTTGACGACTGAAGAAAAGACCAGAGGCGTTTTCCCGGCAAATGTATGCACCATTAAAAAGGCTTTCGAGCCAATGCAATAAATCAGATCAGGGTCCTCGTCATACACAAGTTCCTCAATCTCTGGAAGTCGCCATTTTTTTTCTCCGAGGTCCACAACATTCACAGGAAAAGATATTGCCTGACAGAACTCTTTCTGAGGAACCTGATATTTCTCGACTGAGGCATCAGAATTGAGGAGTAGGATTTTCGGATGCGGCTCGGCGTATGCTCGTAGTGCGGTTCCGGGCGCGGAAAGATCACCCAACCCGATCACCGCAATGAGCAAGATCGCTCTCATCGCAGATTTCATAACTTAGTTCTCCCCGTCGGCCTTATTCGAGGAGTCGATCGCTTTCCACCCCTCTAAACCGAGCATTCGTATTCGACGTTTTCCCTCTGGGTCTGCAGCCATTTTCTGAAAAATCGAGGCCACCGTTTCAGTCTGCTTCCCATATTCTTTGGTCGCAGCCAAAATCAATAATCGTGATTCATGACTCTCCGCAACAATAGAAATTTTTTGAGACAAGGCTGGATTCATCTTGCGCAATGTTTCTAACGAATAGTCTGTTGTTATTGCCGATTTCGCCATGCCAAACCCAAGCGACATCAGGGCATCAATATCCTTCGGCACGGCCAAAATTTTCAATTTGTTCACCATTTCTGGGTCATGAAACATTTCAAGCAGGATCGTTTGCGTATAGTCGACACTGCTCGCCGAGGCGATCTGCCCGATTTTCACCATATCGACATGAGTCGTATTCCCCTTTGTCACCAACAGTCTTTTTTGCGAGGTTTTCCCGTTTCTCGCCCCGATAAGAACTGGTCGCAACCCGTAATGATCTCGAATATTGTCGTAATGCCAGCTTGAGAGCAGCACGACACAATCTTTTTTTTCCGCAAGCTGCGCTTCAAAGGTGTCTCTATCGCGAAAGGGTTGAAATTCATACGGACCAAATTGGGCGAGGTAACTATCAAATTCCATCTTTAACGATTTAAAGTTATTGATATTCGTTTCAGAACTGTAGAAATAGATCGTCGTTGTCGGTTTGGCACAAGTCGGGAAGGGAGGCGCAACGGACATAACACTCATGACAACCAAAAGCACTCCCGTACACAGGCTTCTTACGAGAACCGAAACATGCCTCTTACTCTGTGGGGAGACCTGAATGCACATTATTTACTTTTTGTCCTTGCAACCAATCGTGTTTGTAAAATGTATGGGTATACATACTGAATAAACATACATGACCCATAAGGTCACATTTATGTCAATTCAAAACTTCTCAGATCATAAAACTTCGGAGAAATTTTATGATCTATATATTACGAAATATTACGAATATCACGAAAGATGAGAAAATTTACGATTTTTCGACAATCTTTCACCATCCAGACTCACCAGTATCAGTAACACAACTCGATGTGGCCCTGATACGAAGAGTGTTCAATGGGTTACATATTAGACTAAAAAATTTTTCTCTCATTGGGTAGAGAGCGTTTTTTTTATGTTTTGTTAAAAAATTTTTATGAAAAATTCAGGAAAGGAGGAGCATTAAATGGAACAGAGAGAAACTCCCCATTATATGTTTACCCGTAATGATCCTTTTGATAAGGAAGCTCCGATCAAATTGCTGACAGAACAAGTCATGTCGTCAGTTGAATACATGCGGAGTATTCGCGATTTTGAGGTTCCGGAAGGGGGGCTGGCGCTTTGGCTGCTCGGGCAGAATAGTTTTCTTCTGAAATCCTCTACCGGACCTTTGCTTAGCATCGATCCATATTTGACAGATCGTTGCAGTGCTCTCTATCCCGATGCACCATTCCGGCTTCATCGTCAACTCCCGATTTTTATTCAACCCGAAGATTTTGACGTTGATCTCGTGCTTTTTACTCATTCCCACGCCGATCATTTCGACGCGGCAACCATCGAACGCCTGCCGATCAAAACATCTGCGCTCTTTATCGGCCCCTGGGAAGCCTACGATCGATTTGGGGAGGTCGGAATTCTACCCTCGCGAGGTCGTTTGATCCATGCCAACCAGGAGATGGAAGTGGACGGTATTCACATTCATGGGACGTTCGCCCTGCCGACCGATCATACCGATCTGAATCATATCGGGTATGTCCTGAAATTTGCCAATGGAATTACGTTTTACAACTCTGGTGACACGCAATATTGCGAATTATTGGAATACCTCCACGCTTTTCACCTGGATATTTGTACGATCTGCATCAACACAGGCTTTCATAATTTGAGTCACATGGAAGCCGCGAAACTCGTCAAACGCATCAAGCCAAAGGTCGTGATCCCCTTCCACTACGACATGATGGTCAATAATGTTGGTAACCCGGACATGTTTCGGGTATTCCTGAACATTGTTGGGGCCGACAGCGATTGCCACATCATGCCATATTATGCGCCCTGGGTATATCAAAAAACCTCATAATAGGGTTATTCCCTTCAGAGAGGGGACGGGGAGAGTAACGGCGGGTTCCCTGTGGTATTTGCCCATCCCTTCGCCTCATTGAGGTCTCAGTATTGCTCTGAAACGATCATGAATAAAACAAACACATTCAAAAAACGATCAGAAAACATAAAATACGTATCCTCGTGCTGCTTAAGGAATTGATGTTGATGTACATTGTGCCTGCGTATAATTTATTGAAATACAATGAGTTATTGAGTTTTTGCTGAAACATCAAAAATTTTGTACTCAGGCTTTTTCTGAGAAATATAAAAAATATATGGTTTTTTAGTGGTATTTTGTTGACGGAATATGCGTGAATTTGTTAATGGATAAACTCTCATATTCAAATTTTTGTGGGATTTTTTCTTTATTATGTGCAATTGAGTACAATCTATGTGTGTGTTGAATGTAAGGTTAGCGTGGTGCATCCCCTTCACTCGCGAGATTCACCTGAGCGATCAGGACATTCAGAAAAAAGAGCTTTTGCGATGTTCAGCGAGGAACGACTAGACAAAATTCTGGACTTGTTGGGGCAGCGAAAACGCGTCAGCGCGAAAGAAGCTGCGGCCTACTGTCACATATCCCTGGGAACTGCACGGAGGGATTTTAAAAAACTCGCTGAACGAAATCAAGTCATTCGCATGCATGGAGGGATTCTTGCGAAGGATGATTATGCGTATGAATCAGCAACTGACGTCCGCAAAAGGGAACATATTGCCACCAAAAAGGCGATTGCCTGCAAAGCCGCCGAGTTTGTTGACGATGGGGAGGTTGTCGCCATAGATGCCGGAACAACAACCGTCTATGCTGTCGAGCACCTGAAAGAGCGTAAACATCTGACCGTCGTGACGTATAGTCTTGACATTGCGAACGAAACGGTGAAATATTCCCATCTGACGACCTTAATCGCCGGAGGAACAATCCGGCATAAAACGCTGAGTATTATGGGGCCTGAAACGATTGCCATGCTCCAGAAAATACACATTGATACCCTGTTGCTGGCAACAAGTGCTCTGACGCTTGAAAATGGGCTGATGAACGGAAACAGCATGGAAGCAGAAGTCAAAAAAATGCTCATGAAAATCGCCGATCGAATTATTTTATTAGTCGATTCCTCAAAAATTTACAAAAAAGCCCTGATTTCTTTTGCTTCGATAGAAGATGTTGATGTGTTGATTACCGATCGCGGGGCAGAGCCATCATTTTTACAACAAGTTGCTGAAAGACAGGTTGAGCTTATCACTGTGTGAAGAAAAGATATTGTTGGGATCCGTCCTCCGCCTCGTTCTAAGGAGACGGGAGGTTCTCCAGAATTCATGCGAACAAATAAAATTATACCAGATTAAGGAAAAAGAATGAGCCTTGTGAATTTGAAATCGCTTGTAGAACGGGCGAAGCAAGACCACTATGCTGTTGGGGCGTTCAATGTCATGAACCTTGAGACCGTTCATGCGGTCATTGGCGCTGCCGAAGATAAACACTCACCGGTTATTATTGAGGTCGCTCAGGAACATTTACAGCAAGTGCCGTTAGCGAGTATCGGACCGATTATGCTGCACGAAGCTGAATGTGCCTCTGTGCCTGTCTGCGTTCACCTGGATCATGGAACGGAGTTTGAGATACTGCTCGAAGCGATTACGATGGGATTTTCTTCAGTGATGGCCGATTTTTCGGCAGATGAATATTCGACGCACATTGAAAAAACGCAGGAAATTGTCAAGATCGCGCATTCCCTGAACTGTGATGTTGAAGCTGAATTGGGACATATCTCATCAAGCGGCGATGCGGCTGAACACTCCGCTGACGCAGGTGACTATACCGACCCGGTGCAGGCAGTGAATTTTGTGAAGCACACCGAAATCGATGCACTCGCGATTTCTTTTGGGACGGTGCATGGGATCTATAAAAAGGAGCCTCGGCTCGATTACGAGCGACTTGCAGCAATTGCTGCCAACGTCGACGTTCCGCTGGTTATGCACGGAGGTTCTGGACTTGAAACAACGATTTACCGACAAGTCATTCAGCATGGCATCAGCAAAATAAATTATTATAGCGCGTGTTCGCGTCTGACGGCTAACGAGATTAGAGAACGGCTCAATCGTTCAGAAGACGTGTTTTTTCATGACATTGCCTTCTGGGGACGAGATATTATTTGGTCTCATATCCGTGAGGTCCTGGAGATTTTTGGCAGTACTGATAAAGCCTGACGATGTGTTGTGCCGATGGACTTTGCGTGCAATGAGGGGATGTCGGAGATAAATATTCTTGACAAGCATGTGCTGTTGCAAGAAAACTTGTGCTCATCATTCAGATAATCGTGATCCTGATTTCTGCCGGGAAAGGTGGTGATGCTCTGCGCGTAGTGTTCATAATCTTTCATGTTGGTGTTCACTCTAACACAATTATAACCCGTATCTTAAACTCAAGTCTTGTTAATGTAATGGAGGTTACTTTATGAAACGCATTGTATCTATCGTGAGTGTTGTATTCTTCAGTGTCTTTCTGGTGGCAATGGGGAGTTTTGCCGATGTAACGGTTACCTCGTCCGGAGGTGATGTGATCACGTTTACTGATGAAGAAATCGGCACAATTGCGGCAGGTGGAGAGCAGCCATTTAAGGGAAAAGAAGTGTCCATCACCGTGAATACTGGCGGCCCGAAAGGTGGAATCTCCGGCCCGTTGTTTGAGTGGCGCGACGCCTGGGAAAAGCTGACCGGCGCCAAGCTGAATATCGTTGAAATTCCAATGTCAGAACAGTTCCAGAAAGTTATGATCGATCTGCAAACAGGGGCTGGAAATTATGATGCCTGCATGCCGGCAGCTTCCTGGTACGGCGATCTGGTGACCGGCGGATTCGCATTCTCGCCGGAAGCATTGTATGATGATCCCCGTTTCCCGAAATGGTATCGTGAGTATTTGCCGCCAGCTTTGGTGGACCTGCACACCTGGGAAGGAAAATGGTATGGTGTCCCGAATGATAGCGATGGACAAGTACTGTATTACAGAAAAGATGTCCTGACCGATCCGGAATGGCAGGCCGCGTTTAAAGAAGCTCTCGGTTACGATCTGCCGGTTCCACCCAAAACCTGGGATCAAGTGTATGACATTGCCAACTTTTTCAATAATAAAGACTGGGACCGGGATGGTGAAGTTGAAAAAGATTCCGGCATCGCCCTGCACTTCCAGGTTCACAATCAGGGGATGTATCACTTCGTGTCGCTGTCAGCGGCCTATACCGTCCTTCCTGGCGAAAAAGTCGACAAATGTCATAACGTGTATTGGTTTGACCCGGAAGATATGACTCCGCTGGTGAATGAACCTGGTCATGTGAAAGCTCTGGAATTTTTGATGAAATTGACCAAAACCGGCCCCGACGCGCAAGTCTCCTGGGATTTGGGAACTGCCTGGGATTATTTCCTTCGTGGTGATGCGATCTTCACATTTTCATGGGGAGATGTCGGATCGTTGGTGCAGGATGAAAGCCGTTCAAAAATCAAAGGTAAACTGGGAGCCGCTGTGCTGCCAGGATCGTATGAAGTGTATGATCGCTGTAAAGGTGAATTTGTCAAGATGGATACGCCAAATGTAGTGGGAAACACGACTGGCGGGTCCTGGCATGGGGTGATCCTGAGTTCCGCCAAAGACAAGGGTGTTGAAGAGGCTATCTATCACTTGTTAGCCTTCCACGCGACTCCTAAAATCAGTATGTGGAATATCACTCGGGGCTGGACAGGGGTTGATCCGGGTTGGAACATCCACTATTTGAAAGAACAGGGCGGAACGGCCACTGTGGAAGATTTTGTCAAAGAAGGCTGGAATGCGAATGATGTTGTCGATTACACCCAAGCGTACCATGACAACTTCTTTGCAGACACCGTTCAACCATATATCCGAATTCCTGGTGGCGAAGAATTCTGGTATAAACTTGATGAGCATCTCTCCGAAGCCATGTCCGGGCAGGTAAGCGCTCAGGAAGCGTTGGACAGAGCTGCCCAGGATTGGAATGAGATCAATGAACGGCTTGGCATGGAAGAACAATTGAAATATTATCAGGAATCAATTGGCTACCAGCCATAAGACTTCTGAGGATGGCATGCGGCACACGTCTGATGTGTGCCGCATGTGTGACCGTTCTTGTTCCCCACTTGCCTGCTTGGGAACGTGCCTCTGTCGGTGAAGCTCCAGCTTCTCAGGCAGGGGGGAATTCCTTGCAAAGCTAAGGGGGGAAGAAGTCTACCCTGTGTAAGGGGCGTCTGACATATTCCTGTCGTCGTCAACCATTTTCATCTTTCATCAAAACTATACTTGAAGTATATAATTCGTCATGATGCGTAATTTGTGAGTTACCTTCACGAGTCACGATACTGGAGAAATATGATCACTGCAAAAAAATCTTTGTCCTCAGTATTTTCATCGTTTCCCTGGTATATTTGGGGATGGGGGGTGCTTTTTCTCCTTGGAGGAATTGCGACAGCTGCATATGGGGCAGCCAAAGGATTTTCTTTTCTTCTGGTTGCTGGGATGGTTTACTTGCTGCTGATGGCACGAGGCTTACTCTTACTCCGACATTGGTCATGGCTCACTGCTGTGTGTGGTTTTTCCGTGGCCTTGCTTTTTAGCCTTCTCGGAGTGCTCCAGGGCTCAGTTTCCTTCTGGATTGCGCTTGGGGCATGGCTTGTCTCTGGAGCAATGATCTGGCATTTCACAGGAACCGGAATGAAAAATGCCTTCGGAATTACGAGTAAAGATGTCAAATTTCTCTTTCTTCTGCCAGCAACAACATGGGTGCTATTATTTACTGTTTTTCCTTTTCTGTACGGTGTGAGAACGAGTTTTTATAAAGTCCAGATCGGACGGGTCGATAAATTCGTCGGCTTCAAAAATTTTATTCGCTTTTTTAAAGATTATAAAATCCATAATTCGGTCAAAATCACACTCATCTTCATTATCATTACGGTAGCCATCGAAATCATTTTAGGGTTATTGATCGCTCTGCTCTTTAATCAAAAAGTGAGGGGATTGAAAGTCTATCGAACAATCCTGCTGATGCCGCTGTTTGCTACTCCGGTCGCGATCGGATTTCTCTTTTTAACCATTTTTTATGAAGAAGGAGGCCCGATCAATGGAATGCTCATTCCATTCGGCATCAAAATCCCTTGGCTTTCCCATCCAACGTGGTCGCTGGTCTCTATCATGCTCGTCGATATTTGGCAATGGACGCCGTTCTGTTTTCTGGTCATCCTGGCTGGTCTGCAATCACTGCCAGAGGAAATCTATCAGGCGGCCTCGCTCGATTATGCGCCAGGTTGGCAATTATTCCGCCGTATTACCCTCCCAATGCTCCAACCGGTGTTGATTATCGTTCTCTTGCTGCGGCTGATTGAAGCGTGTAAAATTTTCGATATTCCCTCCCGACTCACGCGGGGAGGTCCGGGAACGTCAACAATGGTGTATTCGCTGTATACCTATCTGACCGGCATGAAATATTTCGATCTTGGTTATGCCGCGGTGCAGGGATTTGTTTTGCTCGTTGTAATGATGATTATTGTGACATTTTTCTTTAAACGAATGAGGGAAATCTATGAGTAACACCACGAAACGTAAATGGACTGTGACACGCATCCTGATGAGCATTGCTATTATTGTCTGTGTGCTCTGGGCGTTGTTCCCGTTCTATTGGGCTGTCACTACGTCCTTGAGAAAACCGGCGGAGACGTTCACGGTTGCCGGGCTTGCCATTCCGTTTCTCCAGTTTCAGCCGACCTTAGATAACTGGAAAGCCGAATTGAACGTTCCTGAAAATTTAAGGGCCATCAAGAATAGCACCGTGATCGCATTTACCAGCGCACTCTTTGCCACGATGTTAGGCACGATGGCCGGATATGGACTGGCGCGGTTTAAATTTCATGCGATTAAAAACCCCGATTTAACGATCTGGTTCCTGTCGCAGCGAGTGCTGCCGCCTGTCGTGGTCGCCATCCCATTTTTCTTGCTGGCAAACCAATTTCATGCGCTCGATAAAGTGTCAACCTTGATTGTCCTGAATACCACGTTTAATCTTCCGTTCGCAGTGATTATCATGAGCCAGTTATTCCGGGAACTCCCAATTGAACTTGAGCAGGCCGCGCTTGTGGACGGTTATTCCAGAATCGGATCATTCTTCAAAGTCGCCCTTCCCCTTTCTGCTCCGGGATTGGTCGCGACCGGCATTATCTGCTTGGCGTTTGCCTGGAATGAATTCATGTTTGCCCTCATTCTTGCTCAGAGAAACGCCATCACACTTCCGTATATTATTTCCGGAGCCTCAGATACACGGGGGATTCAATTCTGGTTCATTGCCACACGAGCCTTAATGGCAATGGTTCCTCCAACGATTTTAGCGTTAACTGTTCAGAAATTTATTGTCCGGGGTTTGACATTCGGCGCAGTGAAAGGATAGCCTTTGGATTGATGGTTGATGATTGTCGATTGATGGTTGCCCCCCAATCGACAATCATCAACCATCAATCGTCAATTACATTATGGCAGATGTCATTTTAAAGAATATTTATAAAGAATATACAGAAGGCGTTCCCGTCGTCCAGGAGTTTAATTTAGAGATCAAAGATCGGGAATTTGTAGTGTTCCTTGGGCCGTCGGGGTGTGGCAAAACCACAACGTTAAAGATGATTGCCGGTCTTGAAGAGATTACCCGCGGAGAAATTTATATTGATGGGAACCTGGTGAATGACATGGCTCCAAAGGATCGGGACATTGCGATGGTGTTTCAGAGTTA
>Ga0256845_1001032_pt1 | contig 23739 bp, 13 predicted proteins | sample RiftiametaG_FD_189101 | JGI IMG/M metagenome (GOLD analysis project Ga0256845, IMG submission 189101) | Tube worm associated microbial communities from hydrothermal vent at the East Pacific Rise, Pacific Ocean - Riftia | ecosystem: Host-associated > Annelida > Integument > Unclassified ... | reverse complement strand
TTCTATTGTATAGCGATAAAGAACTACATCTATTTTGGACAATAACCAAAATGGTGTATTTCTAAATCGGGATTAACCCTTACTAAATGCCGTAAGTTCACTATTTCACAATTCCTACTGCATAAGTTGGGTTTAATCTTTTACGCAAAAACAAACAAAATTTATCTCCAAGACTTTAAGCAAAACAATATGAATAATTATAAATTATTATTGCTTTTGTTGTAAAATAAGATTACCGGTTTTAATATCAACAAAAATATTTATATGCGATTTATTATTGATTAAGTTCGGCAATAAATTGCTGTTTTCTATTTTATTATTTGTAATCAAATTTATTTCTGAATTATTATCGGCAACAATAATAACATCACCTTTTTGCATATTAAGATTAAGATTTACTTGTAAAGTATCGTCTTGAATATGTATAAATACTTTTCCCTTTTCGATGTTTAAATAATTTGTAAAATCAGATATTGCAGGCAATGTAATATTTATTTTATTTGAAACTTCGGTAAACCAACCCATATAATTGAATGATAAATCAATATTATCACTATCATTTAAAATAAAACTAACTTTACTGTTTATCATACCGAAAGCATTTATCTTATAGTCAATAATATAATCATTGTTAAAGTGTAAATTCACAACTCCTTCGATAATATCTGTTTTTGTAGATTTTATATTATTATTTAAAAGTTCATCATGCTGTTTTTCAAATCTTCCGGTTGATGAATAAGGAGTTGCCAACAATAATCCAATAGTAAAGACAGGCATAAATATACCTGTAATAATTAAAGCTAAACGCTTACTTTTTTTATTTATACTGTTAGTAGAAACAGGTTCTTTGTCAACTTTTAACAGATAATATCCTACAATACCTACAAGCCAAACAAATCCTGCTGCCCAAATAACATCGCTTGTAAAATGACCACCTGCAGACATACGAGCAAAACCAAGAAGTCCGCCTAATATAGTACCCGCAATAAAAAATACCCAAGCCCATTTTTTATATCGCTTACGCAAAAATAAAAACGGTATCGACAAATAAAATCCCATTGAAGCGTGTCCGCTGGGAAATGATTTTCCGTTTGTTTCACCACTGTAAACCCAAACTTTAACAAATTTATCTTGTCCGTTAAATTGTTGCACATCGCGTGGGCGGGGACGTCCCCAATGCTCTTTAAAAGTTCCGTTTACCAAAATCCCGGGACCTGTTATCATTACAAAAAGCATGAAAAATGCAGGTTTTCGCCATTTTATTAATGACTCTTTCCAATACGACATTGATAATACTACTAACGATACAATTACCAATAAATATCCAAAATAGATACCATATTTGTAAATAAAATCCCAAAACGGTATTTTTAATGAATACCATCCGTTTGCTTGATTATAAAACGGTTTTAAAAGTATAATATCCAAATTGGGAATTATAAAAAAAGGTAAAGTCAAAATTCCGAATACAATAATAAAAATAAGTATGTCTTTTTTTAACGAACTCATATGTTTGTGTATTTTTAAAAATGTAATTATTTTGTTTGCAAATATACTATTAAAATTATACTATTTTTTTGCTTGCATCGTTAAAAAAATATTACTTTAACAAAACAAAAAACAATATTTTCCGGTTGTGATAATTGATACAGCTTCAAATCTAAAAACAGCTTTTCTAATAATCTTACTTTTAGCAAGTAATTTTTATTGTTTAGGTCAAGTTGAAAAACTTAGCACCGAAATTATAATAACTACCGATTCTCAAGATGCAAAAACTATTATAGATAATATTCAAAAAAACAGTAATATAAAATTTTCGTATTCCGATAATATTTTGGATGGAATGAAGATATCTGTGCACGTAAATCAAAAAATTGTATTGAAAAAATTTTTGGATAATTATTTGATGTCTGCAGGTATCGGATATATTGTTTTGGGCGACCAAATAGTATTATTTCTTATAAATAAACATATTGATTGTATAACAATTTCGGGTTATATTAAAGATGCAATTTCGTCGGAAGATGTTATCGGGGCTACTATATTTAACAACGATTTATTAACGGGAGCCGTTACAAACAGTTATGGTTTTTTTTCGTTAAAAATACCGAAAGGTAATTACAATCTTACTTTTGGGTGTATGGGATATTATGACACTACTATTTATATTAACGCTTCGCTAAGCAGAACAATTAATATAAACTTGAAACCAAAATTATACAGAGTTTCTCAAATAAATATTTTATCAAAACGAAATGCGATATTTTTAGAGTCTTCGCTTATGAATACGATAAAAGTTGATATTAAAAGTTTGCAAGAATTACCCGAACTGTTTGGTGAGAACGATGCAATCAGAAATTTATCAATATTGCCCGGTATTCAAGCAAATGAACTATCAACAAGCAATTTAAATGTAAGAGGCGGAGGCAGCGACCAAACGGTTTTTTTAATGGATGAGGCAACATTATACAATGCATCTCATTTCGGAGGATTCTTTTCCATTGTAAATCCCGATGTTGTTAATAATGTTGATGTTTACAAAAGTGATATTCCCGTAAAAGAAGGAGGTGCATTATCGTCGCTGATTAATGTAAACTTAAGAGAAGGGGATAATCAAAAAATGAAAATAAAAGGCGGAATAGGAATTATTTCGGCACGTATTTCGATAGAAGGACCTGTAATAAAAAACAAATCTTCAATACTGTTTGCTTTTAGACGGTCGTATATTGATAATTTAATGCGTATTTTAATGACCGATCCCGATTTGAAAAATATTATTTTTTACTTTTACGATACCAACTTTAAGTGGAATTACAGACTTAACGGTAAAAACAGATTTTTTGTTTCCGGTTATGCCGGTTCCGATTCATTTACTCAATATTTAAAAATGCAGAGAATGAATTATCTTGCTACCGCTCGGTGGAATCACTTGTTTAATTCTTATTTTTTTTCGAATACAACATTTACAGTTAGTAATAATATTATGAAACAAGGAACTCAGGAAGGGAAAGATTTGTTGTATTGGCAATCGAAAATTTTTGATTACAGATTGAAATCTGATTTTACATATTATTATTCTTCAAATGTAAATTTTGATTTTGGCTATTCAGGTGTTATTTATAATATTTATCCGTTTTCGTTATTAACACAAACCGAAAATTCATTAATTACTCGTTACGAATCGTCGTTTGATAGATTAATGCTTAACAGTATATATTATAAACAATCTGTTTTAATAAAAAAGAAATTGGGTATTGATGCAGGATTTAGATTAACTTATATGGTTACAAATCCGTTTTCCGATTCTGTGTCAATATTAGAAGATTTATATTGGGAACCTCAAATTAGAGTAAGTTATGCTTTAATGTCGGATAAAACAGTAAAGCTGAGTTACAGTCGACAAAAACAACCTTTGCATCAATTACCGGTCAGCTCTATGGGAATATCTATTAACCGATGGATGCCGGCAAATAGAGATTATCTGCCGCAAATAAGTAATAATTTTACTGCCGGTTATTACGATGAAAATTTCTTTGGCACTAAAATATCAACTGAAGTTTATTTTAGAAAAATGAATAATCTAATAGAAACTCTTCAAGATATCAGGATTTTATATACCGACAAGCCCGATTTTTATTTGCACAAGTCAAGTGGTTATGTTTACGGAGCCGAATTATCAGTATCATATAATATCAAAAATTTTAAAAGTAGTATATCTTATTCATACAGTAATCCTATAATAAAAACCGAAGGTTTAAATAACGACAATTATTATCCGGCATCACACACGCGCAGACATATGTTAAATTTATCGGGAATTTACTATTTTAACAAACGAATTAAGGCTTCGGCAACATGGGTATTTGCAACAGGGTTGCCATATACGGCACCGACAGGGAAATATGTATTAAACGGGAAAACATATTTGCAATTTGATAATAACAAAGTAAATACAAAATTTTTACCACCGTATCACAGATTAGACTTAAGTCTTGATATAGAATCGAAAAAAAATGAAACCAGAAGATGGAAAAGCTTTTGGAATTTTTCAATTTATAATGTTTATTTCAGAAAGAATCCGCTTGGAGTTTATTACTTTATCCCCGAAAACAAATCGGGTGAGATAATACAAAAATTCAATCCGGGTTTTTATTATTTATATCAAATTGTCCCATCAATTTCATACAGATTCGAATTTTAATTATGCGAAATATTTATATCATAGTATTATTTATTTTCCTTACGGGATGCTACCAAGTATCACACGACGATTTGTTTGAAGAATATTCTTCGCAACTGGTTATTGATGCTTTAATAAATAATATTGATACTGTATTTTATGTTTATGTTTCTTATTCTGCAAATCCCACAGATACAGTTGATTCTTATCCTGTTGACAATGCTTTAGTTATTATAAACGATGATTCGGATAATTTTGAAATATTAGAATGGGTAGGTAAAGGAAAATATATTTCTTCGAAAATAAAGGGAATACCTAAAAACAAATATTCGCTTAAAATATCTTATAAAGGGAATCTTTATATTGCTGAAGAAACCATGATAGAACCACATAAAATATTTAACACCAAAACAACTTATAAAAATAAATTTGTTCAACACCCCGGATATTATGTAAAGTTGTTTTTTGAGAAAAGAGATAAGAATAAGCATTATTATAAACTGAATGTTACAAAAAACGGTAAAACTTATGACAGTTACAGTGATTTAATAATTTTTGATGATGCTTATGCAAAAGACACCGTAGATTTTTTGGTTCCTTACGCTTTTAGCGAAGGCGACACCGTTACTATTGATTTAAATACAATAACAGAACAAACTTATACTTATTATTATGCACTATTAAAACAAACAACAAATTCATTCAGCAATATACAATCGCCGTTAAAAAATCCCCCTACAAATATTACTCTTAATCCTTTAGGATTCTTTTTTGTTGAGTCAGTGTCAAGAGTTAATTTAATAATTAAAAAACCTAAAAGTTTGAAATAAACTTTTAGGCAGCCTTTTTGAATTAATAAAATTTCACAATACTCTTTTTAATAAATCACATAATTATTTTTTAATAAATGATTTTGAATATATGTTATTCTCACCTGATACTGTAATAAAATATACCCCCGAATTTAGTGACAATATATTTATAGAGTAATTTGGATAAATAAAATCAGAACCTGCAATAGTTATAACCTTAATTCCCAAATTATTATAAACAGATACATTGTTTATTTTTATATTATTATCTGTTGTAATATTTATAATATCAATTGCCGGATTAGGAAAAATATTCAAATTATTATTGCTTGCACATTCTTCATTTATAGAAGTAAAACGTCCTATCTCTAAAGCAATCAAATGCGATAGTTTTATTCCCCAAGAATTATCAGAGTCGGAATATGGTCGCCATTCATTGTCGCGATTAAGTTCCCATGCTGTATTAATATCAGCTTCTTCAACAGTCATTAAAGCAACAGTATCGCCTTCTACTTGAGGCAAAACTATCGATAAATAAATTGAAGAATTAATTTCAACCGGCGGTTCAAATTTATAGTAAACATAATCTTTGTCGGCTTTATCTTTAATCTCTTCAAGTGAAGCAAAAGAAGAACCCAATACCGTTGATGACGGTATTCCCATATTATCTTTAATAACCTGAAGTTCAATCTGCTGTTCGTTGTTGCCTGTTGCATAGCCAAAAGCAATGTAAGCACCTGTTACGGCATTTCTGTTTCCAAACTCTATTTTATTAAAGAATTCGGCTTTAGCTTTATCCTGATACGCATTATTACCGGCAAGATATCCGCCATCATTGGCTGTATAAAGAGCTAATTTTTGTCCTTCGATCCAGTGTGTTACATTTATTAAATCGGCAACTTCATTTTCTTGACTTTCAGTGTCTAATCCGTCAATAAATTCAGCTCCTGTATTATTAGGGTCGAGCCAATGTTTTAATTGTAAGGTGTCTGCCGAATATTTATCGTAACATACTGCAAACATTTGAAAATAATCGCAACTATCGGTTTCGCATGATGCTTCGCCTCCTGTTAATGTCCCTACAATTCGTTTATCTTGATTAAACAACGGACTGCCCGATGAACCTCCTTCGGTAGTTCCTTTGTCCCAATAATTAACACGCCAGAAACTTTGCGGGTCGTATCCCCAGCCAAGATATGTTGACACATCAGGCGAATCGTAATCTTGCGATATCTTTTTTACATCACCCCATGGATGATGAATACAAGTTCCATTTGCAGGCTTATCTGTTCGACTGTCCCAACCGGCAAAATAAGGCTTATAGCCATCAGGCACATCATTTGAAAGTTTTAATAAAGTAAAATCTAAAAATCCTTGATTTCTGTTTTTTGTAGCAACAAGTTCTGCACCCGAAATACTTTGCTCTACCGAACCGTCGGGCCCATTACACGTTGGTGATTCGTAGTTAAAAACAAATACAGTATGTTGTGCTGTATTATTGTTGTCTATACAATGATTTGCCGATAATACATACGGTGTTTTATCGTTGCCGGTATTATTAACCAATACTCCGGAGCATAAAAGATTATTATTAATTATTAATCGGCAAACGGCTCTTTTTTGTTTTTTCCAATCGGCACCTTCAGGGCAATTTATATCAATATTACAATCGCCCGAAGCCCCATATTGTCCATCTTTATGAGCAAAAATATTTAAAAAATCATGTCCTACATCGCCAATTGTAAGTTCACCGCTAAAATCAACATCTTCAGGTTCGTAATACTCTACAATAATTTCATCGCCTTGAATAGGTACTATTGACAATAAACCATATGGTTTGTTATTTTTACCGGTAAATGCTCCCAGCTTATGCATTCTGCCGGGGGTATAAATAAATACTTGTGCTCCGTCGGGAATTAAAAAACGACTGAAAGTAAAATTTAAGCTGTAAGCACCTGCCGACTTTATTTTAATTCGCCATAAATTATCGCCGTTGGGTAATTTTGTATGCGTACCGGCATTTTTAATATCTTTATTAAATTCAATAATTTTTGCAAAAACAAAAGAGCCGTGCTTATCGGTATTAATACTTTTAGTAGGTGTTTGAATATCGGGTAATAAATAATACGAAATATTATTATCGGGTATCGATTCTTTCCATGAAACAGGAATACCACCTTCGCTAATTTGAGCAAATATAAAATTGCTGTAAAATATTGTTAAAATAATTAATATATATTTTGTCATTATAGTAGAAGTTTAATAAAAAACATTCGATAAAATTAATTAAAAAAATAAAACGTTTTGAAAATAAGATAAAAAAACGCAATATATAAAAGTTGTATGGTAATTATTTATATGTTTATTCAGGTTTGTTGTATTGTTAAATTTGAACCTTATAAAGTTTTGATACCGCCTATAAATTATTAAATTTGTTAGTAAGAATAATTTAAACTCCGAAATGCAACAATTTAATTTAAAAATAATAATAATTATATCTTTGATATTTAATTTGTTTTTAAATATTCAAGTTAAAAGCAGTGAAATTACCATTGATGTTAAAAATTCGGAGTTACCTTATTTTAGTTATGATAAAAACCATAAACCACAAGGATTGGTTTATGATATACTTACTAATATTATTCCCGATACAATTAATTTAAAATTTAAAGAAAGAAATATAAAACTCAACAACAGAGTTATTTATGGATATATTACAAAAGAAAATACACCTTCAGATTATACTTTTATTGATTACAATGTTCCGTTAAAATATTATATTTTCACTCGTAAAGAGACTAATATAAAATCTATTAGTGACTTGTTAAACAAAAAGATAATAGTATTAAAAGATGATATCTCATACAAATATTTATACAGATATAAAGCATCGCATATTTTAAAAGTAAAAACAAGCAGTGAAGCTCTTAAAATGTTGGCTTCGGGAATAGATGAATGTGCAATTTTACCTTTTCAAACAGGAATGTATATAATAGATAAATTTAATTATAATAATATAACTTATGTTGTTACTCCATTGTTATCGTTTAATATTGGAGTTGCAGTTCCTGATACCGATAAAAATTTAATCAATATTTTAACAAAAGGAATTGACAATAGTATTTTGGATAATACTCTCAGTTTAATAAAACAAAAATGGATTATTTATACTGCAAAATCATCATCTCACCCCAATAAAATTACAATATTATTGAGTATTGTTTTATTAATAACATTGATAATAGCAACAATACAGTTTGGTGTAATTAAATTACTGAAAAAAGAGATAGAAGCATCAACAAAAGATTATATTAAGGAAATAAAGAAAACAGACTTTTCACCATTAGTGATAGACTTAAACAGTGATTTAATAAAACAAATTATAGAATTATCACAGGGATGGTTATACATAAATGATAAAAACGGTAAAATAATTAACATGAGCAATTCTATGAAAGCTGATATTTTTGATAATGGGATTTTACCGAAAAATACAAGTATTGCAGAGATATTAAAAAACAACGATGATGTAATAAAACAACTTGATTGTTACGATAAAAAGCTATTGAATACCGAAACAAAACTTATAGTCGATAAACTAAATTTTACCGTAAATAAAGAGCAGCATAGTAAATGGTTGATGAAATATCCTTTAAAAATAAAGGATAAGTCAGGAGCATATTTTATTAATTTATTAACTAAACCGCTCATAGAGGGCAATGTATCGTTATTATCGGCAATATCAGACAACTTAGTTTTTAATTCGGTAATAAATGCATTGCCGGATTTAATATTTATTAAAAATATAAAAGGACAGTATCTTGGAGGCAATCGTGTATTTTTTAGTTTTTACGGAAAAAGTGAAGATGAAATATTAGGAAAAACCGATACAGAACTTTTAGGAGAAGAAAAAGCAAAAATATATATACATTCAGATGATATTGTTTTTAAAACAGGAACAAAATGGGAAATAATAGAATGGAAAAAATCACCATCGGGACAAGAATTTAAGTTTGAAAAAACAAAAATTCCGTTAAAAGACAAAAAAAATCGGATATTCGGATTAATAGGAATATCACACGACATAACACAACGTCATAAATATGAACAAGAACTTGCTCTAGCTAAAGAACATGCTGCAGAATCCGATAGAATAAAATCATCATTTTTAACAAACATGAGCCATGAAATCAGAACACCTATGAATGTTATAATAGGATTTAGTGATTTACTTGCCGATTCTGATTTAACAATGAGTCAACGTGAAGAGTTGATAGATATGATTCAGGCAAACGGTCATATTTTAATAGATTTAATTGATGATATAATTGATTTCTCAAGATTAGAAACCGGACAATTACAACTTAAATATTCAAATTTTAATATAAATACTATTATCCATGATGCTTATGATTATGGCATCTCCAAAAAAAATCAACTCAATAAAGAACACCTTAATATTTCATTTACAATAGGTTCGGTTGAAGATGAATTTATTATAAATTCTGATCCCTTTAGATTAAAACAAATATTAAAAAACTTATTTAACAACTCAATTCGTTTTTCAACATCAGAAAATTTATTTGTAGGATATATTATTTTAGATGATAAATTGTTGATTTATATAAAAAATGATACTAATATTGTTGATGAAAATATTTTTAATAAATTACATTCCGAAAAAGTAAAAAAAGAATACAGTATCTCGGAAATAGAGGAATCATCAGGTATATCTTTAATTATAGCTAATAATGTTATTGAAATGCTTGGCGGAAATTTATATTTGGAAGAAAATATCGCAGGTAAACCTGATTTTTATTTTACAATACCTCTTAATAAAGTTGAATCTAAATCGAAAAAAACAATTAATACAAAAATTATGAATATACCCGATTGGTCAGGTAAAGTGATTTTAGTTGCCGAAGATGAAGAGATAAATTATATGTTGCTTGAAAATATTTTAGCTAAAACAAATGTTGAATTATATAGAGCAGAAAACGGACAAAAAGCAATTAATCTTTTTATCGAAAATCAATCAAAAATAGATTTGATACTGATGGATATACGAATGCCCGAGGTAAACGGTGCCGAAGCTGCAAGGCAGATTCTTGATATTGCTCCCGATACTGTTATTATTGCTCAAACAGCTTATGTTATGCCTGAAGATAAAGACCAATATGTTAGTGCCGGAATAAAAGCAGTAATAGCAAAACCTATTGACCCTAGTGAACTGTATTACACTTGTAATTTATTTTTTCAAAATAAATAACTGCTATTTACTTGCAAATCTGTAAATCAAAGTTACAAATTATAGAAATCAACAAAAATCTTAATTGCTTGACAAATAGCTATTTAAAGCATGCAACTATAGGTTTATTGTAAGATTGTTGTTTTTTAAACAACGCTTTATTGGAAATAACCGATTTTACTTGCATTTTTGTATTTAATTTAAATTTTAATTAACTTGTTTAAAGTTTTGAATATTAGATTAATTAACACATAAATCAATATAGCAAAAACAATACACATGAATAAGTATTTAATATTAATTATACTGTCTTTCTTTTCAATATCTTCAAATTTTGCTCAAAGTGATAAAGGCTATCTCGAAATAAAAGGAGTAGTTAAAATTAATCGTTCGCCATTGCCCGGAGCAAGAATTGTTGTAATGAAAGAAGGAGTGCAAGAAAAAATATATCCCGTTGACGAAAAAGGAAAATTCATACTACGTGTTGATTTAGGAAGTCATTATATACTTATTGCCGAAAAACAAGGCTATTACTCTAAAAAACTATCATTTAATACGCGAATTCCTGATGATGAAATGGGAATTTGGAGTTACAAATTTATTGTTACCATGATACCTGTTATCGAAGGTTTTGATGCTTCATTACTTAATAAACCTATCGGTAAAATTATGTATGTCGAAAAAGTAGGTGAATTCGATTACGACGAAGATTATACTTTCAGTATGCTTAAAAAACTTGAAGCATTAATGAAAGAATACGAAAAAGCACGTAAAGTAGAATATAAACGACTTATTGCAAAAGCCGACGAATCATTTAACAATAAAAATTATGATGAAGCAATAGAGTTGTATAATAAAGCAATTGATATTGACCCTTATGAGACTTATCCCGACGATCAAATGTATGCAATTGAAAAAATAATTGCTCAAGATAAAAATATTCAAAAAAATTACGATAAAAATATTGCCGAAGCTGATAAATATTTTAACTCGCAAGATTATGCAAATGCAAAAAAATATTATAACAGAGCTTTAAAATATAAAAAAGAAAAATATCCCAAAAATCAAATTGCTGAAATAGAAAGACTGCTTAATGATAAAGATGCTATGGCTGCTGAACTGGCAGCAAAACAAAAGGCATACGACGATGCTATTGCAGCAGGCGACAGAATGTTTACAGCTAAACAATATAAAGAGGCTTTAAATAAATATACCGGAGCATCAAAATTAAAACCATCGGAACAATATCCTAAAACAAAAATTACCGAAATAAATACCATTCTTGCTCAGTTGGCTAATGCCGAAAAAAATAAAGCCGGAATTGAGCGTGCATATAAAGAAGCTATTGCTTTTGCCGATACCAAATTCACCGACAAAGACTATCTAGGAGCTTTGAACTATTACAAAAAAGCATCACAAATAAAACCTGCCGAAGATTATCCTAAAACTAAAATATCAGAAATAAATAATATTTTAGCAGCAAATAAATCGCTTGACGAAAAATACAACAATTTTATTACTGCTGCCGATAATGCTTTTACCGGTAAAAAATATTCTCAGGCAAAAACATACTACCAACAAGCACTTGGCGTTAAACCAAATGAGGAATATCCAAAATCTAAAATAAAAGAAATTGATATTTTGCTGTTGCAAATAGCTGAAAAACAAAAGAAAGATATCGAAACAAATTATTTGCGTTTAATAGCTACTGCCGACGATCAGTTTAATAAAAAAGATTACACTACCGCTAAATCTACTTACAATCAAGCATTAACAGTAAAAAACAACGAAGAATATCCTAAGCAAAGAATAGCTGAGATAGATAAAATACTTGCCGATATAGCCTCTAAAAAAGATGCTTATAACAAAGCAATAGCAAGAGCAGACAATAACTTTAATATCGAAAAATGGCAAGAGGCAAAGGTAGATTACCAAAAAGCTCTGGAACTATTTCCAAATGAACAATATCCACAAACACGTATTAACGAAATTGAAAATAAATTATTGTCGCTTAAAAATGCCAAAGAACAACAAATCGCCCGAGAAGAAGCATATAGCGATGCAATAGCAAAAGGCGATGCATTATTTATAGAAAAGAAATATCAAGAAGCAAAAAATTCATATTCGCAGGCTTTAGCTGTAAAACCAAAAGAGTCGTATCCAAAAGAAAAAATTGCAGAAATAGATAATTTACTTATAACCGCAAAAGCACTTGATGAACGTTATAATAAAATTATTGCAACAGCTAATGAGTTGTTTATGAACGAAAAATACGAAAATGCAAAAACAACTTATCAAAATGCTTTAAATTTAAAGCCCGACGAAGTGTATCCTAAACAAAAAATCAGTGAGATAAATGCTTTATTGTCGGCACAAAAATCAACTGACGGAAAATATAACAAAGCAATTGCTTCTGCTGATGAATTTTTTAACAATAAAAAGTATTCCGATGCAAAAACAACATATCTGAATGCATCACAATTAAAACCCAATGAACAATATCCAAAACAAAAAATAGCTGAAATAGATAAAATTTTAGAAGAACAAAATTCACTTAACAGACGTTACGACGAAATTATTGCAACAGCCAATAATTTATTTATGGGTGAAAAATATAAAGATGCAAAAACAACTTATCAAAACGCATTACAATTAAAACCCAATGAGCAGTATCCAAAACAAAAAATAAGCGAAATAGATGCCATTCTTTCACAATTAGCTGCACAAAAAGTAAAGCAGCAACAGGCAAAACAACAATACGATAAATTAATAACTTCTGCCGACAATCAATTTGCTTCAAAAAATTATAAACAGGCAAAAACATTATATCAACAAGCATCAACAGTATTACCCGAAGAGGTATATCCCAAACAAAAAATTGTGGAAATTGATGATTTGCTTGCAGGATTAGCAGATAAAGACAAAAAATACAATGAAACTATTACTGTTGCAAATCACAACTTTGACAATAAACAATATACCGAAGCAATTACAAATTATAAAAAAGCATCTGAAATAAAACCAAACGAGCAGTATCCAAAACAACGACTTGCCGAGTCTCAAAGATTGTTAAAACAGATGCAAGATATTGAAGCATCTTACAACAGTTATATAAAATTGGCTGATTTGGCTCTTGCAAACAACAGTTTAGAGTCAGCCAAAAAGAATTATCAAGAGGCTATAAAATTAAAACCTGCCGAGCAATATCCTAAAAATCAATTAGCTCATGTTGAAGGATTACTTGCCGAAAAAGCCAAGAGAGAAGCTGATATGGCAAAAATTAATACTCAATATAAAAATTTAATTACCTCTGCCGATGCTAAATTCAATCAAAAAAATTATCAATCGGCTCGGGCAGACTATTTGCAAGCATCGCAGTTGAAATCAAACGAAATGTATCCAAAACAAAAAATAGCTGAAATAGATGATATTACTCAAGCTATTGCTTCGCAGCAAAAGGCTTATAATCAAAAAATGTCGGAAGCAGCTAATTTGTTTGACAGCAAAAACTTACAAGGAGCTTTATTGGCTTATCAAGATGCTTCTAAAATTAAACCTGACGAATCGTTACCTAAACAAAAAATCACTGAAATTCAGAATATTATTAATGAAAATAATAAAAAGTTAGCTCAATATAAAAATGTTATTAATCAAGCAGATAATCTGTTTGGACAAAAAAAATACAACGAAGCTAAAACTCAATATCAGAAAGCAAGCAGTGTTTTGCCCGAAAAAAATTACCCAAAACAACAAATTGACAAAATTGACGCTTTATTAGCTGATATAGCCAATAAAGAAGCTCAGCGTAAAGCTCAATTACAACAATACAATAATAAAATTGCAGAAGCTGATAAGCTGTTTAATTCAAAAGATTATCAAAACGCAATTTCTGCATACATGGATGCAAAAATGATTAAACCGAATGAAACTTATCCCGACCAACAAGTCGCAAAAATTAATAATATTATAAAACAAAATGCAGCTAAATTGAAAGCTGATTATAACAATGCTATTGCAAAAGGTGATAATTTTAAAAATTCAAAAGATTACACAAATGCATTGCAACAGTATAATATTGCTCTTAATTTGATGCCTAATGATAATATTGCTAAATCAAAAATTGCAGAAGTAAACAGTCTTATCGAAAAAGACAGACTTGAGAAAGCAAAGCAAGAAAAATTGCAAGCAGAATATAAAAAATATGTTTCGCAAGGTGATATCGCATTTAAAAGTAAAGATTATCCCGCAGCCATCGGATTATACAATAAAGCGTTGAGTATTAAACCAAATGAAAGATACCCGACGGATAGAATAGATTTATGTAAACAAAAAATCAAAGAAGCAAAAACACTAGCTGCAGCCGAAGAAGAAAAACGTCGTCAAGCTCAACTTGCAGCATCTAAAAAATCATTCGATAATAAGGAATTTGATTATATAGGAGAAAAACGCGACAGAAAATTCTTAAATGAACTAGCAAAGCAATATCCCGAAGGTGTTACAATTGAACATTACGATAAGAAAAATAAAAAAATTAAACGTGTGATTGTGAATCGTAACGGTATTGCAAAAGAGTATATTGAAGTAAAATATTCATACGGAACATATTATTTCCGTAACGGAAATAATATCTCTCGCTCAATATTCTATTCCGAAACAAAAGAGTAATATTAAATAAACCATTAAATAGAAAAATAATGAATATTAAATTTATAATGGGAAGCATCTTAATGGTGCTTCTTTTTTCTAGTTGTAATATTTCAACAAAAAATGTTAACAACAGCGGTAATTTTAAACCAATGGATTTAAAATATGCAAAAGGTTTTAAAATATCCGAAAGTGATAACAAAATTAAACTTACTGTAGAAAATCCTTGGCAACATGCCAAAAATATACATTTTGAATATTTATTGTCAAAAAACAACGACTCTGTCACAAACAGTATTAAAATTCCTGTAAGTAGAGTAGTTTGTTTATCATCAACACATGTAGCATTTTTAAATAAATTAAACAGGCTGAATACAATAGCAGGAGTTACAAATTCAAAATTCATATACGATTCGACAGTATCGGAACGTATAAAATCAGGCAAAGTAGTTGATGTTGGTAATGAGCAAGCATTAAATTATGAAGCAATTCTTCACTTAAAACCCGATATTATTTTTGCATACGGAGTTGGAGCTGAGGTGCAATCGGTTTACCAAAAATTTGCCGATTGGAACATACCGGTTGTTATTATTGCCGAATATCTTGAGGCTACGCCTTTGGGAAAAGCAGAGTGGATTAAGTTTTTTTCATGTTTTTTTAATAATTATTTAATAGCCGATTCTGTATTTTCAGTTATCGAAAACGAGTATAATCAATATACATCAAAGGTTAAGCATGTGCAAAAAAAGCCTGTTGTAATGCTTAACTTACCTTGGCGTGGTGTTTGGTATATGCCCGGCGGAAAATCGTTTATGGCTGATTTTATTGCCGATGCCGGCGGAAAATATATTTACAACGCCGACACTTCGCGTGAAAGTATGAGTTTGTCAATAGAGCAAGTAGTTAACGATTGTAAAAATGCCGATATTTGGATAAATGCGGGAATGGCAAATTCTATTGCTGATATTAAAAACACCGATACCCGAATAATAGGTTTACAACCCTTTGTTAACAATCAAGTTTATAACAATAATAATAAAGTAAACTCATCGGGAGGTAATGATTTTTGGGGAAGCGGAGTGGTTTGTCCCCAATTAATATTACGAGATTTAATCAATATTTTTCATCCCGAAATTTTCAATGATACAAATTTTGTATATTACAAAAAATTATATTAATGATATACAGTAATAAATTGTTAAGTGTCAGGAGTTGGCAATCAGGCGACGAGTCGTATTTGGCATTAAATGCAAATAATAAAAATATTTCAGATGCCATGCCGAGCAAATTTCCACATCCTTATACTTACGATGATGCTGTTTATTGGATTAAACATAATAAAAATAAATTACAACAAAATAACTTTGCTGTTATTTACGATAACGAACCTGTCGGGAATATAGGTTTTGCAAAAGGAAAAGTGCAGAATCAGAATACAGGAAATATTACAATATGGATAGGAAAAGAGTACTGGGGAAAAGGAATAGCATTCGAAGTAATAATTTTCTTTGCCGGTTATTGTTTTAATAAGTTTGGAGTAAAAAAACTTTCTGTAAAAACTTCTTTTGACAATAAAAGAGCAATATCACTTTTTAACCGAACAGGATTTAAAAAAGAAAATACCTTTATTAAAGGTAATAATATTTCTGATGAATTAATTTTCAGTTTATCACAAAAGTAGTTATGCGGCGAAATATCATTATAATATCAATATTGTCAATACTGTTATTTCTGTTTTTTATATTCGATTTACTGTTTGGTTCGGTAAAGGTTTCGTATAGCGAGATTATTGATATTTTAATAAACCACAATGCACAAGCAAACCATTATTCCACAATAATAGATTTCAGATTACCGAAAGCAATGGTAGCAATAGTTGCGGGAGCAGCACTAGCAGTAAGCGGATTACAAATGCAAACAATATTTCGCAACCCGTTGGCAGGTCCTTATATTTTAGGAATAAGTTCGGGAGCAGGTTTGGGGGTAGCATTATTAATTATCGGATTTCCCGGAATTGTAACAATAAGCTATGCTGTTATGTTCAGCCAATGGACAATTGCATTTGCCGCTTGGATAGGAGCTGCAGTAGTTCTTACGGTGATAATGCTTGTAAGTATCAGAATACGCGATATAATGACCATACTTATTTTTGGAATGATGTTCGGCAGTGCTGCTTCGGCATTAATATCAATAATGCAATATTTCGGAGCCGATTCATCAGTAAAATCATTTGTAGTATGGACAATGGGAAATCTTGGTGGAGTTACTTACAGCCAACTACAGGTGATGTTGCCTGTTGTGGCAGCAGGTTTATTATTGACTTTTTTGTTGCCCAAAAGTTTAAACGTATTGTTGTTGGGCGAAAATTATGCTCGCACAATGGGATTAAACGTTTTCAGAACCAGATTATTAGTTTTTTTAAGTACAAGTTTATTGGCGGGAACAGTTACCGCATTTTGCGGACCTATCGGTTTTATCGGTATTGCTGTTCCGCACATTGCACGATTATTATTTCGCACGGCAAATCATTTTATCTTAATTCCGGGGTCTGTTTTGCTTGGTATAAATGTTATGCTTGTAAGCGATATTATTTCGCAACTGCCCGGCAGCGGCGAAGTGTTGCCTATAAACTCTATTACAGCATTAATAGGCATTCCCATAGTTATTTGGATAATCTTTCGTAATCAAAAAATATCGTCGATGGTATAAAATATTTTTAAATGTCGGATAATAACTTAAATATAAAAGACTTATCAATAGGCTATCAAACAGGCAAACAAAAAAAACTGCTTGCCAAGAATATTACTGTTGAAGCTAAAAAAGGTGAACTTATAGCTCTTATCGGTTCAAACGGAACAGGTAAAAGCACACTTTTAAGAACATTGTGTCGCTTACAACCTGCTCTGTCGGGTAATATTTTTATTCAAGATAAAAATATTTTACAACTACATGCTAAACAAATTGCTCAAATGGTAAGTCTGGTTTCAACCGAACTTTATCGCACAAGTAAACTTAAAGTTATTGATTTGGTGCAATTGGGTAGATATCCTTACGGAAAAGGGCTTTTTGAGAAATCGCAAAATGATACCGAAATAGTAATGGAAACTCTCACTCAAGTTGGTATGCAAAATTTTGCTCATCGTTTTATTACTGAACTTAGCGACGGAGAATATCAGCGTGTAATGATAGCAAGAGCATTGGCTCAGGATACACCTGTGATGATTCTTGACGAACCTACGGCTTTTCTCGATTTAGCTAATAAATTCTCTATTGTCGAACTTATTTGGAATTTGTGCAAACAGCATAATAAAACAATAATATACTCTACTCACGATATAAACATAGCCTTACAATATGCCGATGTTTTTTGGGTATTCAATAAAGGTAATTTATCATTTGGAGCACCCGAAGATATGCTTATAAACAAAACAATTGAGCATCTTTTTCAAGATAAAGATTTAATTTTCGATATAAATTCTACCCAATTCATAAAAAAAAGAAAATACCGCTTTTGTGTTGATATTATAGGAGAAGGAGATATTTTTACCATTACAAAACTTGCCATGGAACGAATAAAGATAGCAGTCGAGTGTAACAATAACAATCCGATTGTCGTCTCTATATCAGAAACAAATAACAATATTGTTTGGACAATTAAAAATGGCAATCAAACAATTATTTGTAATTCTATTTACGAATTGCAAATTACTATCAACAATATAATATTAAAAACAATTAATTAAAATATTAGTTATGAGTATCACACCAAAAAAAATCACAGCTTATTTATTAGCTTTAATTATAGTTATAGTTACGGTTTTGGGTATTTTATCCATTTGGGATATTATTGAGCTTGAAAATGTTATGCGAAAAGTATTAAGTTCGTTATTGGTAATTTTTCTTGCATCGGTAGTAACACTATTTATATTTAATGTAGTAGTAAAAGATGATGAAGTTTCAAATAATAATAAGTAAAAAATAAGGTTGATTGAAAAGTTAAGGTTTCGCTTGTTTATAAAAATTAGAATGTATAAACACACTCAGTTATTAAGTTAAAGCGAAACCTTAACTATGCTTTTTTAATCAGTAATTATTTTACACTATTTTTTTTGCTCTTTATTTTTAAACTCGTTTTCAAGAATCTTTTCAAGTGTTTCTATATCAATTCTTTTCCCTATAATCTTTTTATCCTTATCTAAAAGATAAATTGTAGGAGTAGCGGTTACATCGTAATTATGTCTGAAATTTGATTGATTATATGGATCCCAACCGTTTATCCAGTTTTCAAGATGTTGTGATTTTATAAATTTAAGCCACTTTTCTTTTTCATATTGAGTATATATCCCAAGCACTTCAACACCTTTTTCCCAATATTTATCTGACAAAGCTTTCATTTTAGGAGTAGCTTTTTTACAATGACCACATCCGGGTTCATAAAAGAAAAGTATGGTATATTCAGCATTAATTAAATAAAGTGAAATAAATTCATTATCAGGACTTAATAATTTTATATCAGGAGCCTTATTGCCAAGTAAATTGGGTTTTAAATCGTTAGCACGTTTTTTAACTTTCTCCAGCCATACAGAGTCAGCCCATGGTGCTTTACCGTTCAGATAATAGTTTTCGGCAAGAAACACAAAAACTTTATCCATTCCCATAATATTTGAGCTGTTGTATTTATTAAAAAGTATTTGTAAAGTATATTTAAAAACATCAGTATTTACCGATGCCTTATCTAATACCATTTTACACTCCTTATTAATGGTATCGGGAATAGGAATTATAATTTTATCAAAATATCTCATTATTTTGTAATAGTAAAATTGTGTTCGCAACAAACGGGCATCTGCAAAATTTACATAATCAAAATAATGTTTCTTGTAATACTTGTATTGAAATGCCGAGTCAATAATATTTCCGTTTTTATCTTTTGGCGGGTCAGGCACTTCAATTTCTTTATTGCATAATAATATTGAAGCTAACAGTGATTTTGGATATTTTTTTATAATCTCATCCCATTCGGCTTTTACTTCTTTTTGCAAAATCATTAAACTGTCTTTAATCTCTTCTTTTCTTTTTTTATCAGCATCCTTAAGCTCTTTTCTTAATGTAATGGCAATTTCACTCTGATGCATCATAAAATTCTGATAATTAATGTAAACATCCATGTCTTTACTACCTTTTGACTTTAAGTTTTTAGTTAAAGACTTTGCATTTCCTTCGTATTTTGTTGAAACACTAAAAAACTTATCTTCACCAATTATTATCTCAAAAAAATCATTTTTCGGAGTTAATATAAAATACAATCCTGCAGGTAAACTATCCCCTTTAAAAACCCCGTTGCCTTTTTCGTCAATATACGTAGTATCATAAGCATATTGCTTATCGCCAAAGTAATATCCCAAATAAACATCAGTATTTTTAATGCTGACAATATTAGTATCTTCAATATTATCAAAATGAATATTTATTTTATAACCTTGAGCAAACAATTTAATAAACGAACTGTTAAACAATAAGATAATTGATATTATTAAAATACGTTTCATTTTCTTTTTTTTTTATAAATAGATAAACACAATACGTTAAATAATATTATTTATTTTAATAGAATGTCAAAAGTAATAAATTATTGATAAACTTTCTTAAATATATGTTGAGTGTTTTATTTGAACAAAAAAAAAATTAACTTTAAGGTAAAATTATTATTATATGTCAGAACCGCTATCGTATAAAGAACTGGAAAAACAAATTGCAGAATTAAAAATTAAAAACAAAAATCTTGAGAGTTCCTTGTTTAAAACAGAAACACTTTATGCTCAAATGGTCAATAGTTTTGATGATGCAGTATTTGTAATTCAAGGTGATTCTGTAAAATTTATCAATAGAGCGGCTTCTGATATTACTGATATTAAACAAAGTTCAATTAGCGAAATACATTTTTCTAAAATAATTCACCCCGATTATCAAGCTGAAATTATTAAATTTATTTCTCAAATAGTTTCTAAAGAAAAAGATATTGTAAAAACAAACTGTAAAATAGTCTCTTTATCGGGTATTGAAAAATCTGTTGTAATAACATTGCGAAAATTAGTATTGATAGAAAATCAGGTATCAATATTAGTAAAATTAAAATCTGATATTGATGCTATAAATGATAATATTGTTGATAGTGAATTTATTAATGTTTTATGCAAATATACAGACGAAGGTTATGTGTTGCTGAAAAATGAAATACAAGACGATAAAAAACATATCAATAAATGGACGATAAAAGAAATTAATAAAAAGGGAGCAGAGTTATTAAAAGCAACTGAAAATGAGATAAAAGACAAAACTTTCGATGATGTATTTAATGTAGGACAAGCAATAAATATTCCGGATGATTCATTTTCCGATTTCGATTCCGATTATGAAATATTTATCAATAAATTACAAATTTATTTTAAATTTAATATTTATCAAGAAACAGATAACATTGTAATATGTAAATTTTCCGATATTTCGGATGTTGTGGAAAACAGAAAACAACTAAATAGAAATTTGCAGCGTTACGAATTATTTGCTGAAATACTTAATATATTTAATTCCGACCAAGATTATAACAAAAAATATGTTAATGTATTAGAAAGGGTTGCATATCACTTTAATACTAAGCGAATAGTTATTTTCAACAATGATGAATTAAACAGTAAATCGGAACTTGCATTTCAACATTCAATAAAAGGCATTTCATTATTGCCTGATGATTTTTTTATATTACTAAGAGATATACCTTCGTGGAATAAGATGTTGCAAGAGCGAAAAATGATACTTGGTTTTTCATTACAATTTTTACCTGATGATATTCAGGTTCTTTTTAAAAAATTAAATATCTCCAAAGCTCATGTTTTCCCTATTTTTATAGAAGAAGGTCTTTACGGCTCGGTTTTATTTGAAAATAATAGGCAAAACTCTTGGGATAATACCGAAATTAATTACTTAAAAATGGTAGCGGGATTAATTTCAAGTTTAACATCTCGAAAAATTTACGAAGAAAAATTATTAAAAGCCAAAGAAAAAGCTGAAGAATCCGACAGATTAAAATCATCATTTTTGGCAAACATGTCGCACGATATCAGAATACCTATGACTTCAATTCTAGGCTTTTCCGATTTACTTGCCGACCCCGATTTAACTATTGGTGAACGCGAAGAATTTATTGAACTTATAAGCAGTAGCGGACAGGATTTATTAACTTTGGTTGATAATATAGTTGATATTGCAAAAATAGAAACAAATCAGCTTAAAATACAAAAAGATAAGGTTAGCTTACGGCAACTGTTTAAAGATGTTTATTTAAAACATAAGAATAATACCAAATTAATCAATCAAGATGATTTAGAATTAATACTCGATTTACCCGAAAAATATTATGATATCCCCTTTGAAACAGATGCTTTCAGGTTTAAACAAATAATGAATAATTTAATTGATAATGCAATTAAATTTACAATAAAAGGAACAATTCATTTTGGAATAAGTAATATTTCAGAGGGAATAGTTGAATTTTATATTCAAGATACAGGTATAGGTATTGCCGAAGAAACAAGACATATTATTTTTGAACGTTTCGGTAAAATAGACCGCTCATACACAAAAGAATACAATGGAACAGGCTTGGGTTTGGCTATTTGTAAAAGTCTTGTTGAACTTCTTGGAGGCGAAATTCGTATCGTTTCATATGTGGGAAAAGGTTCAACTTTTTACTTTACTCATCCTTTACCTAAAAATACAAATAAAAATATTGTTGATAAAATAATAAATAAAAAACAATCTAAACACAATTGGTCTGATAAATGCATTTTAATAGCTGAAGATGTAGAGCAGAATTTTAAGGTTTTAGAACATGTAATAGCACCTACAAAAGCAAAAGTTATTTGGGTAAAAGACGGGAAACAAGCTCTTAATCATATTGCTAAAGGCGAAAAATGCGATTGCATTCTTATGGATATACGTATGCCTGTAATGAATGGCATTGAGGCTACTCGCGAAATACTTAAAATAGCCGATATTCCTATTATTGCTCAAACGGTTTACACAAATGGTGATGAAAAAGAGTTAGCGGCTAAAGCAGGCTGTGTAGGCTATATCTCAAAACCTGCTCAAGCCGATGAAATTATAAATACTATTGCAAAATATATTTCTGATACTGATTAGTAAGACCTTGCAAATAATACTCTCTGTTTTGAAGGTTTTCCCGAATAAATACATTTGCCTTCTTCAAGTTTATTACCCACAGGAATACAGCGAATTGTAGCTTTTGTTTCTTCCTTTATTTTCAGTTCGGTTTCAACAGTTCCGTCCCAGTGAGCATACACAAATCCACCTTTATTATCTAAAATATCTTTAAACTCTTCGTAAGTATCAGCAGTATAAGTATGCTCATCTCTGTATTTCAATGCTTTATTATAAATATTCACCTGAATATCATCAAGCAATTCTTTAACAAATTGAGCAATACCTTCTTGTTTAATTGTTTGTTTTTCAAGAGTGTCGCGGCGAGCAATTTCTATTGTGCCGTTTTCAAGGTCTCTGGCTCCGATAGCTAAACGAACAGGCACTCCTTTAAGCTCATATTCGGCAAATTTCCAACCCGGTTTGTGTGTGTCGCGAATATCAAATTTAACACTGATATTCAAATCTTTTAATTCTTCGCTTATTCTGTTTCCAACTTCAATAAGAGCATCATACTGTTCTTTGTTTTTATAAATTGGAACAATAACAACCTGAAAAGGAGCAAGTTTAGGAGGTAATACAAGCCCGTTGTCATCGGAGTGCGACATAATAAGTGCTCCCATTAATCTGGTACTTAC